>Ga0116202_10002369_pt1 | contig 11230 bp, 12 predicted proteins | sample LakKivw325mmetaG_FD_94479 | JGI IMG/M metagenome (GOLD analysis project Ga0116202, IMG submission 94479) | Anoxic lake water microbial communities from Lake Kivu, Rwanda to study Microbial Dark Matter (Phase II) - Lake Kivu water 325m metaG | ecosystem: Environmental > Aquatic > Freshwater >... | reverse complement strand
TCCCGAGCCCGAAGGCGGGCAGAATCAGGACCGTCCCGGCAGCGGCGTAGAACGCGGCCCGGCCGAGCGTCACTCCGCTTGCCTGAGGAAGTCGCAACGTCGTAAACTGGGCCGGGTCAACACCCAACCGGGACAGAATCCCAGCCAGGCCGTTGACCAGCGGCACACGCTCAATGTAGGCAAGTCCGGCCAGCACCGGCGCCAAAGCCAGCGACCACCACGGGCTCAAGAATGACCTCGGCCTTGCCGGCAGGTCGGCCAGCACCCGCTGGGTGAACCCGACCGGAGGCTCAATCACCGGCTGGGTTGAAAGACCGGACATGACCGCGCTCATCAGCGCCAACTCGCGACGGCATTCGTCGCACTCAAGCAGATGAGCGTCAACCAGGGCGCGCTGGACAGCCGGCAGGTCTCGCGTCAGGTAGTCCTGCATCAACTCACGGACAGCACCGCAGTTCAGTGCCACATCACCTCCGCCAGTTCGCGCCGGCCGACCCGCTGGATGAGCCGCTCGCGCAACATCGCCCTGCCCCGATGAATTTCCGCCTTCACGGTGCCCATCGGTTTGCGCACCAGCCTGGCGATTTCGTCGTAGGTCAGGTCATCGAAATGATAGAGCGTCAGCATCTGGCGATAGCCGTCCGGCAGAGCCATCAGCTCGGACTGGATGGCCTGGCGCACTTCATCCTGTCTGAATCCGTCGGCCGGCCCGGGGACCGAAACCGCGGCGGCTTCATCGAGGTCAACCGTCGGCCCGCGCTTGCGCAACATGCTGATGCAGGTGTTGTAGCATATCCGGTACAGCCAGGAGGAAAACTTCGACTGGCCCCGGAACCCGGGCAGGGCCGCGTACGCCTTGATGAATGACTCCTGGGCCGCATCCTCGGCAAGCCCGGAGTCCCCGGTCAGTCGCAGGGACATCGAGAACAACATTCCCTTGTACTTCTCAATGAGCAGGGCGAAGGCCCGCTCGTCGCCTCGGGCCGAACGCCTGACCAGCACTTCTTCGGTATCGGCATTCACGTCTCGACCAATAAGACGCATTTCCTCGACGAATGTTACAGCCGTGCAACAAATCCGCAATTCCCGCGTCTTATCCTTCGAATGAATCACATGAGGAGAACGTCGTGAGATATGCACTAACCGGCGCCGTCGTTGCAGCGCTCGTCGCATCGGCACTCCTGACCGCAAGGTCCGGACATGAGCCCGGGCGCCTGCCCGAGGTCCGGGTCATCGCGCCCCGGCCCGGCACCCTGCCCGAGGTGCTCGTTATCGCGGAACGGGACTACTCCGGCCCGGCCGCGTCCCGTTCTGAAGCAGCCCGCTCCGCACTCAACTAGGAGGTCTTGTGGACCCGTCCAACATACTCGGCTCCGTCACCGGCATGGTGGCAGTGGTGCTGGTCTTCGCCGTACCGATTCTCGGCATCCTGGCGACCCTGGTCATCGTATCCCTGGCCATCAACCGCAGCCACAAGGAACGCATGAAGATGATCGAGCAGGGCATGGTGCCGGCGCTGCCCAAACGCCGCACCGGCAACTTCCACGCCCTGATTATCACCGGCTCAATCCTGTTTGCGTTCGGCCTCGCGCTCTTCATCTCAGAAGTCGCCAGCCGCAGCAACGACATCGAAGGCGGGCTCATCTTCGGCCTTGTCGGCCTGGCCCTTGTCGTCGTCTATGCCTACCTCAGAATCGTGCGCAAGAAGGAAGGCCCGCCCCCAGACCGGCCCGCGTCCTCCTGAGCGAACGCGCCAAACAAAGCCGGGCCTTGGCCCGGCTTTCAGCTTCCAGGTCGCGTCAGTCCGCGTTGTCAATCTGCGCCTTCTGCAGCGCTCCTGAATAGTCAATGTACACAGTCTTGGGTTCTGAGAAGATGTCATACGCGGTCCAGCCGCCCTCGCGGTGGCCGTTGCCGGTGTCTTTGACACCGCCGAACGGCATGTGGCACTCGGCGCCGATGGTCGGCGCGTTGACGTAGGTGATGCCCGCTTCCAGCAACTCGACCGCCTTCATCGCCAGGTTCACGTTGCGCGTGTATATCGAGGACGACAGTCCGTACGGCGTGCCGTTGAGCACCCGCACCGCCTCATCGAAGTCCTTTACCCGGATGACCGACAGCACCGGCCCGAATATCTCTTCCCGGGCGATACGCATCTGCGGCGTCACGTCCGCAAACACGGTCGGCTTGTAGAAGAAGCCCTTGTCGTGGATTCCGCCCTTCAGCGGCTCTCCGCCGCACGCCAGCTTCGCACCTTCCTTCCTGCCGATTTCGACGTAGGAGTGCACGGTCTGACGCTGGGCGTCGCTGACGCACGGCCCCATCTCGACGCTCTCGTCCAACCCGTTGCCGACCTTCAGTTTGCCGGCCCGGTCCACCAGCATCTTCAACAGCTTGTCGTACACGCCGGCCTGGATGATGAGCCGCGAGGTCGCGGTGCACCGCTGGCCGGTCGTGCCGAACGCGCCCCAGAGCACGCCTTCAAGGGCAAGGTCCAGGTCCGCGTCGTCCGTCACTATCTGGGCGTTCTTGCCCCCGAGTTCGAGCGAGCAGCGCTTCAGGCTCTTGCCGCAGACTTCCGCGATGTGCTTCCCCACGTCGGATGAGCCGGTGAACGAAATGCCCGCAACGTCCGGGTGGTTGAGCAGCGCCTCCCCGACAGCGCCGCCCGCGCCATAGACGATGTTGACGACGCCGTCCGGCACCCCGGCCTCGGCAAGGCACTGGACGAAGTTGGCGGTGGACGCCGGGGTCAGGGTCGCGGGCTTGATGACCGCGGTGTTGCCGCAGGTCAGGGCCGGGAACAGCTTCCACGAGGGTATTGCCATCGGGAAGTTCCACGGGCAAATCATGCCCCAGACGCCCATCGGCTGCCGGGTGACGTAGGCCATCTTGTTCGGCAGTTCGGACGGGGCGACCGTGCCCCAGAGTCGGCGGCTCTCGCCCGCCGCATACAGCCCGGTGTCAATCGCCTCCTGAGTATCGCCGCGCGTCTCTTTGATGACCTTGCCCATCTCGCGGGTCATCACCCTGGAGAACTCCTCCTTGCGGCTGATGAGCTTCTCGGTCGCCTTGCGCATTATCTCGCCGCGCGCCGGCGCCGGGACGGCCTTCCATCTCGGATACGCTGCCCTGGCCGCGGCGACCGCGTCCGATACATCCGCCCCGTCTGACGACGGGAACGTGCCTATCAGGTCGCCGTTGTCCGCCGGGTTGCGGTTCTCATAGGTCTTGCCGGACCTGGCCGGCACGAGCTTGCCATTGATGAAGTTGCGGTACTCTATGGACATGGTTTCCTCCAATCAGTTGAGGCTCAATCTTAGAGTTTGAGTTCGACCCGTCAATACACTACTGAACTTCGTGTAGACAATGCAGCGCTTGTTATCTTCTTCCCTCGCCCTTGACGGGTGCTGTTCTTACAGTTTCTGAGGGCAAGGGTGAGGGTGAGAAGGTGCCTCACTGCCTACCCCTCACCTTCATCCTCTCCCCCAAGGGGAGAGGAAAGGAAAGCGGTCATGGAAGCGGCCTGTTACTTGTGCGAACGTCAGCTGAAGCGGCCCGGACCTACTCCGATGGACTCGCGAACAGGTCTATGACCTTGAACCTACTGACGTCAACAAGCCCGAAATCGGTCAGCTTGAGTTCGGGTATCACGGGCAAGGCCAGGAAGGAGAGCGAGATGAACGGGTTGGCCAGCCGGCAGCCCCAGACATGGGCCTTGGCCAGCAACTGCTTCATGTCGGCAGCGACTTCCTCGGCCGGCTTATCCGACATCAGCCCGGCAATCGGCAGCGGCAGCCTCGCCGCGACCTTGCCCCGGACCGCGGCCACGTACCCGCCGCCCATCTTCTTTAGCTCCCGGGCCGCGACCAGCATGTCCTGGTCATTAGTGCCGACGATGATGATGTTGTGCGAATCGTGGCACACCGTCGCGCCCAGCGCACCGTGCCTGAGCCCGAATCCGGATACCAGACCCAGGCCGGTCCGGCCGCTGCCCTTGTGCCGCTCCAGCACCGCGAGCTTCAGCACGTCACGCTCCGGGTCCGCCTCGACGTACCCTTTCTCGACCCTGGGCTGGGCAACGCGCTGCTCAGTGACAATCTGGTCCGGCACCAGCCGGATGACCCGGCAGGTCTCCCCCCGCGCCTTGATTCGGAACCGTTCGAGCGTGAGCTTGCCCGGGTCAACCGTATCGAGCACGCCCTGGTCTTTCGCCGGCTTGAGCCGCGTGACCGACGTTCCGTCCTTCGCCACGGTCCGGCCCGCCTTCAGCACCCGCTTGACTCCGAACCGGCCAAGGTCATTGAGCACGACCAGGTCTGCCGCCCACCCCGGCGCGACCGCGCCGCGCCAGCTCAAGCCGAAGTACTCGGCCGGGTTCAACGTGACCATCTGGATTGCCGCGGCCGGGTGCATTCCCTGGGCTACTGCTTTGCGCAGGGTCGCGTCAAGATGGCCCTCGTGCAGCAGCTCGTCCGGGTGCTTGTCGTCGGTGACGAAGCAGCACCGGCGCTGGTTGAATTCGTTGACGACCGGCAGCAGGCCGGCGAGGTTTCGGGCGGCCGAGCCTTCCCTGACCATGAGCCGCAAGCCGGCGCGCAGCTTCTCCCTGGCCTCGTCCCGGCCCACGCTCTCGTGGTCCGACCCGATGCGCGTCGCGGCATAGGCCTGGAGCCAGCGGTCAACCAGGGCCGGCGCATGGCCGTCCTTGAGCCGGTCCCTGGCCGCGGCCAGCTTCTCGTGCACCGCCGGGTCGCCGAACACCACTCCGGGGTAGTTCATCATCTCGGCCAGGCCCAGCACCCGGTCCCAGCCGAGCATCTCGCAGATGTCCGATGCGGAGACCTTCGCGCCCGAGGTTTCAAGGTCAGTCGAAGGCACGCACGACGGAGCGAGGAAGAACACGTCCATCGGCAGGCCGGCCGTGGCCTTGAGCATGTAGCGCACACCTTTCAGCCCGAGGACGTTGGCGATTTCGTGCGGGTCCGCGACGACCGCGGTCGTGCCGTGGACCAAGGCCAACCGGCAGAACTCAGCCGGCGCGAGCATCGAGCTTTCAAGATGGATGTGGCCCTCGATGAACCCGGGCGCGACGTACTGGCCTGACACGTCCACAACCTCTTTGCCGCTGTCGTAGCTGCCCACGCCCGCGACCAGGCCGTCCTTGATTGCCACGTCCGCGTGCCTGATTTCGCCGGTGAACACGTCTACCACCTGCCCGCCGCGCAGCACCGTATCCGCCGGCTCGTCGCCCCGCGCCACCGCGACCAGGGCCCGGGTGCGCGCGACCTCGTCAGTTTTCTTCACCGCTTCCTCACTTTCCGTCCGGCGGCTCGACGTACCCGACATACGGCAGGTTCCTATACCGCTCGGCCCAGTCCGCGCCGTACCCAACCACGAACTTGTCCGGAACTTCAAAGCCCTGGTAGTCAGGCGTGACCTCGACCTGGCGCCGGGCCGGCTTGTTCAGGAGCACGCATAGCTTCAGGCTTCGGGGTTTGCGCAGGCGCAAGGTCTTGAACATGTAGGCGAGCGTCAGCCCGGAATCAAGGATGTCCTCAACCACCAGCACGTCCCGGCCTTCAAGCGGGCATTTGAGGTCGAGCACAATCTTCACCACGCCCGACGTTTTGGTGCTGGCGCCGTAGCTTGAGACGGTCATGAAGTCAATGACTACCGGGACCGTGAGCTGGCGCACCAGGTCGGCGAGGAATACCCACGAACCCTTGAGGATGCCGACGACGAGAAGCTCACGGCCCGCGTAATCGCCCGAAATCTGCCGGGCCAGCTCGGTGACCCGCTGCTTGATGAGCTGCTCAGGGATGAGTTCGTGGACTTTGACGTTCTTCGGGTCGGTCAATAGAAGCCTCCGGACCGGAAGCGAGAATCGGGGCGACTGGATTTGAACCAGCGACCTCTTGGTCCCGAACCAAGCGCGCTAAACCAACTGCGCTACGCCCCGAAACTGCAAGGGTTCAAGGGGTCGAGGGTTCGAGGGTCCAGGGGACGTAACTCGACACTCGGTCCGTTGATGCCCTTTCGCAGGTCAATAATATGACAATCAGGCTAGGAGTCAACACTACCAGTGCTATGAACAAAAGGAACAAAGACCACCTGCATCAGCGCCCGCTGCACCAGTCTTCGGCCGTGCTTGACGCCCAGGTACAGAGTCTGGCTGCCAGACGGGCCGACCGGCACGACAATCCGGCCGCCTTCGGCGAGCTGGCCGACCAGCTCGTTGGGCATGGTCTCGGCCCCGGCGGTGACGATGACCCGGTCAAAGGGCGCGAACTCCGGCCAGCCCAGGTGCCCGTCGGCGGTCTTGAACCTGACGTTACGGTAGCCCAGCTCGGACAGCACCAGCCGGGCCGCACGCGACAGCTCGGGGATAACCTCGACCGTATAAACCGCCCGCGCGAGCTCGGCCAGGAGCGCAGTCTGATAACCGGAGCCGGTGCCGATTTCCAGGACCTTGTCGGTCCTGCGCACCTGTAGAAACTCGGTCATCGCCGCGACCACGTATGGCTGTGAGATGGTCTGGCCTGAGCCGATAGGCAGCGGGTGGTCCTCATACGCCTGGTGCCTGAGGCCCTCGCTCACGAACCGGTGCCGCTCCACCTTGCGCATGGCCGCCAGCACACGCGGGTCTTTGACCCCGCGCGCGTCAATCTGCTCTTCAACCATCCGCTCCCGCGCCTGTGCGTAGTCCGGCATTTGTCCCATATGTCCTGTTCCTAGAACCTGGCCCCGCCGAACGGCGCGGGCATGAAGGTCAAGATAAGCAGCAACAGGCCCAGAGCCGCGAGCAGCGCTTCGGTCCTCGTCAGGGGCGTAAGGTCGTCAAGAGGACGCGGGTGTCTGAGTCCGAACAGGACGATGAGCAGGGCCCAGAACGGCCAGCCCAGCCAGAAGTACCCGGCGAGCGCGAGCAGCGCGACCACCACCCAGCCGAACGCCTTCCGGAACCGGCCCAGCACCGCGTAGGCGATGTGGCCGCCGTCCAGTTGCCCGGCCGGCAACAGGTTCAGCGCGGTCACGAAGAACCCGAGCCAGCCCGCGAACGCGACCGGGTGCAGCATCAGGTCCTTGCCCGGCGCGAGGTTCGGGTGCCAGACCTGGCTCAAGAGCCAGAAGATAATCGAGGAACCGAGCTGGATGCCCTGGCCCGCCTGCTTGTCCACGACGGTCGAGAACCGCAGGCCGATGAGCGTGACCGGCAGCGCGACCAGGAACCCGACCAGCGGCCCGGCCAGACCCACCTTGACCAGCGCGCCCTTGCTCGGCACTGCCGAGCGAATCCTGATGAACGCGCCCATCGTGCCGGTCATCGGGTGCGGCACCGGCAGGAAGTAAGGCAGGGTCGCATCCACGCCCAGCCGCCGGGCAACGAAGTAATGACCGAGTTCATGGCTGCCCAGTATCAGGATGATGCTCGCGGAGAATGGCAGGCCGTAGAAAAGCTCCAGCGGATGCGCCAGCGGGTTGTGCCCGAGCTGGAACGCGCCGACGAGCAGGGTTGTGAGTATCGTGGCGAGGAACAAGACAAGGTTCACCCAGCGCCTGGCCGGCTGGAGAACCGGCGCGTAGCCGTAGGCGACCTCGTGCTCCTGAGCGCTGCGGCTCACGTAGGCGACCATGCCTCTGGACTTGAACAGGTCCCGGATGCCCGCAACGCTTGATGCCAGCGGCTCTTGGATTGTCCCGATGAGTCGGCCCGGCACGGCCTCGCGCACCCTCATGTACCGGCCGACCAGCCCGGCGAATCCTGAGTCCTGTTGTTCCTGTTCTTCCATCTAGCAGATTCTCGGCAACTGCGCGCCCTCGAGCATTATCAGCCGGCGCAGCCCGCCGACACCGGTCCTGAGCCAGACGCCTTCAAGCTCAGCGGTCACCTCGCCGATGACTGCCGCCCCACGGCCCAGCGGGTTCGCACGCATCGCCTTGACGAGCGGGCGTGCTCCGGGCTTTGTGCACACCGCCACGACCCTGCCCTCGTTGGCCATATACAGAGGGTCCAGCCCCAGCAGGGACGCCACGCCCCTGACCTCGGGCCGCACCGTGATGCGGTCTTCGTCGACGATGATGCCCAGCCCAGATGAGTCGGCCATCTCATTCAAGGTCGTGGCCAGGCCGCCGCGGGTCGGGTCGCGCATCATCCTGACGACGCCGGTCGCGGTCATCGCCCTCGCCAGCCGGTGCAGGCAGGCGCAATCGCTCTTTACCTTGGACCGGAACCGGAACAGCCCGCGACCGACCGCGACCGCGGCCTCGTGCTCGCCGAGGCCGCCGGACAGCACCACCGCGTCGCCGGCCCTGATGCGTTCCGCGCCGAGTTTCACTCCGGCCCGGACTCTGCCCAGCCCGGTCGTATTCAGGTAGACGCCATCGTCCTCTCCCCGCTCGATGACCTTGGTGTCGCCGGTCACGACCCGGACCCCGGCCGCGCGCGCGGTCCGGCCGATGGAACGCGCGATACGCTCGATGACCTCAGTCGCCGTGCCTTCGCGCATAACAATCGCGACCGAAAGGAACAGCGGTTCTGCGCCAACCATCGCCAGGTCGTTGACTGTGCCGCACACCGCCAGTTTGCCGATGTCGCCGCCGGGAAAAAACAGGGGCCGAACCACGTAGGAATCGGTCGAGATTGCCAGCCGGCCCGGCAGCACGGCCGCGTCCTCAAGCCGGGCAAGCTCCGGGCTTCCGAACTCGCGCAGGAACACGCTCCTTATCAGCCGGTGCATCTTCCGGCCGCCCGCGCCGTGCCCGAGGACAATCTGCTCGTCTTTGATGTCGCCCAAGGTGACAGGACTCATAGGTCTTATTGGTCTCATAGGTCCTGTTCCCGATACTTCCAAAAGGCCGCGCACGCGCCCTCGGACGACACCATGCACGGCCCGACCGGTCGCTCCGGCGTGCACGCCCGGCCGAACAGCCGGCACTCAGGCGGCCTCAAGAGGCCCAGCATCACCTCACCGCAACGACAGGCACTGGAGAAGCGATTTTGGATTTTGGATTTTGGATTTTGGATTGGGGCGGTCGGGAACCTGGCCCGCGCGTCGAATGTCGCAAACTCAGGTCGCAGAGTCAATCCTGACCCGGGCAGTCTCCCCAGCCCGCGCCATTCGGCATCGCAGGGCTCAAACACCCGGCGCATCAGCCGAAGCGCCGTCGGGTTGCCCTCCGGCCGCACGCTTCGCTCGTACCGGTTGTCCACCTTCGGCCCGTCGCGCATCTGCTCGAGCAGCGACAGGATGCCCTCAAGGATGTCGGTCGGCTCGAAACCGGTGACGCAGCTCGGCAGCCCGTAGTCGCGGGCCAGGAACTCATACGGCTTCGTGCCGATGACGGTCGAGACGTGGCCGGGCAGAATGAACCCGTCAATCGCCACCCTCTTCGACCCGGCAATCAGCGCCAGCGCCGGCGGAATCAGCTTGAACATCGAAAGGACCGAGAAGTTGGCGAGCCGCCTGCGCTTCGCGACCACCAGGGCCGCGGCCACGGTCGGCGCAGTAGTCTCGAAACCCACGCCCAGAAACACGAACTGCCTTTCCGGCTCGCGCTCGGCCATCTCCACCCCGTCCAGCGCGGAATACAAGACGCGCACGTCCGCGCCCTCGGCCCTTGCCTGTTCCAGTGAGCCGCGCCCGCCCGGCACCCGCAGCATGTCACCGAAAGTGAGAACAACCGGGGGACGAGAATCGAGGCAAGCGCTGGGACGTGCGGGGTCCGAGGTCCGAAACTTTGTGTTCTTTGTGCTCTTGGTGTTTGTTCCGCCGCCCGCCAGCCCGATGCACTCATCAATCTCTTGCTGGCTGGTTACGCACACCGGGCAGCCCGGGCCGGACAGGAGCTCGACCCCCGGGCCAATCATCCGTCTGATGCCGTATTGGGAAATCGCCATCGTGTGCGTGCCGCACACCTCCATCAGCTTGATTGTCGCGTGGCCGCTGCTCGCCAGTTCGGACGAAAGCGCGTTGACCCTCTTGACCAGGGCCGACACGTGCCGGGCCCGCTCGTCTTTCCTCACAGGCATAGGCGATTATACTTCCCGCGCCGCGCCGGTCAAAAGCCGCAGGGCGGACGCGCGGTCCGCCCTGCTAGTCGAGAACCTGTCAGCGCGTGACGACGAGCGACTGGGCCACCGCGCCGGCACTCACCAGGTACACGCCCGGGGCGACGTCCGCGGTCCACTCCACCGCCGGCCCGCCGCCGGCCGCAAGAACCGCCACCTGTCTGCCGGTCCGGTCGAACACGCCGACCGAAGCAGCACCGCGAGGCTTCGCCAGCCGGACGGTCCGGCCTTGCGCAACCGGGTTCGCTGACAGCACGATGCGGACCGGGCTGCCGGACTCCTCCACGCCCAGGCCGTAGAGCAAGTGGCCCATGTATGCCTGGAGGAACTCCTCGCGCCGGCCCGAAGGCCCCATCGCGCCGAAGATGACCGAGGATACCATCGTCCGCGCGACGCCGTAGGTGGAAAAGATGCCCCTCGTGACCGACGACTGGTCTTTCAGGAACTCGGTTCCGCCCGCGGCGCTCATCGAATTGTTGTACATGTTCGGCCCGCCGGGCGAGTAGCTCATCGCAAACCCCTCGGCGAACGTGCCCGACTCACCGGTAAGCGACGTCACGTTGCCCGATGAGTTCCCGCGCGCCACGTAGCTCGCGCCGAACGCGGGCCAGATCGCATTGCTCTCGTTGAAATAGGGAAAGTCAGTCCCCTCGGCATAGACCGGTCGGCCCATGGCCATGAAACCGAGGAGATTCGTGCACTCCGTCGTACCGACGGTGCAATTGTCCCCTCAACACCGGTACCAGCCCATCAGACAGAACACCGCGTCGTAGTCCAGAAGGCTCGACGGCAGGGTCTTCTCCGCCACGGTGACGTTGTGGCCCTGGTCAACCAGCAGGCGCGAAACCCAGTACGCGCTGTTGATACTGTCGCCCACGTCGCTGTCAAACCACCGGTCCAGCGAATCGTAGTTCCAGACCAGGACGCTTGCCGCCTGGGCGCCGCCGGCGCAGATGGCCGCAAGCGCCAGGACGAATACCAGACCTTTCATAACACCTCCGCAGTTAGTACCGTCAACAGCTTACCCCCTCCTCGACCGCGGTCAAGCCCGCGGCCCAAACCCTGGAACCGAAGTGGAGCCACGAAGACACGAAATCCGCGAAGTACGAACCCTGGGAAAACGGGGACATCCCTGCTCGGAGGGGTGTCCCCATTTTC
>Ga0116202_10002365_pt1 | contig 11236 bp, 14 predicted proteins | sample LakKivw325mmetaG_FD_94479 | JGI IMG/M metagenome (GOLD analysis project Ga0116202, IMG submission 94479) | Anoxic lake water microbial communities from Lake Kivu, Rwanda to study Microbial Dark Matter (Phase II) - Lake Kivu water 325m metaG | ecosystem: Environmental > Aquatic > Freshwater >... | reverse complement strand
GTGTTAATCTGTGTATTTACATTTTTATTTCAATATCTACCCCAGCTGGCAAATTCAAACTTTGCAGAGCTTCAATCACCTTGGGATTAGGTTCTAAAATGTCAATTAACCTTTTATGTGTCCTGATTTCAAATTGTTCGCGACTATCTTTATGGATAAAAGAAGAACGATTAACTGTGTATTTATTGATTTCGGTCGGTAAAGGAACAGGACCTAAAAATTTTGCTCCATAGCGGGTAACAACTTCAATAATTTGTTTAGCGGAACTATCAACCACCTTATTATCATAAGCTCTAAGCTTAATACGAAGCTTAGGTTTAACTTCTTCTTTAGCTGCTGTAACTTTTTTCTTTGCTGGCATCTTAAAAGAACCTTTTACGATTGTCGATTTGCGATTTACTTAACTATTTTGGTAACTACCCCAGCCCCTACTGTTTTTCCTCCCTCTCTAATGGCAAATCTCTGTTTTTCTTCCATGGCAATTGGGGCAATTAATTTAATTTTTAAATTAACCGTATCGCCTGGCATAACCATTTCTGTTCCTTCGGGTAAGGTCACATCACCCGTCACATCAGTCGTTCTGAAATAAAATTGAGGTTTGTAACCAGTAAAAAATGGCGTGTGTCTGCCACCTTCTTCTTTGGTTAAGACATAAACCTGACTTTCAAATTCGCTGTGAGGAGTAATTGACCCAGGTTTAGCTAAAACTTGACCTCTTTCCACATCTTCTTTTTTTAATCCTCTTAATAAAATTCCGACGTTATCTCCAGCTCTTCCTTCGTCGAGGATTTTATTAAACATTTCAATTGAAACCACTACGGTTTTCGTGGTTGGTTTTATACCAACTAATTCTACTTCTTCATTTGGTAAAATTTTTCCTCTTTCAATTCTACCAGTGGCGACTGTTCCTCGACCCCCGATTGAAAAAACATCCTCAATAGCCATCAAAAATGGTTTATCTATCTCTCGAGAGGGCTCTTGAATATTATCATCTACGGCCTGAATTAAATCCAAAATGGGTTTTACAGCTGGATCATCAAGAGAAGTAGCAGTGACCGCTTTTAAAGCCGAGCCCCGGATTATCGGAATTTTGTCGCCGGGAAATTCATACTTTTTCAAAAGTTCTCTCAGTTCAGATTCAACCAAATTAATAATTTCTGGGTCATCAACCATATCGCATTTATTTATAAAAACTACCATTGAAGGAAGACCAACTTGTCTGGCTAATAAAATATGCTCTCTGGTTTGAGGCATGGGACCATCAACTGCCGAAACAACTAAAATGGCTCCGTCCATTTGAGCGGCGCCGGTAATCATATTCTTGATGTAGTCAGCGTGGCCCGGGCAGTCAATCAACGCATAATGTCTTTTTTCCGTTTCATATTCCACATGAGAAATAGAAATAGTTAGCCCTCTGGCTTTTTCTTCTGGAGCAGCATTTAAATCATCAACACCGGCCTTCGTTGACTTAAATCCTTTAAGTCGCGAAACATTTAAAATGGCGGCCGAGACCGTAGTTTTACCATGGGCAACGTGGCCAATAGTACCGATATTGACGTGAGGTTTTGTTCTGATAAATTTTTCTTTTTCTGCCATTTTGTTATCCGCTGAATCAACGCTGAACTATACGCCGAATTTACGCTGAATCAGCGTTTTATCAGCATAGAAATCAGCGATTTATCAGCGGTTAATTAATTTATATTATTATTTTATTTATTTCAAAAAAAATGTCAATGTGAATTATCTTCTCTTTCTCCCGAGCGATAGCGAAGGGAAAAGAAGAAGATTTATCTTCTTCGCCCCTCAATAATCTCCTGCGCAATACCCGCGGGTATCTCTTCATACCGATCGAATTCCATTGTAAATGTTCCTCTGCCCTCTGTCAAGGAACGTAAAGTAGTAGCATAGCCAAACATTTCAGAAAGAGGCACTTTAGCTCTAATGATTTTTATTTCGGCTCTATCTTCTGTTTCTTCAATTTTTCCTCTCCTCGCTCCCAAATCTCCCATTACGCTGCCAAAAAACTCAGTCGGCGAAATAACTTCTAATTTCATTATTGGTTCTAATAAAACAAGTTTACCTCTTTTTGCTCCTTCTTGAAGAGCAATGGAACCAGCCACCTTGAAGGCAAATTCAGAAGAATCAACCTCATGGAAAGAACCATCTTGAAGAGTGACTCTTAGGTCAACCAAGGGGTAACCAGCCAGCACCCCTTTTTCCATTGCTTCTTTTACTCCTTTTTCGACTGCTGGAACAAATTCTTTTGGAATTATTCCTCCTTTAATTTCATCGACAAACTCAAACCCCTCTCCTCTCTTTTTTGGTTCAACTTTCAAAAAAACGTGTCCATATTGGCCATGGCCACCTGATTGTCTGATATATTTACCTTCGGCTTCGGCTATTTCTTTAATTGTTTCTTTATAGGCAACTTGAGGACGACCAACATTGCCTTCAACTTTAAATTCTCTTTTCATTCTGTCAGTAATAATTTCTAAATGTAGTTCTCCCATACCCGAAATAATTGTTTCACCGGTTTCTAAATCCCCTTTTACCGTAAAGGTGGGATCTTCTTCAGCTAATTTTTTAAGAGCAATGGTCATTTTTTCTTCATCGGCTTTACTTTTTGGTTCAATACGAATTGATATTACTGGTTCAGGAAAAGTAATTTTTTCCAAAACTATGGGATGTTCTTCGTCACAGAGAGTGTGGCCAGTGGAGGTGTTTTTTAAGCCGACGGTGGCTAAAATGTCGCCCGAAAATGCCTCTTCCACTTCTTCTCTGTTGTCAGCATGCATTCTTAATAACCTGCCAATTCTTTCTTTTTCTCCACTCATCGGGTTTAACAAATATGAACCTCTCTTTAAAGTGCCTGAATAAGCCCTGAAAAAGGTTAAAGTACCAACATAAGGATCGGCCTGAACTTTAAAAGCCAAGGCAGAAAAGGGCTCTGAATCTAAAGGTTTTCTTTCGACCTCCAAACCTGACTTTGGGTCAGTCCCTTTTATTGGTGGCAAATCAAGAGGGTTAGGCAAATAATAAATGATAGCATCTAAAACCGGCTGTACCCCTATTCTTTTAAAAAGTGAGCCAAAAAATACTGGGAACAATTTACAGGAAATAACTGCTTTCCTTAATACTTTTTGTAAATCTTCAATTGAAATTTCTTTTCCAGCTAAATATTTTTCCAAAATTGCTTCGTCTTCAGCCACAATTCTTTCAACTATTTTTTTTCTCCAATCTTGGGCAATTTCTTGCAACTCTTTGGGAAGGTCTTGTTCTTTGACAATTTCACCTTCTTTACCTTCAAATTTTAAAACCTTCATTTTTAATAAATCAACGAGGCCCGAAAAATTATCTTCGAGGCCGACAGGTATTTGTAAAGGAATAGCATTTTTTGTTAATCTTTTCCAAATTGACTCTAAATTATTTTCAAAAGTGGCACCAACTTTATCCATTTTATTGACAAAGCAAAGCCGGGGAACCGAAAAGTTATCGGCTTGCCGCCAGACGGTTTCCGATTGAGTTTGTACCCCTGCTCCTCCATCAAAAACAACTACGGCGCCGTCCAAAACTCTTAATGACCTTTGAACTTCAGCCGTAAAATCAATATGGCCTGGTGTATCAATAATATTTATTTGATAATCTTCTTCTCCCACTCGCCAATAACAAGTGGTGGCAGCGGCCATAATGGTCATGGCTCTTTCTTGTTCTTGAATCATCCAGTCCATCACCGTCGTCCCCTTCTCTAAAGTGCCAATTTTATGTGTTCGGCCGGTGTAATATAAAATACAAACCGTGGTCGTAGTTTTACCGGCAGAAATGTGAGCAATAATTCCAATATTGCGATATTTTTCAATGGGATATTTTCTCATAAAAATTCAAAATGCAAAATGCAAAAGTCAAAATTACAATTCAAAATTCAAAATTTTTAAGCGAGGGAAGCAATTTTTATGGACAATTCATACCATTAAGCGAGGCAAGTGGTTTCAGGGTGAATTAAAGGCCTGAGCGGGCAAGGTTTCCGCCGAAGGCGGAAGAGCGAAGACCTTTACTTCAGTGAACGAGCCTCGCTGGGGCAAGTGAGCGACCCTGAAAACCAGCTTGCCGAGCGAATCACCAGGAAAAATGGGCGAAAGCGCGGTTAGCTTCAGCCATTTTCTGGGTATCTTCTTTTTTCTTGACTGCCCAGCCAGTATTATTGGCGCTATTAATTATTTCTTCGGCCAATTTATCTTTCATTAACTTTCCCTTTCTCATTTTGGCTGCTTGAATTATCCAGCGCAAAGATAAAGCAATTCTCCTCTCTCCCTTAACCTCTACCGGCACCTGATAGGTGGCTCCTCCAATTCTTTTTGGCCTGACTTCCAGGGCTGGACTGACGTTTTCAATTGCTTTTTCAAAAACTTCTAAGGGTTCTTTTTGGGTTTTTTCTTTTATAATATTAAAGGCCTGATAAACAATTTTTCGAGCCATATTTTTTTTCCCTCGACGCATTACCTGATTGATAAATTGAGAAATCAAAACATTGTTATAAACTGAATCGGGAGGAAGTATTCTTTTTTTGATTTTTTTTCCTCGCATACTATTTTTCTTTCTTTACTCCATATTTTGACCTTTCTTGTTTTCTTCCCTCAACACCCGTGGTATCTAAAATGCCCCGGACTATATGATATCTCACTCCAGGTAAATCTTTTACTCTTCCTCCCCGAATTAAAATGATAGAGTGTTCCTGTAAATTATGACCCTCGCCTGGAATGTAAGCCGTCACTTCTTGTCGGTTAGTCAAACGAACCCTAGCTACTTTTCTTAAAGCCGAATTTGGTTTTTTAGGAGTAACGGTAAAAACCTTTAAACAAACTCCTCTTTTGAATGGAGAAAAATATTCTATTGGTCTGTTTTTGAAAGGATTAAAACCAAATTTCAAAGCCGGCGATTTGGTTCGCTTTTGAATTTTTTTTCTTCCTTTTTTAATTAATTGTCTTATGGTTGGCATAAAATTAAAAAACCCGATTTCGGTGTAAAATTAAATTAACAAAAATTTAAATTAAAGTCAATATCAATATATAAATCGTTGACCAGAAACTAGAGTAAAAAGCAAGGCGGCTAGGCGGAATATCCAATCTAAACCAATAAAAAGAATAAAAATTAAAATGAATAAACTGTATTGGTTTAAAAATATTTTAACATTTCCCCATCTCTCTCCCAAAATTGTAAAAAAAATATGAGAACCGTCAAAGGGAGGAAAAGGAAGTAAATTAAAAATACCCCAGGCAAAATTATAAATACTAGTCAAACTAAAGAAAAGAAAAAGAGATGCCGATAAATTAAAAAATCTAATTAGGAGGCCAAAAAATAAAGCAATTAAAAAATTAGTGCCAGGTCCCGCCATAGCCACTTTTAAGGTGCCCCATTTTTGGTCTCTGAAATTATCGGGATTAATCGGCACGGGTTTTAACCAAATAAAACTTCTGCCCACGGTTAAAAATAAAAAAATTGGTAACAAAATCGAACCAATGGGGTCTAAATGCTTTAAGGGATTAAGTGTTAATCTGCCCTCGTATTTTGCCGTCGGGTCACCCAAAGATAAAGCCACACTACCGTGAGCGATTTCATGAATAAGCATTGAAAAAAGTAAAACAATTAAAGAAAAAATTTCGATGACCATATTGATATGACTTTTAATTATTGTATCATTATTTGAAAAAATAAAAAATTTTGGTAAAATTAAATTATATGAAACAATGTGCTATTTGCGGAAAAAAATCAGTTTTAGTTTGGAAGTTAAAAAAACTCCGTGGGAAATACAATCCCACTGTTAAAAAAAGAAAATACCCAAACTTACAATGGGTTCATTTACCCTCAGGTAAGCGCGTTTTAGCTTGCACAAAATGCATCAAGGCACTTTCTAAAAGAAAGTAAAACGACGGGGCATGGTGTAGTGGTTAACATGCACGCTTGGGGTGCGTGCGATGGCTGGGTTCGATTCCCGCTGCCCCGACATAAAAATCTATGAATTTAATCAAAGTAAAATGTGCATTTTGTGGAAATAACTTTTTTAGGTCAAATGGAAGAGTAAATGAGGCTAAAAAATTTAACTGGAAGCAATATTGTTCGCTTCACTGCTTAAGCCGGGCCAGACAAAAAAGAGTCAAAATAATATGTGCTAATTGTAAAAAAGAGGTTTTTAGAGCACCTTCCGATCTAAAAGAATCAAAATCCGGACGTCGTTTTTGTTCTCTTTTATGTGGAGCATTTTTTAATAATGCATTAAGGAAAGGGGCTAATCTTTTAAAGAGGAAAACCAAAACTTGTCCGTCGTGTGGAAAGCAATTTAAACAATTTCCAGAGAGAAAAATTTTTTGTTCCTTTAAATGTCACATTAATTTTTTAAGAAAAACAAAAGCTCAAAAGAGAAGAGAAATTTTAACCAAAATCAAAAATTTTTATACTTCTTATAAAAGAATTCCTCTCAAGCGAGAAAAACCAGGACTAGCTTGGAGGGCGCAAAAAGTTTTTGGCTCTTGGAATAAAGCTCTCGAAGCCGCCGGATTTGAACCAAATCCAGTTGTATTTTCAAAAAAGTTTACTGCTAACGATGGACACAGATGTGACTCATTCGCAGAAAAAATAATTGATGATTGGCTCACCGCAAGAAAAATTCAACATCAAAGGGAAGTTTCGTATCCAGAAAATAAATTATTATCAGCCGATTTTGTGATAGAAAACAATTGGATTGAATACTTTGGATTGAATGGAGTTATCCCCCAATACGACAAATTAATAAAAGAAAAGCGAAAACTAAGTGAGAAGTATCAACTTTCCTTAATAGAAATATACCCAAAAGATTTATTTCCACGAAACCGACTTTCAAAAATTATAAAAACTTAAAACACAGTGGCGGGATTGACAAAATTTTAGTATAGGTGTATAATTTAGGTATAAGAAAATAGTTCTTTGATAAAAATTTATGGGGAAGATGAAAGTTTCACCTTCGTGAAGAGGAAATCAATTTTTGGTTTTTTGTTCTCGGAAAGAGGTGAAACAATGAAATTAAGAATTCTCTTGGAAGAAGTAAGCGATGTCGAGCAAACAAAAATCAATGAAGTTATAAAGAATGCTCGCACTGTTGCCGCATGTGAGGTTCATAAAGTAAATGACAAAATACGGGAGGTTTGTTTCTCTACGCATCCCATATTTGGTCATTTAGATGAAACTACCGATAAATATTTCGAGAGAATCGCTGGGATAATCTTTCGTGCAGTTATGTCTTGAAAACAAATAAAATACCTCTCCCCTCTTTTTTCTAGCCCGAGTGTGGCTTTGGCGCACGTGAGCTGGAAAAAGCCCCGCACCAAAAATTGGTGAGGGGTAAAAAGTAATCATTGGAAAATAAAACAGCTTTAAATGGCTGTTTTAAAATTCACTGCGAAAATAAGAATATTTATTTAAATCTCTCTTTAGGAATTTTTGATTGTTTAATAATTGCCGTCAGGGTGCCCGTTGGAATAGGTCTAGATTTACCATGTAAAGGCACGGGGACAATCACATTGGTTTTTGAATTTTTCCAAATCATGTGGCTTCCTTTTTGACGAGAAAGTATAAATCCATTCTCCCTTAAAATCTTTATCAACTTCCTCGCGTTTATCGGTTTCATAAATTAAGATCTTTCTGAAAAAGCCACTTTTATTTCATCAATAATGGGCCTGGTAGTTTTTACCGGAATTTTTTGCTTCTGAGAAGTTAATTCCTCTAACCATAATTCTAAAACCTCTTTTGCCTTCTTTTTTGCTTCCTCAAAACTTCTTCCAAAAGTAACACAACCAGGAAAATCAGGAAAAGAAACATTATATCCGCCTTCCTTAGCAGGATCAAACACGACAAAATAAGAGAGAATTTTTTGAATTTTTTTAGCCATACTAATTTTATTTTATATTTTGGGAAAATAAAGTCAAGAGTTTTATTATCCAAAACCAAAAATGGCGAATGTTCGCCATTTTTAATGGCCCGGCGTTTCTTCCAGGAGAATTCATCCGGAAAAGATTTCAAGTGGGTCTCCCAGTTCTAATCCTCAGATTAGAATCATATCGGAGTCCCGTAAAAAACTTTTGTCCCAGAATCTGACTAGAAGAATTGCACCGGGCCCCGTTAGAAATCATGTTTCTCAAATATTACATGACTTCCAATGGGGCACGGAAAATTTGAACTATATTTCTAACGGGGCGGGCCAATTTTATTTTAACTTTTTCCAAAATACCTCGTCAAGTGTCAAAGATTCAAAACCTCAACCATTTGTTTTATAAGAGAAACTGCTACGGGGTAAGCCAATAAACTATAAGATTGAACACCTTCGTCATCTAAAATAATCCAGGGTTTTTCCTTTATTTTTACCTTCTTAATTTTTTCATCCCATTCATAAATGTATTCTGGAGTAATCTCATAATCATCAACGAAATTTTTGGCCTCTTTTACCGGCAAAGAATTCCTTAATAAAATTTTTGGTATCCCATAAAGAGAAAAAGTCATTTCTATCAATTTACCATCCATCTTTAATCTCTCTTTAATTGGTTCTATCCCCAACTCATCTCCTTCTTTTTTAACCATTTTTACTCCCTGACAAGAAGGGTTGTCACAGATTAAATAAAATTCTTTTTTATCTCTATCATAACCAACTTTTGAGGTTGGCAGTAATTTTAAATTTCTTGAAGTTTGACAAATGGGACAGATTCTTCTCCATTTTATTCTCTCATCAATTACTTTTTCTGGCACATCAATTAAAATAAAAATATCAGGGTCGTCTCGATGTCCAATCAGGTCTCTAAAAAATAAAGAAAAATCTACTTGGTCTAAATCTCGAGGAAAACCATCAACAAAAAGAGATTTTTTTTCCCTTCTTTCCATTTCTCTCTTCACTAAAGCCAAAATCAATTCTGTTGGTCGAAGGGTCTTGGTATCTCTATTTTCTAAATCCCGAATAATTTCATCCAAGGAAAATCTTCCTCGATAATTTTTCTCTAAATATTTGATTAACTCTTTTTTCTTTTCCGGGTCTGCCAATTCGGAATCGGTGCCCCTGACCATATCACCAATCGAAAAATGGTCTACTCTTTCAGGTGAAGTTACTTCGGCAAACATTTTTGAATAAGTTCCCTTGCCAGAATTTTTCTTTCCTAATAAATAAGCGACAAAAGTGTTTTCCCTCAAATACTCTCTTAATTTTTCAATCTCTTTTCCAGCTTTCAGCTCAAAATATTCCGTTTGTTCTTCTGGGTCAGTTAAATTAAATTTTCTATCAAATCCCTCAATTGCCGAGCGAGACTTCGGCGAGCGAGGCGCGAGATGAGGCGAAGCCTCAGCAAGCTTTGTTTTAAAAATTGGAAAGCGCATAAAATTCTTTAATGCGTTAATTCTTTAATTGATTAATTAACGAATTAAAAAGTTAACGAATTATTTTTAGATTTTCCCCATCAGAAATAATTTTAACATCTCCATCTTTGTCCGTTCTAAACACCTTTATACCATACTTTAATAAAACCTCCAAGACTTCTTGGTGGGGATGGTTATAGGAATTATTTTTGCCAACTGAGATAACAGCTATCTCTGGAGTAATCACTTTTAAGAAATCTTCGGAAGTTGAAGTTTTACTTCCATGATGAGCAACTTTCAAAATATCTGAATCAATCTCTAGTTCCTTATCAATGAATTCTTTCTCAACTTCTTTATAGATATCGCCGGTAAATAAAAAAGAATTTTCGCCAAAAACCAATTTACTAACTATTGAAGTGTTATTGCTATCCTTGAAAAACTTTCCTTCTAAATTTTCAAAAGGAAATAAAATCTCCAAATGGTCAAGAACTGTTCTTGACCATTTTATTTCTTGGTGAGCTTTTGCAATTTTGATCTGGGCGCCCTCTTTAGTTTTTTCTTCTTCGATTAATCTTTGCCATTCTTCATATTCGGCTGTCTCTCTTTGAATTCCTGTCCACAAAATATTTTCAACTTTATATTTTTTTAAAACCTCGTTTAAGCCCGAAAGGTGGTCGGCTTCAGGATGAGTTAAAATTATTAAATCAATTGTTCGGTCCCAAAAAGGAAGGACTTTTCCCAATTTTTCTAAAATGGCGGAGGACGGGCCTCCATCAATTAAAATCTGGTGCCTTTGGGGTGTTTCAATAAAAATCGCATCTCCTTGACCAATATCGAAGAAATTCACTTCTAAAAATTGTGGTTGGCTCAAATCAAAAACTATAATCCAAGCTAAGATATTCAGAATAAATAAAATGCCCAAAACCGTAAAATTAAAATTTTTATCTTGCCTTAACATCTATTAAAAAAAACTCAAAACCGCCAAAAAGCGGTTTTGAGACAAAATCCTACTAGAATACTTAATACTAATTTTTTAGGCCTTTCCCATTATTCGGAACATCTTTGTCCCACAAGCAGGACAAATTCCAGTCATTGCCTTTCTCTTTACTCCACCCTTTCCCTTCATTGTCACCTCTTTCTCATCTTTCATTGCCTGCTTTTTTTTACATTTAACGCAATAGCCAGTTGTTGCCATAATAATTTTAATTTAATTTTCAAAAGCGACCTTTGGATTAGATAAGATTAAGTTATCCACACCTTCATTTAAGATTAAATGAAGCAAGGAAGTAAGTCAAGTTAAGCAATCTATTATAAACCCAGATCTTTTGAGATATTCTGCATGGCTTTTAGTGTGATTTCAATAAATTTTTCCAAACTTAAGTTAAGTAGAGTTTCACATTCCTGAATTATCTCCCGATTTACTCCTCGAGTAAAGGCTTTTTCACCAAATCTATTTAAAATATTCTCAGGTTTCAAATCTCCAATCTTTTTTGAAGGTAAAACCAAAGTGGCGGCCACAATTAAACCGGTTAAAGGGTCTAAACAAAAGAGGGCTTTAGCCATTTTTGTTTCAGGTTCTGCTCCATGAGCTTCATTGTGGGTTAAAACGGCGTCGCAAAGTTCCTCATCAAATCCTAATTCTTTTAGCATCTCTGCCCCCTTTTTTGAATGTAGATTAGGGTCATCTTTTGTTTTTTCGTAATCAATATCGTGTAACAAACCACAAATTCCCCACTTATTTTTGTCTTCGCCAAAATACTTCGCTAATTCTCGCATCGCCGCCTCAACTGCCAGGCAGTGTTTTTGTAAATTTTGATTTTTAATATTGTCTGTTAATAACTTCAGGGCTTTTTCTCTTTCCATATTTTTACTC
>Ga0116202_10002362_pt1 | contig 11246 bp, 20 predicted proteins | sample LakKivw325mmetaG_FD_94479 | JGI IMG/M metagenome (GOLD analysis project Ga0116202, IMG submission 94479) | Anoxic lake water microbial communities from Lake Kivu, Rwanda to study Microbial Dark Matter (Phase II) - Lake Kivu water 325m metaG | ecosystem: Environmental > Aquatic > Freshwater >... | reverse complement strand
TTAACAACCAAAATTTCGTAATCGTATTTCTGCTGCCTCAAATATCGATTGACCTCAGCCAGTGTCTTGGGAAGGCGCTTTTCTTCATTGTAAGCGGGAATGACGACCGAGAGATGCATATTAAATTATTTTACCACAGTTAAAATCTTTGCTCCATTCTTGGTGACTGCCACCATGTGCTCAAAATGACAGGATAAGGAATCATCCTTGGTTTTGTACCCGAAACCATCCTGCGTCTCCTTTATGTGCCAATCGCCCACCGTCACCATCGGTTCCAAACATAAAACCATGCCCTCTTTGATCTCCACATTACCGTCCCCTGTAAATTTCACTTTATCCACGGTTGCCTTGTCGAAAGACACGCAATTCAGGATTTCCGGGTCTTCGTGGATTTTTCGGCCTATGCCGTGACCGCAAAGTTCGCGAACCACATTGAAACTTTGTCCTTCAACGTATTTTTGAACAGCCCTGCCGATATCGCCTATTCTGTTTCCGGGTTTCACTTTCTCGATGCCGATTTCCAATGCCTTTTTTGTCACCTCGATCAATCTTTCGGTCTCGAGACTAATTTTACCGACCGGAACAGTCACAGCCATATCGCTGTGAAAACCTTTGTAGAAAAATCCCAAATCAAGAGAAATAATATCTCCTTCCTTTAGAACCTTTTCTGAGGGCACAGCATGAACTATTTCTTCGTTGACTGAAACACAAAGACAGTTGGGATATCCCCTGTATCCCTTAAAGGAACATTCTCCTCCAGATTTTAAAATCAGGCTCTCTGCGAGCCTGTCTAGTTCCGAGGTTTTGGTTCCCGGCTTAACCTCTTTCTTCACTTCCTCCACAATCTCCGCTAGGATCTTTCCGCCTTCTGCCATTGTCTGAATGTCTTTTGGGGTTTTTATTGAAATCATTAAAGGACTCTTAAAATATCCTTAAAAACATCGGCTGGCGGTTTTTCGCCGTTAATAGTTCTTATTTTAAGCCCTTCTTTTTTGAATAATTTAACGAGTGGAAAAGTTCTTTCCTTGTACTCCCGCAATCTCACCCTTATGGTCTCGGGATCATCCAATCCTTTTCTCTTCAGAAGTTTTGATCCGTCAATTGGACATTTCTGCAATTTGGCGGTTTCTTTCATATACAAAATCGGATGTCGCATCAACTCGCAAATTCTGCGGTGAGTATTCCTAAAAATCGACGTCTCTGCGCTTTGAGTAAGCAGTACGACGTCGATATTTTTCTTTCCGTACAGTTTCTTCAAAAAAGGAATCAAATTCTCGCCTTCGTAAAGAGTGCGAGGAGAACCCGATAAAAGCAAACTTTTGCCCTCTTTATACAATTCTCTGATTTTCTCGATAACCAAATAAGTAACGAAGGGTGGACTGCAAAGAATTCCTTTCTCCCAAAGCTGTTTTTCTTTTTGAGGATAATAATTTTTTCCGTCGATTTTTATTATTTTGCTTTTTCCGCCGTTTCCCTTGATAAACGTCTCTTCCAAAATTTTGCTCGTTTCAAAGTAATACAAACTGAATTTTTCAGCCAAAAGCTCGCCTTGCGTTCCCTTGCCGGAACCCGGCGGTCCCAAAATAATGATGACTCTGGCGTTTTTAGAAAGTTTCATATTCTCTCATTTCCAATTGGGCTTTGACCTGACGAAGAGTATCCAAAACCACCGAGACTACGATCAACAAAGAAGTACCGCCGATAAGAAAACTGAAAACTTGGACTCCGGTGACTGCTCCGATGATGGTCGGGGTTAAAGCGATTGCCCCCAAGAACAAAGCTCCGATCAGCAAGACCCTGTTTAGAATGTAATACATGAAGTGAGCCGTGCTTTCTCCAGGTCTGATTCCCGGAATGAAACCGCCCATTTTCTGAAGATTGGTGGAAATGGCCTTGGGATCAAAGGTAACGGCCGTATAAAAATAAGTAAAGAGCACAACTAAAATGAAATAGAGAATACCGTGAAGCCAAGGATCCTGGAAAGCATTGCCGATGCTTTTGGCCACAGCTCCGACAGTTCCGCCAGCTCCTCCCAAGAAATTAGCAATCATGCCGGGGAAAAGCATGATTGACAAAGCAAAGATAATTGGAATGACGCCAGCCGGATTAATGTTCAAAGGCAAATAAGTTGAAACGCCGCCATACATCTTGGCTCCCCTTACTCTTTTGGCATAAGAAACTGGTATGTTCCGGCGGCCTTCGTTAATCAGAACAACGCCAGCAACAATAAGCAGAGACATGCTGAAGAAAAGCAGATAAGAAGGAATTTGGGCGGGATCCCACGTGGCAACCATTTGCCTGATGTTATTCGGGAAATCGGCGATGATGCCGGCGAAAATCAACAACGAGACGCCGTTGCCAATTCCTTTTTCCGAAACGAGCTCTCCCAGCCACATCAAAAACAAGCTGCCTGCCGTAACGGTCAAAAGCGAAATGGCCAGCAGATTAAAAGAGAGTGATTCGATCAGCTGCTGACGCTGGAAAATCGTCAGCATGCCGTAGCCCTGGAGAACGGCCAGGGGAACCGCCAGAATTCTGCCGTACTGGTTGAATTTCTGCCTTCCCTGCTCGCCCTCTTCCTTGTACATTTTTTCCAGCTGGGGAAAGATCATCGTCAATAATTGCATTATGATGGTAGCAGTGATGTATGGCCCCAAGCCGAGCATGACTATGGAAAGATTGTCCATGGCGCCGCCGGTAAGCATGTTCAAAAGGCCGAAAAGCTGATTGCCCTCGAAAAATTCCCGCAATTTCTCGGTGGCTATGCCGGGAACGGGAATGTTGGCCATCAGCCTGAAAAGAGCGAAAACGCCGAGAACAAACAAAATTTTGTTCCGCAGATCTTTTATCTTGAAAATTTGAACGATTTTATTTAACCAATTCATGGTAATTATTTACCAAGTTTTTTATTTTATAAAAAACGCAGGTGGAGATGAAGATTTATCTTCATCGACTCACGCTTCCGCCAGCTTTTTCGATTTTTTCCCTTGCGGATTTAGAAACCTGGCAATTCTCGAAGTTCAACGCCTTTTTAATATCACTCTCTCCCAGGATTTTGACCTGGGGCGTTCTCCCTTTTATTCTACGAATTAATCTTTTTTCCAACAAGGACTGGGGGGTAACTTTTTCTTCGGCACTGAATTTCTTGTCAACCACATCCAAACTTACCAGAACCAATTCTTTTTCCGATTTGAATTTATATCCTCTCAGTTTAGGGTATCTCTTGATCAATCCCCTGATCATCGGCTGATAATTCTTGCTTTCCCTGGCTCCCTGTCCTTTGATGCCCCGGCCGCAGTGGCTGCCTCTTTTGCCGCCACGGCCTATTATCTTGGATTTCTTAACCTTATGAATGGGTTTTATCTCATTTAACTGCATAGAATTTATTTTGGAGTCTTAACTTTTAACTCTTTCAAGGCGATGATTGTCGCCTGGGCATTGTTCAGTTTGTTTCCGGTCCTGCCCAGAACCTTGGAAGAAATGTTCTTTATGCCGGCCAAAGTGCAGAGAACCCTGACGACGCCTCCTGCCACCAAGCCTCTTCCTTTTCTCTGCGGCTTCAGAATGATTTTGGCTGCTCCGAATTTGGCATAAACCTCGTGGGGAATCGTGTCTTCAACGATGGGGACGACGATCAGATTTTTCTTTGCCAGTCTCGTTGCCTTTTCCACGGCCTGGGCAACGTCAAGACCCTTGGCAACTCCCACTCCCACTTTGCCCATTTTATTGCCGACAACTACGACGGCACGGAATCTCAAACGTTTGCCGCCCGCCGTAACTCGAGTAACTCTGGCCAAATCCAAAAGCTTGGATTCGAATTCATCCTTTGGTTTATCGAATGTTCTTCTTCTTGAAAATCCTCTTTGCATAGCGATATTTTAATTTATTAAAATTGAAGCTCGAAATGAAACTTTAATTTCATTGAGTTTTAAAACTTTAATCCTCCTTCCCTGGCTCCTTCGGCCAATTCCTTTATCCTGCCGTGGTATTTGTATCCTCCCCTGTCAAAAACGACTATTTCGATCTTAAGTTCCTTGGCTTTTCCGGCAATGGATTTACCGATTTCTTTTGCCAGTTCTTTTTGGGAGACCTTTGTTTTCTTAATTTGCAGGTCGGAAACCTGAGCCATCACCTTTCCTTTTTCGTCATCGATCAGCTGAGCGTAAAGGTGCTTGGCCGATCTGAAAATGCAGAGTCGCGGCCGATCCTTACTGCCGAAAACTCTGGCTCTAATTCTCTTATGACGTTTTTGTCTTTTTTCTTGTTTAAATAACATAGTTTATTTTGCTCCGGCAGTGGTAATTACTTTCTTGCCGGCCTTTCTTCTGACTACTTCTCCTGCATATCTTATTCCTTTTCCCTTATAAGGTTCTGGTTTTTTGACTTTTCTTATGTTGGAGGCGAATTGACCCACCGCCTCCTTGTCTGCTCCGAAAACGCTGATGACGTTTTTATCGACTGAAACCTTGATTCCTGCGGGGATGATCAGCTTAACCGGATGGCTGAAGCCGACGGATAAAACGAGATTCTCGCCCGAAACCTCGGCCTTGAATCCCACTCCTTCCACTTCCAGTTTCTTTTCAAAACCAGAAACCACTCCCTGAACCATGTTAGCCAATAACATCCTGGTCAAACCCCAGAGAGCGCTGGTTTCCTTGATCTCTTTCTGGGGAGAAACCAAAACATTGTTTTCTTTCAGTTCAATTTTAATCTCCGGCCGAAACTCCTTTGAAATTTCGCCCTTGGGACCCTTAACCGTCACTTTCTGGTTTTCGATTTTGACTTCGACTCCCTGCGGTATTGCTATTGGTTTTTTGCCTACTCTAGACATATTTTTACCAGACCTCGCACAAAACCTCTCCTCCGATTTTGTTCTTGCGGGCTTCCTTGTCCGTCATTAACCCTTTTGAGGTGGAAATGATGGCTATGCCGTAGCCATCCCTGACCTTTTTGATTTTCGTCGAATCAAGATAAATTCTCTGTCCGGGTTTGGAAATTTTCTTAATTCCGGAAATCGCCGGCATTTTGTTGTCGTATTTCAGGGTAATCTCAATGGTTTTTTTCGTCTTCCTGCCCTTTTTCTCGATTTTATCGATGAAACCCTCCCTCTCCAGGATTTTGGCAACTTCATTCTTGAGATTGGAAAAAGGAAACTCAACCGTGGGATGCCCTACGGCCTGAGCGTTCTTTATTCTGTTTAGCATGTCGGCAATTGGATCCATATGATTACCAAGACGATTTCTTAACCCCGGGTATCAGCCCCTGGTTAGCCATTTCTCTGAAGCAGATGCGGCAGATTCCGAACTTTCTCATGTATCCCCTCTTGCGGCCGCACCTGAAACAGCGTTTGACTACTCTCGACTTGAATTTGGGTTTCTTTTTTGATTTTGCTATCTGACCTTGTGTTGCCATAAACCAATTTTTTTATTTTATAAAAATGTTGGTGAAAATGAAGGTTTATCCTTCATTGCCTTTTTATTCTGTTTGCATGGGAAATCCCAATAATCTGAAGAGTTCCAACGCCTCTTCTTTCTTTTTCGCCGTGGTGACCACGGTTATCTCCAGCCCGAAAATGTTTTTCGCCTTTTCCGGCATAATCTCGGGAAAAGCAATGTGTTCTTTGATGGCTACTGTCAAATTCCCTTGCTTATCAACGGAGTTTATGGGAATTCCTTTGAAATCACGGGTTCTCGGCAGAACGAGATGTATCAGTCTTTCGATGAAATCCCTCATTCTTTTTCCCCTCAGGGTAACTTTGGCGCCGATGGCCATGCCTTCCCTGATCTTGAAACTCGAAATGGCTTTCTTGGCGTAGGTTTTTACCGCTTTCTGGCCGCAGATCAGACCGAGTTCCCCGGCAATGAAATCTGAAAGTTTTTTCTGTTCTTCGTTGGATTTGCCCGCCACTTCCCTGCCGTAACCGGTATTGACCACCGTTTTCTCGATTCTGGGAACGGCCATCCTGCTTTTGTAACCGAACTTCTGCATCATCCCCGGAATCACCTCGGTATTGTATTTGTCGATTAATCTTTGCATCTTAGATTTCCTGCTTGCATTTTTTGCAAATTCTGACCTTGTTTTTGTCCATGAATTTGAAACCGACTCTGGCGGCCTTGCCGCATTTCTGACAGAATAATTTCACGTTGGAAACGGACATGGAGCCGGGCAGATTGACGATCTGGCCTTTTTCCCCGGATCTCTTGGGTCTCTGATGCTTTTTTCTCAGATTGACTCCTTCCACTAAAATTCTTCTTTCTTTCGGAAAAACCTGCAAAATTTTGCTCTTTTTCCCCCTGTCTTTCCCGGAAATCACCAAAATTGTGTCTCCTTTTCTCAGCTTCATGAAATAAAAATTAATTTATTAATTTTAATTCGAAATGAATCTTTAGATTCATTGAGTGTTACAATATTTCCGCTGCCAAAGCAGCAACTTTTTCAAAACCCTTGTCCTTGATTTCCCTGGGCAAGGGACCGGTAATCCTTCCGCCTTTCGGGTCTTTCGTTTTTCCTTCCAGAATCACCGCCGCATTGTCGTCGAATTTGATGTATGTGCCGTCTACCCTCTTGAAATTCTTTTTCTGGCGGATGATCAAAGCCCTGACCACCTCATGTTTTTTGACGAGCCTTCTGGGTTCCGCTTCCTTGACCGTGGCGACGATCACGTCTCCGATCTGAGCGTAGCGTTTGCGGTTGCCGCCCAAAACATGGAAGCATTGAATCTTCCTCACCCCGGTATTGTCCACCACTTTTACCATTGTTCTCGGCTGAATCATAAAATTAAACCTTGTTAACGACTCTCCATTTTTTATCTTTCGATATCGGACGACCTTCCTCGATGACGACTTTGTCGCCAACGTTGTATTCTCCCGATTCCACGTGGGCTTTGTAATTCTTGTGCATTCTGTACCTTCTCTTGTATTTCGGGTGGGCTTTCAGCGTTTCAACCTCAACCACGATGGTTTTCGGCGTCTTATTCGAAATGATTGTTCCGGTTAATTTACGCTTTGGCATAAGTTTTAAGCAAGGTTAGGATTTGAGCCACTTCTTTTTTTATTTTGCGAATTTCTCTTACGTTTTTTACCTTTCCGGCAGATAAATCAAACCTGAGCTGTCTTAATTTTTCCCTATCGTCTTCCAGCGTCTTTTGGAGCTCATCCTTCCCCTTTGTTTTTAATTCTTTAATCTTCATAAACCGAGCTTTTATTCTTTTAATATTTATAAATGTGAAAGCGAAGGTGGAAAAGAGGATTTATCCTCTTTGACTATTTTATCTTTTGACGAATTTAGTTTTGACCGATATTTTATCGGCTGCCTTTTCCAAAGCTTCCCTGGCTATTTCTTCTTTTATTCCATCCAGTTCGAAAATGACTCTCCCGGGCTTGATTGAAAAAGCGTAATGATCCACGTTTCCCTTTCCCCCTCCCATCGGAACTTCTATTCCTTTCCTGGTTATGGGTTTGTCCGGAAAAATTCTTATCCAAAGCTTTCCTCCTTTCTTAAGATATCTTAAAATCGCTCTCCTGGCTGCCTCAAGCTGTCTGGCAGCGATCCAGCGGGTTCCCATGGCAACCAAACCGAAGGAACCGAAAGCAAGACTGGTTCCCCGGGTTTCCAATCCCTTGGTTTTTCCCTTGCGCCACTTCCTGTGTTTCACTTTTTTCGGCATCAAAATAGACATGTTTTTTATTCGAATTTCTCTCCTTTGTAAATCCAGACTTTTATGCCGACGACTCCATAAGTACAATAAGCGCGATCCTCGGCAAAGTCAATGTCAGCTCTGATGGTTTGGCGGGGCAGATTTCCCCTTTTCAACCATTCCCTCCGCGCGATTTCCGCTCCGTCCAAACGGCCGGAAACCTCAACCCTGGCGCCTTTTACCTGTCTTGAACCCATAATCTTTTCCAAGACCTGCTTCAAAACCCTTCTGAAGGGCATCCTTCTTTCTATCTGCTGGGCGATCCATTGCGCGGACAAAGCGGCCGAAGCCCAGACGTCCCTCACTTCTTTTATCTCGATTTTAACTTCTTTTCTGGGTGCCTTTGTCAAAATCTTCTTTTCCAGATCTCTTTTCAATTCTTCTATCCCGCTGCCTCCCCGGCCGATGATCAATCCGGGTCTTGCGCTGGAAATGATGATGTTTATTTTCCCGGGAAATCTTTCTATTTCGATTTTTTCCAAACCCAGCCTGCCGATTTTCTTTGAAAGCGTTTCCCTAATCCTAAGATCTTCCTCCAGATATTGGGGAATTTTCTTTTTATCCAGCCAGCGGGAACTCCAATCGCTCAAATTCTTTAACCTGTATGCCTTTGGATGAACGTTGTGCGCCATGATATTATCCTCCTGCGGGTTTGCGTCTTATGAATATTCTTCTGAAACCTTTTTCAGTTTTCGGTTTTTTGACTCCGAATTCGGGCTTGAATTTCGGCTTCTCTTTGACTACCTTTTCTTCAACTTTTTCTGCAACCTTTTCTTCCTTCTTTACTTCTTCCGTCTTGACTTTCTTGGCTTTCTTCTTCGGTTTAACCTTGGATTCCAGAACCAGAACGATGTGGGATGTCTTTTTCTGAATTTCATAGGCCTGGCCTCTCGCTCTCGGACGCCATCTCTTCAACTTTGGGCCTTCGTTAACCATGATCTTGGCTATGTATAAATTGGCGGGTTCCAGCTGAAGATTGTTTTTCGCCGAAGCAATGGCTGATTTTAAAAGTTTAACCAAGGGCAGAGCGGATTTCTGGGGAAGAAAAGACAAAAGCGTTTCGGCTTCCTCCACCGTCTTGCCCCTTATCAAATCCGCGACTAATCTTACCTTGCGCGGCGCTATTCTCAAATAATTTAGCTTTGCATTGATCGGCATGTTTTATTTCTTCGTTTCTTTTTTCTCTTCCGGCTTTTCGGCGACCTGACCCACCAAAGCTCCCTCCTTCTCCGCTGCTTTTGCCTCCAGTTCTCTCTGCATTCTTCCGCCGTGGCGGGAGAATTTGGTGCCCGGAGCGAATTCGCCGAGGCGGTGGCCCACCATGGATTCTGTCACCTTGACGTTCGTGAAATCCTTGCCATTATGTACGCCGAAGGTAAAACCGATCATTTCCGGCGTAATGGTGCATGATCTTCTCCACGTCTTGATGACCTGCTGTCCCGGCTTTGAATTCTTTATCTTCTCCAATAATTTTTCGTCCACGTAGGGACCTTTCTTTAAGCTTCTTGCCATAATTTTTTATCCTTTTTTACTGCGTCTCTGCAGTATGAATTTACTCGTCCACTTTTTCTTTTTCCTGGTTTTGACTCCCAGAGCGTGCTTTCCCCAGGGAGTTTTCGGATATCTCAAGCCGATGGGCGTCTTTCCTTCGCCTCCGCCGTGAGGATGATCGGGCGGATTCATTGCCGTGCCTCTGACCGTAGGCCTCGTGCCTTTGCGTCTGACTGAACCGGCCTTGCCTCTGATTATGAATTTATGTTCCGGAAAAGAAACCTGGCCGATGGTGGCGAAACACTCGGCATTGACCTTTTTCATCTCGGAAGAAGGAAAAATCAAATGAGTGAATTTACCTTCCTGAGCCACGATCCTAGCGGAACTCCCTGCTCCTCTGACTAATTTCCCGCCCCTTCCCGGTTCAACTTCGATATTGAAAATCTGGGTTCCCACCGGAATGTTCTTAAGCTTTATTCTGTTGCCGGCTTTAATCTCCGCCAATTCGGCGCAGACAATCTCGTCTCCCACCTTCAATCCCTGGGCGCAGATCTGATATCTTTTTTCCCCGTCCTGATATTGCAGAAGACAAATGAAAGAAGTCCTGTTGGGATCATATTCAACGGAAATAACTTTAGCCGGAACATTCAATTTATCCTGACCGAAATCAATGATCCTGTAAAGCTTTTTTACCCCTCCGCCCTTATGACGAACGGTAATCGTGCCCTGCAAACCCCTCCCCGCTCTTTTCTTGAGAGGAATCAACAATCTCTTTTCCGGTCCTTTTTTATTTAATAAACTTTTATAACCTTTCATCGTTTTTTAAAAATAATTATCTCGGCAGAACTTCTATCTTCTGACCTTCCTTAATCCTGACGATGGCTTTTTTGTACCCCGCCTTCACTCCCTTGGTCCTGCCCAGTCTTCTCTTTTTTGCGGGAACATTGATCATTCTTACCGAAACGACGTCGACGCCGTAAGTGTCCTCGATCGCCTTTTTCATTTCAATTTTGTTGGCCTCTGGAAAAACGCGGAAGACGTACTGATTCTTTTCCGCCAAATCGGTGGCTTTTTCCGTAACGTGGGGTGATTTCAAAATCCTGTAACCCTGGCCGATTTTCAGCTCTTTCCTGGGTTTCGGCTTCTCAACCTTCATCGCGACTTTTTCCGGTTTTTCTTTTTTGTCAAAGAGGGCTTTGCCCTCTTTTCCAGCTTCGCCCCGCTTTGGCGTGGCTCGCTTTTTAAAAATATCAGTTAAGGCCATGGGTTTAATCTAAGAAATTTTCTTTTATGACTTTTATTGATTCTTTGGGAATTATCAAATATTTGAAAGAAAGCAAATCCAGAACGTTCAGATTTCTCGCTTCCATCGCCTCAACCCTGGGAAGGTTTCCGGCAGCCTGGAATACGTTCTTGTCGAATTTGGGCAGGGCGATCAAAACAGTCCCCTTTATGGGCAGCTTACTTAGAATTTCCGCCATCAGTTTCGTTTTCGCTTCTTTTACGTCCAGCGTGTCCAAAACGAAAAGCAGATTATTCTTTGCCTTGGCGGACAAAACCATGAAAAGCGCTTTCCTCTTCATCTTCCTGTTTATTTTCTTCTTAAAAACTCTTTCCTTTCTCGGACCGAAAGCGATGCCGCCGTGGCGCCAGATCGGCGATCTCGTGGATCCGTGGCGGGCGCGACCCGTTCCTTTTTGTCTCCAGGGTTTCTTGCCTCCGCCCGAAACCTCGCTCCTCATCTTGGTATGAGCGATTACCTTCCGGCGATTGGCCATCTGGGAAATCGCCACCTGGTGAATCAAATCAGGATTGGCTTTGACGTCAAAAATATCCTTTGGCAGCAAAGTCTGGTTCAGTTCTTTTCCTTCTTGGCTGTAAACTGGTATCTTCATAAACCGAGCTTTTATTCTTTTAATTATTTATAAATGTGAAAGCGAAGGTGGAAAAGAGGATTTATCCTCTTTGACTTATACCGAGCTTTTATTCTTTTAATTATTTATAAATGTGAAAGCGAAGATGGGAAAGAGGATTTATCCTCTTTGACTATTTATCCTTT
>Ga0116202_10002361_pt1 | contig 11253 bp, 6 predicted proteins | sample LakKivw325mmetaG_FD_94479 | JGI IMG/M metagenome (GOLD analysis project Ga0116202, IMG submission 94479) | Anoxic lake water microbial communities from Lake Kivu, Rwanda to study Microbial Dark Matter (Phase II) - Lake Kivu water 325m metaG | ecosystem: Environmental > Aquatic > Freshwater >... | reverse complement strand
GTTTGACATGAAAAAATTAATATTGACTCTGCTCATCATTCTGGCAGGAGCCCTTTTCGGCCAGAACCTTTTTATCCTTGATTTTGAAAGCGATGGCATCGGTTCCTTCCCTGCTGGCTGGACATCAAGAGAAAAGCCCGAGATGGCCAAGGTTTACAAAATCAATGCTGAGGAAGGAAATAAATTCCTTCGAGGAGATGCAAAAGGTCTGAGCATCACCATCGCCTTCAGGCAAAAATGGGAACTCACCGCTTATCCTCTACTTCGCTGGCGTTGGCGAGCTCTTACTCTCCCAACGGGAAGTAACGAGAGAAAAAAATCCGGCAACGACGATGTCCTCGGAATGCATGTTATTTTTGGGGGCTGGCCCATTCCAAAGGTTATAAAATACATCTGGAGCGAGACTCTTCCAGTGGGAACTGAGCTCGAATCACCGTTCTCGAGCAAGACAAAAATGGTGGTGCTTCGCAGCGGAAAATCGCAACTCGGGGAATGGATCTACGAAGAAAGGGATGTGCTTGCCGACTACAAAAGGCTTTTTGGCGACGACAGCCAACCTGTGGCCAGAGGAATCGCTATCCTGACCGACTCAGATAATACCAACAGCGAAGCAGTCGGCGACTACGATGATATCACAATCTCAGCTAAAAAGAATTAAAGTTGCCTTTGTCAATAAACATCAAAATCTTAACCAATCATAAGATTAAACAAATGACTCTCCTTGAGTCCGTCGATTGGCTCAGAGGGAAAAGATAGCGATTATCAGAATATTTGTTTTGCTGTAAGCTTCATGGCCAGAAAACTTTTTGGCCGTACAAGACTGGTTCTCGCTGAGTGTGGAACCGTTAACACAGACCAAGCAAAGAGCATATCGACCGAAGATTATGGATTTTGATACAACGAAAAATTGAAATGGCTGGAGCGGAACGTAAGCCGAATTCTGTTCCCGCTGGTGAAGCGGTGGCGGTTATTTGTCTAACTTCCTGATTGCTCAGGAAGATGAGCGACCTACCCGCCCACGGGACGGGCCATCCCATCATGGGCTTTTTTGGCCTTGCTCCGGATGGGGTTTACCTCGCTCCTGGTGTCACCATCAGGACGGTGAGCTCTTACCTCGCCTTTTCACCCTTACCCTGGGAGAAGCCTCTCTCAGGGCGGTATGTTTTCTGTGGCACTTTCCTCCGGTCGCCCGGAGTCGCTGTTAGCGACCATCCTGCCCTGTGGAGTCCGGACTTTCCTCCTCTTCATCTCCTTTCGGAGAAGAAGAGGCAACCGCCTCGTCCACTCCAGCCGTTATTTTTATGCCGTAATGCTCGAGCTTCTTGTAAAGATTGCTTCGCGGAGTGTCAATCTCTCTCGCCGTCTGAGAGATGTTCCACTTGTTTTCCTTGAGCTTGGCCAGGATGAAATCTCTTTCTGCTATCTCTCTGAACTCTTTCAGCGTTTTAATCTTCTCAACAGCAGGGAAAGCAACGGGCGTTTCGCCTCTCATGTATTCCGGCAAATGCTTTGTCTCGATTATATCTCCTTCAACCATGATAATCAATCTTTCAACCATGTTCTTCAGCTCCCGGACATTCCCTTTCCAAGAATATCTCATCATGGCCTGAAAGGTATCATCCAAGAATTTTTTGACTTTAAAATTATTCTCCTCGGCGAAGCTCTTGCAGAAGTATTCAACCAGGAGCGGGATATCTTCCTTCTTTTCCCTCAAAGAAGGGGAATAAATAGGAATAACGTTCAGGCGAAAATAAAGGTCTTCCCTGAATCTCCCCGCTTCTTTCTCCTCTTTTAAGTTCTTGTTGGTGGCGGCAATGACCCTGACATCAACCTTGTTGATTTTGCTCGAGCCGACTCTTTGAACTTCTCCTTCCTCGAGCACCCGAAGGACCTTGGACTGAGTCTTCAGGCTCATATCAGCAATCTCATCCAGAAAAATCGTGCCTTCATCAGCCAGCTCGAACTTCCCCATTTTTCTTTCCGTCGCTCCGGTAAAAGCCCCTTTCTCATGGCCAAAAAGCTCGCTCTCAATCAGCTCCTCAGGGATGGCAGCGCAATTCACCTGAACAAACTTTTCTCTCGTTCTCAAGCTATGGTCATGAACGGCTCTGGCGATGAGCTCCTTGCCCGTGCCGCTTTCGCCGTAGATGAGGACTGTGGCATTGGTTGGAGCTGTTTTCAGTATCTCCTGCCAGAGTTTCTTCATCGAGATATGATTCCCTATCAGCTCATACCTCTTCTCAGCCCTCTTCCTCAAATCCAGGCATTCCCTTCTTAGCTTGTTCTGGTTCATAGCATTGCGGATGCTGAGCAGGACTCTCTCTCTCTGAAGAGGCTTTTCGAGAAAATCAAAAGCCCCGAGCTTTGTCGCTTCCACCGCAGTCTTGATCGTTCCATGGCCAGAGATCATGATCACCTCAGGGGAGTAGGGTCTTTTTTTCATCTCGGCCAGGACTTCGAGTCCGTCCCTTCCAGGAAGCTTTATATCCAAAAGAACTAAATCCAACCCAACCGTCTCCTCCACGACATCAAGAGCCTCTTCCCCATCCTCAGCCTCGAGGAAGCTGTAGCCCTCATACTCTAAAATCATCTTCAGGGATTTCCTGATGTTTTCCTCATCATCCACGACCAGGATTTTTGCCAGAGGCCGATCTTTCATTTTTCTCTCTTTCCTCGCATTTGAATTCTTATCTGTTTCAAATTTTAACATAAAAAAACTAATTTTTTCTAATTATTCTAAAAAATAGTTAGCATCTCCGTAACCTGAGAAAATGCGACATTCGCAAAACGGCCAACGTCATCGTTGTCGCCGTGAAAAAACCTGGTGAAGACATCGTCTTCAATCCTTCTCCTGATATAAAAATTGAAACTGGAGACACGCTTCTCGTTTTGGGGGACGAGGAGGCCATCACCAGCTTCGAAAATGATTATCTTTGTTTCGCGTCTTGAAATCTTTTGAATTGATTCACACTTTCTTTTTTTTAATAATATAATTATGGGCTGGCTCAAGACTTATAAAAATCTTAAACTCCCCATCCTATCTCTTTTAAGCTGTCTTCTGTTTCTGGCTGCGCTTATCCCTCAAGAAAAGGAACAAAGTAAATCTTTTGTTCTTGAAAACGGACTCAAGGTCTTTCTCTACGAAAGGCACACCCTGCCCTTGGTCAATCTCTCTTTTGCTGTGAACTTGGGCACAAAGGACGAATCGGACGAAACGAGCGGCCTTGTTCATCTTCTGGAGCACTGCATTCTCTTCAGGGGAACTGAAGCGAGAAGCGGCGCAGAGGTCGGGCAGGACATCCGCCGCCATGGAGCTTATTTCAACGCCCATACAGGTTTCGACCTTTCTCTCTTCGAGATATCCCTTCCTTCCGAATATACAGATTTTGCCTTGAAGAACCAGAAGGAAATTCTCTTTAACTTGAAGCTCACTCAGGAAGAGCTCGACGAGGAAAAAAATGTGATTCTTGAAGAGCTGAACCAGCTTCAAGATGACCCTTTAAAATATGGGACTTCCCTGCTCTACCAAAGCCTGTTTAAAGACCATCCTTACCAGAGGATGGCTGAAGGGAAAAGAGAAATCGTCGAAGCGGCGAGCGCAGAGCAGGTCGAAAAATTTTACCGTAAATTTTTTGTCCCTTCCAACTGTGCGCTGGCGGCTGTCGGCGACTTTAACCTGGAAGAGATGGAGAAAAAAGTCAGAGAAATCTTCGGCGAGCTCAAAGGCGAAAAAGTCTCTCCCCCGAATTATGAAAAAGTCATCTCGTTGAAGAAGCGCACGGAAATCGAGCAGGAGATGGATGTCAACTCAGCCTACCTGATCATCGGTTTCATCGGCCCCGACTACAATCATCCCGACCTCAGCAGCGTGGACGTTCTGACAGAAGTCCTTGGCCGCGGTGTGAATCCGATGCTGAATATGCCTCTGCGGGGAAGAACGAATCTGGTTAATAACTTTTCCATGAGCTACAGCCCCTATAAATACGGAGGAGCGATTATCATCACCATGACCCTTGACCCAAAAAATATAAACATGGCCAAGAGAATGCTGTTTGGCTTTCTGAGAGAGACAGGCAGGATGCAGTACACAAAAACGGATTATTTGGGCGAAGAGCAATTCTACGCCCTCGACCACCTGCAAAGCGCAAAAAATCAAATCAAGTTCAGATTCCATCAAGCCTTTGAAAAAGGCCTTAACCTGGCGACTTCCTTAGCGATGGATATGCTCCTCAATGAAAAGCAGGAGGGGAGCAGCTATCTCGAGAGTATTCTTAAGGTCAGCTCCACAGATTTGAGGAAAGCAGCCAGCACTTATGTCAGCAAGGACCGTCTCGTCATCATCTCCATCCTGCCTAAAAAGAAAAAATAAGCGGATATTCAAAATGTCTGACTCGAGAGAATTTTTTTCAAAATTCAGGGCCATAATTTTGCTCCTGGCTGTTTTTTCTTTATTTCTCATCAGGGAAGCTTTTCCCTGGAAGAATGAGCCAGAGAAAAAAATTCTGGAAAACGGCCTCACTCTCATCTATCAGTTAGATAAATCATCGGCTCTGACAATCCTCCAAATCTGCATCAAAGGAGGCAAAGGAGCAGAGCCCTTGGAAAAGGGCGGACTTGCCCATCTTGCCACTCGTCTGGCTCTGGAGATTCCTGATGTGGGAAAAGCCCAGGATTTGATGAGTCAATCATCTATTGTCTATATGATGAGCAGAGGAGATTATTCACAGATCAATATCAACTGCTTATCCGAGAACCTTGAGAATACTTTAAAGATTGTTTCTGAAATCATGTTGAATCCTCTCTTGTCAGGAATCAGGATCGACAGAAACAAAGAGAGGATGCTCGACCAGAGAAAAGAGGAGGAAGACGACCTTTTCAAGGCAGGGCATAACGCGTTCCTAGAAAAAATATTTAAAGGGTCAAGCTATGGAGGCTCTGTCCTGGGCAATGAAGAATCTCTGAAGGCTATAAAAAAGAAAGATATTGAAGACTTCAGTCAGAGCTATTTTAAAGGCGGGAATATGATTGCCGTGGCCATCTCAGACCTTGAAAAAGAGCCTCTCTTCGAGGTCCTCAACAAGTATTTGACGCAATTTCCCCCTGGAAAGGCGCCGGAGTCAAAGCTGAGCCTGCTTTCTATCCCGGAAGAGAAAAAAATCGCTATCGAAAAAGACACCAAGCAATTCATGATTTGTGAAGCTTCTCCCCTACCCAAGGTTACGGCAAAAAATTACACGCTGGCCTGCCTGTTCGAAAATCTTCTAGGCAAGGGAGTCAATTCAAAGCTCTGGCCGCTGAGAGCCAAAGAGAACCTCGCCTATGACGTGAATTGCGTCGCCACCCAGATGAGGGATGGAGGAACTCTCGAAGCCTACCTGGAGACTGGCAAGGAAAAGAAAGAGATTGCCTTAGAAGCCTTAAAGAAGATTCTCGACGACCTTTTTGAGAAAGGAATTGCAGAAGAGGAACTGAAGGTGACAAAAATCAATCTCAAATCTTCCTTCCTGAGGAATAACGAGACAAAAGAGGCAAGGGCGAGCACCTTGTCCTTTTTCGAGGCCCAAGGGCTTGGCCTGGAATTTTTCAATTCCTTTTTCCCAGAAATAGACGCAGTCAGCCTCGAGGAAATCAACGCTTACATCAAAGAGGTTCTCAACCCTGAAAAAAGAATCGAAGTCATCGTCGGTCCAAAAAGCGAAGTTTAAAGGACCTTATAATACGCAGCTCCCTTCTTTTATTTTTTCAACTCGCTGCAGATCACAGAGGGAACCGAGCTCTATTTTTTGTTCTCAATCGGCGGCTGAAGCGAGGAAGGAATATTGGCCCCAGACATTGTGCTTACTTTTTTGGAGCTACGGAAAGAATTTTTTTGATAAGGCTTTCGTCCTGAGGAAGCTGGCCAACTTTGGGAAGCCTGGGAACGAGAAGAGCCCAATTGTAATCAATGGCAAACACTTTTTTGAAAAGAGGCAGGCTCTCCTCAACTTTTCCTGATGCTGCCATAGTCACTGCCGGCCAGAAAATCATCTCTGCATTTTCAGGATACATCTCCATGGCCGTCGTGTAGGATTTCATGGCTTCATCGACCTTGTTTTCTGTCAGAAGCTCGTCTCCCCTATTCATATAGTAGTAGGCTTTATTAAGCCTGACCAGCCTTTTCAACTCCCCAACCGGGTCAGAGTTGTCTTCGACTCTCAAATCATAGACTCTGTCCTTCCACCAGACTCCCGAGCTTTTTCCCTTGACGACCATGACGGCTGCCGATTGCTTTCCCCTGATATCTCCTCCTTCCCTCTGTGCAGCTTCCAGAGCAGCGAGGAGCCTGTCAAACAACTCTCCCTTTGTGTTCTCATAAGCCTGAGCCATGGCTTTCCAGACCGTGTTTTTGAGCATAAGGTTGGCCTGGCAGGAAAATCCATCTCCGATGAAGTGCCCGGCTTCAGGAATGCAATTTTTTCCGGTATGGGCTGCAACTCTTCCTTGAGCATCGACCATCGCCACCTGGCGAACTGATTCATTGACATCTGCCTTTAAAAGGGCGCTGAGGGTCTCTTCAGCGCTCTTCCCTGCCCTCATCAGCTCCAGCCCGAAAGGGCCGTAGGAAACCTCGACAAAGGATTGAGTCGCTATGGCCCCTACACCTGACTCTGCCCAGGGAACAACCGAACCGACAGAAAACCAGTGCGATTGAACGGCCACACCGAATTCTCCTATGTTTTTATCAAAAGCAACTATCGAATAAGTATGGGCTTGCTTTGAACTCTCTCCGCTGATGACGAGAGATGAAGCGAAAAGAATCATTGCGATGAAAGTCTTGCATCTTTTCATTTATCTTCTCCTTTGTGTTATTTCTTTGTCTTGAATAGAGTCCAGGGATGCGATTTCATGTCCTTTAAAAATTTTTCCTGCCATCGATATTCGGGGTGCTTTTCGAAAAACTTCGAGGCAATAAAATCCTGGCCGCAGGGATGTCCCATTCTTGCCCAGAGCTTAAGGTCTTTGGCCAGCCTGGCCGTCGTCACCTTTCCCTGAACAGCACCTCCTGGAAAATAAGGCGTCCAGATAAATTCCGGCAATCCCTTGGGGTCATCCTCGACATGGCCGCAGAGAACATTGCTGTTGGAGGCAACTGCTCCGGAGCTCATGTCAAAATGGTCTCCTTCAAACAGCTTGCCTTTCTCTGCGTTTATCTTTCCTTTGTTCTCCTCCATGAGTTTTTCCCAGCGCGCTTTCCGTATCAAGACCGAGAGGTTTGTATCCTTGGGATTAAAGGTCGTCTCTTCGGCGATGAGAGTCTCGTCGCTGGGGAAATTGGAGCCGACAAAATAGCCGTCCTTTGTGCGCCAGACTCTCTGGTTTTTAAGCCCGAGCTCGAGCCTGGCGATTTCGTTCGTCTTCAAGTCGCCGACAAGCCAGTCATTGGCATAAGCGCCGTTGTTGTCTGTGGACATGATTTTGACAAAGGCTTCGATGGAATCAGCATACTGGGCTGCCTTTCTGGCCCTCATGAATTCAGGAGTCCCATCCTCTTTAAATCCTTTGAACTGGGAGATGGTCGTCTCGGTGTAGAGAATGCCTGCGCTGTTCAGGACAAAATCATCACCGCTGTGGATATAGCCGGTGAAGGAATCCATGAAGATTCGAAAGCCCTTTTCTGGTTCGATGTCAGCGATGACGTTCCATCTCTCGCCGACGATGTAATCCACCCAGGCATTGTGCCCGATGACAATCTGGCCGTCTTCCGTATAGCTGCCAGTGGCGATAAAGGCGCTGCAAAAGCTCGGGGCTTTATTATTTCCTGCCCCTGGTTTCGCCTTCTCCTCAAGATAAGGGGCATAATACATCGCCAGCTCGATCCAGCCGTTCAAAGCTGTGATATCGAACTTGTCATATTTTTTCTCCGGAAAGCAGGCATTCAATCCTTCAGCGATTCCCTCAATCTCTTCCTGATACTCTTTTTCAATTTTTGGCCAGAATAGATTCTCCGCTGCCTGCCGGTAAAAATTCCAGTCACGGCTCGTGGCTTTTTCCAAGTAAAAAGAAAACATCTGGAGGGCATCGTCGATTTCCGGGGCGAGATGATAGCCCTGCTGAAACCCGATTTCCCTTGGTGCGCCTTTGAGGTGGACAAAAATCCAGCCGTTTTTATCCTCGCGGAATGAGTTCTTGAGCCGAGAGGATGTCTTTTCGATATTTTTAAGCTCGCGAAGCTTGATGTTCCTAAAGCAGACAGCGTCTGTATGGTCCTGGAGGACGATGTGCCCTTTTCTTTTTTTTGCAAAGTCGGGAATATCCTTGAACTTGCTCGCTGCGATGAGCCGAGCCATTTGAGGCGTATCCAATTCATATTCCAAAACCTTGACGCCATTCAGCCAGTGTTCGCCGTGATTGCCGACAAGGACAATCCGTGCTTGGTTAAATTCTCCAACCGGCTTGAGCTTTTTTCCTTGAGGGGCGATCAAATCATAAAGGGCTGCGGCTGTTCTGTTGGCGCCCTGCTTGGCGTCAGGATGCCTTTCATCATCAAGAATTTGGTATTCAAATCCCAGAGCCGCATTCTGGGGCGGATTGGAGACAGACATCTCTTCCGAGACGTTGTACTTGAGGCCGCTGTTTCCGCCGGGGCTTATTTTCCATTCGAACTTCAACTCGAAGTCCTCGAACGACTCGACGCTCATGATGTCGCCGCCTTCAATCGGCTGCCCGTCTTTCTGAAGCGGGACATCCTTGTTCGGCACTTTTTTTATCGCTCCTTCCTCAATAATCCAGTGGCCTTCAGGAATTCCATCCCGACCGACTCCACGCCAGCCGTTGAATGTCTTTCCGTCAAAAAGAAGTCTCCAGCCTGCTGCCTGCTCTTCTTCTGAGAGAATATTGAGCTGTCCAGCAGAAGGAGCTGAGAGCTTGTTTTTCTCAGTCTGATTACAGGCCAGAAAAAGAACACCAAGAAGGACAACAGCGATAAAAGCAGATAACAATACTTTTTTTGCCATAGCTTGAATCTCCTTTTTTAGGGTATGATGTCAAAGCTTGCCCAAAGTTTCAATCAAAAAAAATAGCTCAGGCCACCTGTTTGGAAAACACGCAGGCTTTGCCCCAGCGAGGCAAAGCCTGCTCGGTTTCAGGCTTCGCTCTCCTCTCCCTACGGTCGCGGAACCGTGCCCGCTCAGCCTTCAAACGGTTTTCCAAACAGGTGGCCTTCGCCCAATCTAACAACAAGAAATAAATAAAGTTCGAGGGCTAAATCCTCAATTATCACTATAGTTACTTCCTAATACTTCTATCTCGATAAAAAAGGAATAAATCGACTGTCCCCTTTTTTTATGTTTGCTCTTGGTATATATAGAAGGTAAAAATGCGTTCAATAAAAGGAGATTGATGAGGTGAAGAGAATTACAAGACGGAAATTTATAGGAGAATCGACAAAGGCCGCTGTGACCGCCACAGCCCTGGCTGCCGGCTTAGGGCCGTTTGTCGAAAAAAAGGTTCTGCTCCAAAGAAGAGTCAGTCCCAACGATAAGATTCATCTGGCCCTGATTGGCTGCGGCGGAATGGGAAAAGCCAACCTGAGCGATTTCCTTCGCCTCCAGGAAGTCGAGTGCCTGGCCGTGGCCGATGTTGATGAAAGGCATTTAGAGGAAGGATTAAAGATCATTCAGGACAGCCGCGGTAAGAAGGCCGCCGGCTATAAAGATTTCCGCAAGGTCATCGAGCGAAAAGACATCGACGCAGTCATCGTCTCCACTCCTGACCACTGGCATGCCCTGTTGACTGTCTTTGCCTGCCAGGCAGGCAAAGATGTCTATGTCGAAAAGCCGCTGGCGACAACCATCGAAGAAGGAAGAGCAATGGTCAACGCTGCGCGCAAATACAAGCGCATCGTTCAGGTTGGAACCCAACAGCGAAGCGCCAAGCACTTCTCTGATGCCGTCGCTTTCGTCCAATCGGGCAAGCTGGGAAGGATCCGCACGGCGCGGGCCTGGGCTTTTCTCGACTGGAAGGGAGACATAGGAAATCCTCCTGATGAACCTCCTCCCCCTTATGTCGATTACGACCTCTGGCTCGGGCCAGCTCCTTTACGCCCTTTCAATCCTTGCCGCTTCCATCACAACTTTCGCTGGTTCTGGGATTATTCTGGCGGCTTGATGACAGACTGGGGCGCGCACATGATTGATGTTGTCATCTGGGCGATGAAAGAAGAACCAGTCGGAGCCATGGCTATCGGCGGAAAATATGGATTTCCAGATGACATCAGAGAGACTCCTGATACGCAGCAGTCCATTGTCGAATTTCCGAGCTTCTCGCTGGTCTGGGAGCACATGATCGGCTGCGGATTCGGACCCTGGCAGCGCGAGCATGGCGTTGAATTCCATGGCGAGAACGGAATTCTTGTCGTGGACAGGGGCGGCTGGGAAGTCTATCCGGAAACGGATAAGCTCAAGCAGCCTGAGCGTGTTTTCCGGATGATGCCGACTCCAAGACAGGAAGGCTCAAGCGACTTTCATTTTGCTCATGTCTGCAATTTCATCGATTGCTTGAAGACAAGACGGGCTCCTCAAGCAGAGGTTGAAATCGGCCACAAGTCCGTCATCGCCTGCCATTTAGGCAATATCGCTCTTCGCCTCAAGCGCTCCATTCGCTGGGATGGCAAAAAAGAACAGGTCATAGGCGATCCTGAAGGCCGGGCTCTTGCGGGCAGAGAATACCGAAAGCCCTGGGTCCTTCCCCAAGAATAATCCATCCTTGAGCGAGGACTGATATGAGCAAAATAACGCGACGGGAATTTATTAAGTTGGCTGGCCCAGGGGCAGCCGTCTCTCTCTCCACCTTCATCGAGGCCCGAGCAAATTATGGACAAAAAAAAGCCCTTCAGAAAATAAAGACATTGAACCTGGGCATGGCTTCTTATACCTTCCGCCATTTCAGCCTTGAAGAGACGCTGGCCATGACAAAAAGATTGGGGCTGCGCAGAATCGCCTTTAAGGATTTTCACCTTCCCCTAAAAAGCAGCGAGGCGGAGATAAATGCCATTTCAAAAAGAGTCAGGGAAGCAGGTTTTGAACTCTATGGCTGCGGCGTGGTTTACATGCAGAATGAAACAGAGGTTGAACAAGCCTTTAAGTATGCCAGAGCTGCGGGCATGAAGGTCATCATCGGAGTCCCGAGTCACGAGCTTCTGAATTCTGTCGATAAGAAAGTTCAAGAATTCGACATCAAGCTGGCCATTCATAACCACGGTCCTGAAGACAAGCG
>Ga0116202_10002359_pt1 | contig 11264 bp, 11 predicted proteins | sample LakKivw325mmetaG_FD_94479 | JGI IMG/M metagenome (GOLD analysis project Ga0116202, IMG submission 94479) | Anoxic lake water microbial communities from Lake Kivu, Rwanda to study Microbial Dark Matter (Phase II) - Lake Kivu water 325m metaG | ecosystem: Environmental > Aquatic > Freshwater >... | reverse complement strand
GGTGGCTACCGACTTGGTGGCGGTCGCGGAAGCCGAGGCGGCGCAACGCGGCGGACGCCCTGGGGCCGCTGACTCGGGGCAGTCTAGGCAACTGCGGTCTCCACTCCTACCCTCACGCGCGTTGCCCACACGTCAGTCTCGTCCTCATAGAGCTCGATCACCGGGCGGTCGTCAGGGGCAGGCAAGCCGTCCAACTCCAGGCTCTCCACATACGCCTGGATGGCCTCTCTGGCGTTGTCCAGGGCTTCAGCGAGGTTGTCGCCCTCGGTGATGCAGCCGCGCAGCGCCGGGACCCGGACGACATAGCCGCCGTCGCGGTCTCGTGCGAGTAGGACGGTGTACGTCATGGCCCAGGCCTCCTGTCCGTGTCCATGCCGGCCATTATACTCGATGGCAGCAGTGCGGGGAATGGGCCGGCGCTCATCTTCCCCAATCCCTCGAATACCGGAAGTCCCGATCGACGCTGCGGTGGGAGAGTTTGGCGATGACGGGCATGCGGCGCTTGTACTGGGAGTCGCGGATCATGCGATAGACGCGCCGGACGAGGTCGGGGTTCAGGCCGTCGGCGATGAGAGATTCACAGTCGCGGCGGCGGTCGATGAGTTCGTAGAGCACGCGGTCGGCGTCGTCGTAGGTGAAGCCGAGTTCGCCCTCGTCGGTCTGGCCGGTCCAGAGGTCGGCGCTCGGGGCCTTCCCGACGACGCGTGCGGGCACGTTCAGGTGGCGAGCGAGGGCGCGGACCTGGCACTTGTACAGGTCGCCGACGGGGTTCACCGCGCTCGCCATGTCGCCCCAGAGGGTGGTGTAGCCAAGCAGAATCTCCGTCTTGTTGCTCGTGCCGACGACCATCGCGCGCAGGGCCATCGAGTGGTCGTACAGGATGGTCATGCGCTCGCGCGCCATCTTGTTGCCGCGGCGCTCCTTCGAGGCGTCGGGGAACCTCTCGAAGTAGGCATCCACCATCGGCGAGATGTCCACGACGAGGGTCTCGATACCTAGCTCGCCTGCCGCCAGTTCCGCGTCGGCGCGGCCTTCGGGGTTGCTGGTGCGGTAGGGCATGATGAGGCCGGTGACGTTCTCCGCGCCGAGGGCTTGGGCCGCCAGGAAGGTTGAGACGGTTGAGTCGACGCCGCCGGACATTCCGATCACCGCGCGGGTGAAGCCGAACTTGCCCAGCTCCTCGCGGATGAACCCGGTCAGCGTGCGACGGACCAGCGCGCAGTCAATGTCCAGTCCGCTCATCGCGAATCCTCGTAAGCTCACGAATGGTCAGGTCGAGGTTCTCGTCGGCCAACAGCCGCGTGGCGATCCGCACGCGCCGCACGTCGTCGGAGTCGAGGGTCGCCTCCACGCAGGCCTCCTCGCCGATCGGCGCGCGCACCAGCTCCTGCCCGTCCGGCGCGATGACTCGCGACCCGCCCCAGAAGTGCACACCATCCTCATACCCCACGCGGTTCACGAAGACCACATAGCACCCAAGCAGCTCCGCGTAGGTCCGCAGCATCCCGTCATACGCCTGCTCGGTCTCCCACGTCCCATCTCGCGGCCCGCGCGCGGGGCTGTTGGCGATGACGATCAGCACGTGCGCGCCGTCGTGCGCCGCGATCATCGGCGCCGAGGGGTGCCAGATGTCCTCGCAGATCAGCAGCGCCATCGGTCCCAGGCGCGACTCAGATGCCCGGATGCGCGTCCCGTTGGCAAAGTAGCGCTGCTCGTCGAACATGCCGTAGGTCGGCAGGTACACCTTGTGATGCACGTGCAGGAGGCCGCCCGCCTCGAAGTAGCCCGCCGCCACGCACAGCTCGAACCCGGGCAGCTCCTCCACGAAGCCGACCACGGCCGCCGTCTCCCGCGTCGCCGCGGCGATGGCACCCAGCTCCGGCGACCCGCGCCGGAGGGCCACCTCCGCGGCGAGATCGCGCACGTGGTAGCCGCAGAGGCTCATCTCCGGGAAGACGATCAGGTCCACCCCGTCCGCCTCCGCCTGGCCGATCAGCTCCAGGTGGCGCTCGAGATTGGCCTGCACATCACCCAGGATGGGTGATAGCTGCGCAAGTCTGACGGTGAATGGCATGTTTCACCCCTCCGGCAGCACCAACGCTCCCTGCTCGTCGAACCGCAGCGGATGTGGCCCGGAGACCACGCGTACGCCTTCCCTCCCCTGCACATCCTGTGCCAGCGGCGGCGTGACCCACAAGCGGTCCAGGTGCAGCGTGTCGCGAGCGATACAGAGCCTGGGGTTGGCGCGTGCCGCGTCGTGGAGCGTGCCGATGGCTACCTGGAACAGCCGCTCATCGGTCGGCAGCACCAGGGGCAGCTTGCAGCGGTTGAAGAAGGTTGCGGTGATCGAGTTCGCGTATGTTGCCTCGAAGTCGATCTTGTCCGCGAGCCGCTTCACCGTCAGGTCGCAGAGGCCGATCCCCACCGCGTTCCCGTGGCTTGCCTCGGTCAGATCGAGCGCGGCAAGTGTGTGGATGCGCGGTGTGCGCGGCTCCTCGACACCCTCCATCGCGATACGCGCAACCGCGTTCAGGTCAAGGCACGTGCCGCTGATCTCCTTGCCGATCCTCACCACCACGCACACGTCCATCTCGTCGAAGGGGAAGCTCGCGGTCAGCTGCTTCGCGCGCTTCAGGAGACCCTTCTCGGTCTCGCGCCAGCCCTTCGGCTCGACGGCGTGCACCTCCGCGGTCTGGGCGTACGCATTGTCGATGATGGCGAGGCCGATCAGCACGTTCCGCTCGCGGAGCATGACCTCGGCTGCCTGCGGGATGAGGTCGCGCAGGCCGTCTGCGCCGTAGGGGTGGATCATCGAGGCCATTCGCTGCTTCCCGAAGCCGATGGCCAGCATCTTGGTCAAGCCGCTCTCGGTCTCGCCGCGATGGTCCGTGTGGGATTTGATGCGGTTGACGGCGATGAGCCCGTCGGCCTCGGCGGCGTGGCGGTCCATAAAGACGGGCAGGCCGCTGGGCATCTCCCCCAGCTGCACCGTCTCCATGCTCGACCGGATCGGCACGCCGATGGTCTCCTCCGTGACACCGAGGTCTCTCAGCAGCGCCCGCTGCCCCTCGGCGGTTGCGCCGCCGTGGCTGCCCATTGCTGGGATCACAAACGGCTCGCCGCCCAGCTCCCGCACGACCTGTGCGACCGTCCGCAGGATCAGCGGCATGTTCGCAATCCCACGGCTCCCGGCGCCCATGCAGATGCTCATGCCCGGCTTCACGCGCCCCGGCAGGCCCGAAGCCAACAAGGCCTCCCGCGCCACCCGCGCCGGGTCGCCCAGCCGCTGGTCGGCCAGCTTCTGCTCCAGCTCAAGCAGCTGAATGCCGTCGAGGACATGCAGATCGCGATCGAGGACCATTGGCTGCGTCTACTTCCCTCCCTTGGGTCTCACCTCGCGCCCCGTCCCCGCGCTCTTGTACATCGCCTCGGTGATCTCGGCAACCTTCACCGCGATCGGGGCGGTGTCGAGCAGCGGCACACGGCCGAGCAGCGACCAGACGAGGTTCATCTGCTGATGACGCACCGCCTTGTGCGCGTCGCCGTAGTAGAGGTTCTGGCGGCCTTCGTACATGCCCACATCGAAGGAGACGTTCGCCTGCATGTCGGCCATGTCGGTGAAGAAGGCGAAGGGCTCGACGGTCACGCCTCCCTGCGAGCCGAAGATGCGGAACCCGTCGGCGCGGTCCATGTGCGTGGCGCACGCCTCCTCGAAGAACATGGTGACGTCGCCGGCGAAGCGGACGAAGCCGGTGGCGAACTCCTCGACGTTGTAGCCGCTCTCCTTCGCCCGCTTCTCGTTCATCGGGATCTCTTGGAACGTCGAGGCGGAGACGGTCAGCACGTCGGGGTTCCCAAGCAGCCAGACCATCAGCCCGAGGTGGTAGACCCCCATGTCCGCCAGTGCGCCGCCACCCGCCATCTCCTTCTGCACGAACGGCGGCGTGGCGTAGCCGTCCACGTAGCAGCGCCCGCGCCGGCGGTAGTAGCTGCTCTTGGCGAAGTAGATGCGCCCCAGCATTCCCGCCTCGATGACGCGCTTCGCGGCGTGCGCGTCGGCCGAGAAGAGCGTTCCCAGCTGGATCGCGAGCGTCTTGCCCGTCTCGCGCGCGGTTCTCAGCATCTTCCGCGCCTCGGCGGCGCTGTTGGCCATCGGCTTCTCGCAATAGGCGTGCTTGCCGGCCTTCAGCACGTCGCAGGTCACCGGGCAGTGCAGTGCATTGGGCAGGCAGACGTCAACCAGGTCGATCTCGTCCATCGCCAGCAGTTTCCGGTAGTCCGTGAAGACGTGCGCGATGTCGTTGGCCTGAGCCACGCGCTGGGCCTCGTCGTCGCGGAGGTCGGCCACGGCGAGTACCTCCGCTTCCGCGACCTCCTTGTAGCGCGCGATGTGCGCCTTGCCGATCATGCCCGTACCGATGATGCCACACTTGATGCGTTTCGCCATTGCAGGTCATCTCCCCACAAGAGACAGTAGATGCCGGGCGCCACGCGCCCGACAGTGAGCGCAATTCCCCGCCTGGCGGAGGAACACCTCGCGGGGGCAGCGGCGGCACTGGGCTACGTAGGCTCGGCGCTGGTGGAGGGAGCCTCGGGCGTGGGCTCCGCGGGAGCAGGCGGTTCCGGCGCCTCCGGGAGGGCCACAAGGGGTAGTGTGAACTCGACGCGGGCCGCGCCTCCGGACACCGCCGAGATGAGCCTCACGTCCACGAGGCCGTCCGCTTCCGGGGTCGCGTGACGCTGCACATGCAGTTGAGTCTCGCCCGGCCAGAGTACCTTGTCGAACCACTCGACCTTCGCAGGCAGGGCGACAAGGTCGCCCTGCGCGGCGGGGTCGGCGGCCTCGAAGTGCACGGTGCCGTCCGCCCCTCCGGGGTCGGCCTCCAGGACGATGCGGACGGCGCGGAGACCGCCGTCGCTGACCCACGGCAGTGCGGTCTGCAGATCGACAGCGCCCGGCGGGCGCACGCCACCCATCACTACATAGCCGAGCGGGGACCAGCCATCGGCCGTCGGTTCGGAGGCCGCGTCGAGCGGCACGACCAGCAGACTGCGGGACGGGCCTGAGCGGCTCCGCAGGGCCGCCGCCCGGTCCGCCGAGAGCAGCCTGTCGGCGGCGACGAGGGGCGAACCGGGCGCAACCAGTACCCAGTGCACCATGCCGAGAGTCTGGCGGGGCTGCACCGGCTTGAGGGCGCCGGGGATGTCCACCTTCCTCTGTTCGGCGATCCAGTTGCCGACCTCGCCCGCAACCTTCTCACCGAACGCCCTGACCTTGCGCCCCGCGTCCTTCAGGCCCCCGCTCACCTTGCGCCCAACCTTCCCAGGGGTCGTCTCTCGGGGCCCAAGCACCCTCAGGGCCACGGGCTGCCGGGCGCCCGTATCGAAGACCGCACTCCCGACCTTGACCTCGACCGACGCCTCCCATTGGCCCACGTACTCCGGGCTCGGCGGCTCCGGGAACGTGTAGCGCACCGAATAGACGGCCGGCGCGGTGCCCAAGACGGCGGCGCCCCTCAGCCCCTCACCGGGCACGACCTCGACCTCACCCACCGGCCCCGCGAGCCGGAACTTGACGCTGACCGGCTCTAGCTCCATGCCGCCCAGCTCTGGCTGCGCGACCAGCCGGATCGTCTTCCCGAGCCGCGCCCGGCCGATCACCTGCCCCTGCTCGTCCTCGACCCGGAGTTCGACCCTGGTGATGACGGGATCGGGCTGCCCGTCACCGTTCGCATCCGGGAACGCGGCCCACGGCGGCTGCCCCTCCTCCGGCGGCATCAGCACATGCTTCTCGCCGCCATACACCCACACCCAGGCGGCGTGGGAGGGAGCCGCCAACGTAAGCGCGATCGTCACTGCCAGGGCCAGCCGGCGCACTGAGAAGCCTCCTTCTCGCGATGCTCCATTCGGCCCGCCACGGCCCATGTCCTTCAACCCTCCGGCCACCGTTCCGGGAACCTCTCCCTGAACTCCTCCCTCAGCAGGCCCATGCAGAGCACGTCCCAGTACCGCCCCTCGTGGTAGCGGTGCTGGCGGAGGCGGCCCTCGTGCGTGAAACCGGCTTTCTCGTAGCAGCGCACCGCTCCGAGGTTGTCGGCGACCACATGCAGGAAGATGCGATGCAGGTTCCGGTGCACGAACCCGAACATACACAACGAGACCAGCGCGTCGGTGCCGTAGCCCTGACCCCAGCACTCCCGCTCGCCAATCCACAGGCCCACTTCGCTGCAGCGGGCGTGGCCGGGCTGCTGTTTCAGGCCGCAGTGGCCGACATGCCGCCCGTCGAGGGTGTCGATGGCGAAGCGCATCTCGTTGGGGATGTCCGAACGAATCCAGGCCTCCTCCTGCTTCTCCGTAGCCGGGAACCAGAAGGGCAGGAAGCGCGTGACCTCGTCGTCGTTCAGCCAGCGCGTGACGCGCGCGGCATCGGCCACATCCCACGGCCTGAGGATGGTCTTCTCGCCGCGTATCATGTCTCGCTCATCCCTTCAGGCACGCGCTCGGGGAACAGCGCCATGAACTCCTCGCGCAGGATCGCCATGCGGATCTCGTCGCGGTACTCCCCCGCCTTGTAGATGCTCCGGCGGAAACGACCCTCCACCTTGAACCCGCACTTCTCGTAGCAGCGTTGGGCGCGCGGGTTGTGGCTGAAGACCCCCAGCTCGATCCGCTGCAGGTTCATCCGCACGAAACCAAACGCACACAGCGTCTTGATGGCATCCGTGCCGTAGCCCTGGCCCCAGTAGCGCTTGTTGCCGATCATGATGCCGATTGACGCCTTGTGGGAGGGAGAATGACCTGTATCCAGGCCGCAGTTGCCAATGTGCGTGCCATCCTCGGCGACGATCGCGAACATCAGGCCGCGCTGCGGGTCGCGCTCCGAAGCCAGGTACTCGCGCTCCCGGTGCCGGCCGATAGGTCCCTCGATGCCCAGGAAGTAAGTAACCTCGAGGTCGTTCACCCAAGCGAAACACCTCTCGAGGTCCTCCTCGGCGTCAATGGGCCTGAGTGTGACGCGCTCGCCTCGGATCATGTCGGCTCACCTCGGTTCTCGCTCCCCTCTCCGGAACGGAGAGGGGCTGGGGGTGAGGCTTTGCACTCCATACGCCCGATGGAGGCCTTCGTTACGCACCGCGCGAATCACCGTATCATGCAACACTCATCGGCACCTGACCCGCCGCTGCGCGACTTTCTGCCCGGTTCGCAGATCGAGATCATCAACGCGGACCTCGTGCGCGGGAGGGTCCGGTCGGTGCTATTCGACTTCGATGGCACGCTCTCCCTCATCCGCGAGGGCTGGCAGCAGGTCATGGTGCCGATGATGGTCGAGATTCTGCTCGACCTGAAGACCGGGGAGTCGGAGGATGCGCTGACGGCGGTGGTCACGGACTACGTGGACCGCCTCACGGGCAAGCAGACGATCTACCAGATGATCGAGCTGGCCGAGCAGGTGAAGCAGCGCGGCGGTGAGCCACGCGACCCGCTCGAGTACAAGCACATGTACCTGGAGCGCCTCTGGCAGCGCATCGAGGGACGCGTGGCCGCCCTGAAGAGCGGCGAGACCGATCCGGACGACATGCTGGTGGCCGGGTCGCGAGGGCTGCTGACGGCTCTGCAGGAGCGCGGCGTGACGATGTACCTCGCCAGCGGCACCGACGAGCCGTATGTCCTCGACGAGGCCCGCGCGCTGCACGTAGACGGGTTCTTCGGCGAGCACATCTACGGCGCGCTCGACGACTACAAACGCTTCTCCAAGGCGATGATCATCAACCGGATCATCGAGACACATCATCTCTCCGGCCCGGAGTTTCTGGCCTTCGGCGATGGCTACGTGGAGATCGAAAACACCAAGGACGTGGGCGGCATTGCTGTGGGGGTGGCGACCGATGAGGTCCACCGCGAGGGTGTGGATCACTGGAAGCGCACGCGACTCATCGGCGCCGGCGCGGATGTCATCATCCCGGAGTTCCGGGAGCATAACCGGCTGATCCCGTACCTGTTCGGGGAGGACTGAAGCCCCATGCCCTACCCGCAGTTCGACCGCAGTCGTCTGAAGCTCCGTCCTCTCGCCGAGCGCGAGAGCGATCTCGACCTCTCCTTGGTGCTGCCGCTCGACGCCGAGACGCCTGACCTCGACCATGCAGACATCCGGACGCTGGCGGCACGCATCGTTGCGGCGAAGGCGAAGGGTGCCGCGGTCATCCTCTCGATGGGCGCGCACGTGATACGCGCGGGCGTCAGCCGCATGATCACCGACCTCATGGAGCGTGGCTACCTCACGCATGTGGCGATGAACGGGGCCGGGCCGATCCATGACTACGAGTTTGCGCTGATCGGCGGCACGACCGAGAGCGTCGCCCGCTACATCCGCACGGGCGAGTTCGGCCTGTGGAGGGAGACCGGTCGCCTGAACGAGGCGGCGAAGGCCGCGGCGGCCGAGGGGATCGGCTTCGGCGAGGCGATCGGGCGGATGGTCACTGAACTGAGCCCGCCACACCTCGATGTCAGCATCCTCGCGGCGGGGTACCGGCTGCGCGTGCCGGTGACCGTGCACATCGGGATCGGATACGACATCATCCACGAGCACCCGAACGCCGACGGCGCGGCTCTGGGCGCGGCCTCTTACAGCGACTTCCTCGTCTACGCGAAGACGATCGACAACCTGGAGGGCGGCGTCTTCCTGAACTTCGGCTCGGCGGTCATGGGGCCGGAGGTCTACCTGAAGGCGCTGTCGATGGTTCGCAACGTGGCCCGCCGCGAGGGCCGCGAGGTCGCCCACTTCGCAACCGGAGTGTTCGACCTGATCGACCTGGGTCCCGGCTACCGCGAGCAGCCGCCGAAGTCGAACCCGCACTACTACTACCGCCCCTGGAAGACCATCCTCGTGCGCACGGTGGCCGACGGCGGCGAGAGCTTCTACATCGTCGGCGACCACCGCGACACCTTTCCGTACCTATATCGCCAGATTCTCGCAGCCGATGGAGCGCTGGTGCCATGACACACGAACGCCTGGAGTGCCTCCTCGACGCCTTCCCACAGGTCGCGGTCGCTGTGGTGGGCGACTTCTTCCTTGACAAGTACCTCATCATCGACCCGGCCCTGGAGGAGGTTTCGGTCGAGACCGGGCTGGGCGCCTTCCAGGTGGTCGCGAAGCGCACCAGCCCCGGCGCGGCCGGGACGGTGACCTCCAATCTCTCGGCACTGGAGGTGGGAACCATCCATGCGGTCGGCTGCATCGGCGACGACGGCGAGGGCTACGAGCTGCGCCGGGGCCTCTCGCGCACACGCGTCGATACGACGCACCTGCTCGTGCGCAGCGACTGGCTCACCCCGACCTACACGAAGCCGCTGGCCGTGCAGCCCGACGGCTCCGAGGTCGAGAGCAACCGCCAGGACATCAAGAACCGGGGTGCGACGCCCGAGATGATGGCTGAAGCGGTCATCGCCGAGCTGCTGGCGGTGGCGCCGCAGGTGCAGGCCGTGATCGTCTCCGACCAGGTCGAGGCCCCCAACAAGGGGCTCATCACCGACGCCGTTCGCGACGCGCTGGCCGACCTTGCCCAACAGCACCCGCAGGTCGTCTTCCTCGCCGATTCGCGCGGCAACATCGGCCGCTTCCGCAACCTCATCCTCAAGCCCAACGCCGTCGAGGCCTGTCGCGTCATCGACCCCAACGCCCAGGAGCCGGCCCCCATGGACCAGGCTCGCGAGGCCGGCATGGCCCTCAGCCGGCGGACCGGCAAGCCGGTCTACGTAACGCTCGGCCAGAACGGCCTGCTTGTCGCGACCGGGGAGAGCGTGACTCACGTCCCGGGCGTGAAGGTGGAGGGCCCCATCGACATCGTCGGCGCAGGGGATAGCACGACGGCGGGGATCGTCGCGTCGCTGTGCGCCGGGGCGACGCTCGAGGAGGCCGGCCTCGTCGGCTGCCTCGTCGCCTCCATCACCATCCAGCAGCTCGGCACGACGGGCACGGCGTCACCGGAGCAGGTGCTGCGGCGGTTCGAGGAGACGTCAGGGGGCGGCTGAGCCGCCGGTCAGTTCACCCTCCTTCGGCTCCGTCTTCTCTTCCTGCGTCTGCGGCCCCCAGGCTTCGACGCCGAAGGGCGTCAGCAGGTAGACGAAGCCGTTGTCGATGACCGGCTCCCAGAGCAGGGCCTGCGTCTTGTCGGTCTGCCACTTGATCTCGCCCGTTGTCGCGTCGAGTGCCAGCAGTGTACGGGCGTACACCACCCAGACCGTCTGTCCCGCCACGCTGCAGTGCGGCGCACGGCTATCAGGGCCGTCCTTCGGTTCGGCCGCCCACTCGGCAACCGGGGCCCCCACTCTGGTGGACCACTTCACATCTCCGGTCTGCAGGCTCACACCGTACACGAAGCCATCCGCCAGCCCGAGGTATGCGTTGCCGTCGTCCACCGCCGGCGGGCAGTTCGAGGGCGTGGCGACCAGCGGACGGGCCCACAGGAACTGCCCGGACGGGGCGTGGCGCGCTGTTAGGCGAGCAGGGGTTCGCATGTCCGGGCCGGTGTACCCCAGGACCACGCCGGCCTTCTCGGCCAGTACTACCGTAGGCCAGTGCTCCGCAACCAGCCAGGGGTCGGCGGCGTAGTCCTCCGGCGTCGTGGACAGCACGGAGTCCGAGGAGACCGCCCACGGGCCGGCGACGAGACCCTCGCCGGAGCGCCGCGGCTCGCAGTGGGACAGCACCATGAGCCGGTCACCCCAGGCGCGCAACCGGAACCAGTCGTGGTAGGGCGCAACCTCCGGCTCGTAGAACCCCGGGTCCTGGGGCAGGATGGCGCCTGGCGCGACGAGGGGCTCGGTTCGCCCGGGGTTGCAGGTGCTCACGCCCGTCACCCGCCCCTCCGCGACGCTCGCCATGGTCAGGCACGCCTCGTACTCGCGCGCATGTTTGCCGCGTTCGACGAGCATCAGGCCGTGGGCGCACAGCATCCCGCCCCTGACGAGGCAACTGGTGGGTGGACCATACACGGGGCCAGGCCGGGCCCTGCCCCTGGCCCAGTCTCCGCAGAGGACCAGGAAGCCGGGAAGGTCTCCCGGGTGCTCCAGCCGCCACGCGCGGACCCCCGTCTCGGCGTCGTAGGCGTCGATCCAGCCGTTCCACCGCAACGGGAACGTGTTGCCCGGAGGGACACGCTGGTTGGCGACAATGACAGCGCCACCGTCCACTGCCAGGACGTAGTCCGGGAAGGCTGCCTGCTGCCAGACCACTTCGCCTGTCTGGCCGTTGAGCCGCACAAGCC
>Ga0116202_10002357_pt1 | contig 11266 bp, 5 predicted proteins | sample LakKivw325mmetaG_FD_94479 | JGI IMG/M metagenome (GOLD analysis project Ga0116202, IMG submission 94479) | Anoxic lake water microbial communities from Lake Kivu, Rwanda to study Microbial Dark Matter (Phase II) - Lake Kivu water 325m metaG | ecosystem: Environmental > Aquatic > Freshwater >... | reverse complement strand
GATGCTTTTGCGGTGGCCTTTACCCAGGCTTTTGGTGATCCGCCTTTAGTGAAGACGCCTGCCGCCGATTCGTTTTTTACGGCGCTGAAAGAGGGCCGCTCCGTGATCTGGGAAAAGTGGGAGCGGTACGATGCGGCGCTGCCTGATTCGGTGCCCAAACTCCTCCAGCCGATTAAAAACCATTATACTATCAGCCCTCGGATCGGCATCTCCTTTCCGGTGACCGAGCAGTCTAAGTTTTATTTCAATTACGGACATTTTCGTTCGAATCCGCCTTATTACTCGATGTACCTGTACCGTTACCGTTATACCAAAAACGGCCTGTATGATATGTCCAATCCCAACTTAGCGCCACCGCGTACAATATCTTATGAACTGGGCCTCGCCACAGCCCTTTTGAAGCAGAGCGTTTTGAAGCTGTCCTGGTACTCCAAGGATGTCACCGGTCAGCATGGCGAGGTAACCTATCAGAATTCGACCGGCACCGTAGATTACAGCACCTGGGCGAATAACGAGTATCAGGACATTCAGGGAATCGAAATAAATCTCTCGAAGAGCGATGCCAGCTGGCTGACCGGTTGGGTGAACTACAATTACATGATGAAAAAAACCGGCAACACCGGGCGAAAGCTGTACAAAAATATTCCCATTGAAGACCGCGATGCCTTCTATGCGGACGAAGAAACCCGCTCGTTGCCACTGCCAAAATTGAATGCCAATCTGACCTTCCGCACGCCGGCCCGCCTCGCGCAGCGTCGTTGGCAGGACTATCTTTTGGCAGGCTGGACAGTCACGCTTTTCGGCGAATGGCAGGCCGGGGAGTATTTCACCTGGAATCCCTTGCCGGAAAAACACCCGCATATCAACAACAACATGCGCTGGCCGGATTACTACATGCTGGACTTGAAAATTGATAAAAAACTCAATTTCTTCGGGACGACGGTCTCCTTCTATGTTGACATCAGCAATCTGTTCAATTTCAAGGTCAGCATGCTGGATGAAGGCTACTGTTTCAGGCGTGAGAGTGGCGATATGGAAGATTGGGATGACTTCATTAAGTATTTGGCCTCGCTCCACTTGCCTATGTACAAGTCAGCCGAATATGATAGCAAACGCCAGGCTTACCCCGGACTGTACATTGGAGGTAACGACAGCGTCGGCGATTTACGTTCCGCCAAAAAGCCCTATATCAATGACCCGAATTACTCGTTCTGGTTGTACGAACGCCCGCGCGATATTTGGATAGGTGTGCGATTTAGTTTCTGAAATGGGTAACAAAGGAGCAAAAGCATTGGTACAGCAGAAAATCAAATACCCGCGCCAGTCAGTCAGCCGTAAGGTTTTAGCCGCGTTGTTTATAGTGGTAGTGGCAACTCGGAATGGCTGGTCACAGACTAAACCGGAATTGGTAACGGCCATGATCAAGCTGGGGCATGTCTGGGGCGGCGTCAAAGCCAACGGCGACAAAGGCACGTTCTCCTACGGCAGTTTTTTCCCGAACGACTATGACATCGTTTTCAATCGCGGTCAGGATCTGGATGCCTGGGCGGGTTCCGGTCTGCGTTTGGCGGCCACCAACTGGTACGGTCCGGACTCCTTGCACAAAGTAGCGGTCTATGGCCCGACGAATGAGTACCAGTCAGACGGCCGCGTGGTCAGGTCCCTGACCAATTACGTGCGGCATAATTATCCGTTGCAGACCATTGACTTCAAAACGGTTGATATGCCGTTGTTTGGCACCTACGACCGCAGTCAGTTTGGTGCGGAAACCTATGATCAGATCGTCGAGGTGACCAGTTACAATGTCTTGGGGGTGAACATTCACCGCAAAATCTTAGCCTGGAGCCAGAATCTGAACGACGATTATCTCATCGTGGATCTCGAATTCGAGAATGTCGGTGACAGCACCCTGACCGATTTTTATATCAACATGCAGTCCAACGGTGCCAATACTTTTCGCTCCTATGCCCTGTATCCCGCGCCACCTTCCAGCGAGGCCTTTAAACCTGCGGTGACCTGGCAGCACTATTATGGCGGGCGAATCGGCGACACCCTGCGCGTTTTTTATGAATATAGCGCCGACGATCCAACCACCGCGGGTGATAATATGGGAGCGCCAGTGGCCTCGCAGGGCGGACGTCTCGTGGGTGCCAAGTTCTACTGGTATTCGATTCTGCACGCCTCTGGGGCTCCCTATAGTGATCCCGCTCAGGACCAGGACGATTTCATTCAGCCCCGGGTAACCTATATCGGGACTGCTACAAAAATTCCTTACAACAGCGCCAACGACGAGTTTGGTGATAAAAACTACTGGGCGATCCGCGGTGCTTGGTCGCGCTACTGGCCGATGACCGGCGATACACTTTCCGGAACGTTTCATGGTGGAAACAGCGATGAGACCGGTGATCCGGATTATTCCAATTATCCGGCGGGCACGAAAAGCAGTACCAATTCGAAAATGACGTGCAGTTTCGGACCGTACACATTTCGGGCTGGTCAGAAGATTCACATTGTTTATGCCACCGGCTATTCCGGGCTGGGTCCCGAGACTGCGGCGACAGTGGGGAAAAAATGGTTGGCAGGCACGCTGACCGACCCACCCAATCTGCCGCATCCGCGCACGGGGTATTTTCCAGCTAATTTCGCCTTTCCACTCAATGCCACCGAAATGGATCTCCGCAAGGATCGCTGGCTCAGCACCGGTATCGATTCAGTGATGCAGAGCGCACGGCGCGCCAAATGGAATTACGCGGTGGGGTATAAGATCCCGCAGGCGCCGCCGCCCCCAGCGACGATTGAGCTCACCGCCTGGGGTACCGGAGTGGAGGTCAAGTGGACCAATCCCGAAGCCGAAAACCTGCCGAATTTTGCCGGCTATCGCATCCTGCGCCGTCTGAGCGCGCTGGATACAGTCTTTTATCAGGTAGTTTACGATTCTAGCCCGGAGGATAAAGCCGAGCAACATCTTTTCCGCGACCGCACGGGGATATATGGCGCGCTGTACTTCTACTACTTACAAACGAAAGCGCGTATTGCGCCCGATGATGCATTGGCTGATCCAACCAGCCGCGGCAAAATTATCTACAGTTCACGTGTGCTGATTCCCAATCTCTATTCGATAAAACCGGTCGCCTTGATGCAGGACGATATGAGCAAAATCCGGATTGTGCCGAATCCCTATAATATCAACGATCCTCTGCTCACGGAGCAAGGCTGGACTGATCAACGCGGCCTCGTTTTCTACAATTTGCCGGCCAAAGTCACCATCAAAATATTTACCGAAAACGGGGATTTGGTGAGGGTCATCGAGCATGATAGCCCGGTGCTGGCTGGCTCCGAATACTGGGATATGCTGACGCGCAGTCAGCAGGTCATCAGCAGTGGTGTCTACCTCGCCGTATTTCAAAAACCCGATGGCGAGACAGCTTTTCAGAAATTTCTGGTGATTCGATGAAGCGGGGGGTAACAGCATGCGCAGGTTGATGTTTTTAATTATTATCTGGGTTTTAATGCTGGTTTTTTCCTCGCCTACCCCAGCCCAGGTCGGCTTGAAGAAGGTCGGACAAAGCACCATGAATTTTCTGTTGGTGAACACATCGCCCCACGCCAGTGGACTGGGCGAGGCCTATTGTGCCCTTGGCCGAGGAGTGGAAAGTATACTCTCCAATCCCGCCGGAATCGTCGAAAGCAGTTACCGCTTTGAGGGGCAAATGTCCAGCACGCGCTGGATCGGCGATATCAATTATGTCGCGGGCGGCTTGATCTTGAATTTAAATCAGTTTGGGACGTTAGGACTCAGTTTGCTTTCGGTAGATTACGGTTCAATATATGGGACGAGTCTACTGGCCAACGCCGAAAAGGAGCAGTACGTCCTGGGTTACAAAGACCTCGGATTGGTGAAAAATGTCGGTGCCTATGCCTGCGGATTATCTTACGGCAGGGCAATCAGCACCCAATTTCTGATTGGTGGTAGCGCCCGGATCGTCGGGCAGAACTTAGGTCAGAGTCGGCTCAGCGACGGTTCAAAGGACAATAATGCCGTCAAACTGACCTTCGATGCCGGAGTAAAATACAACACCGGCTTCCGGGGCTTCCGCTTTGGCATGGCGATCCGCAATTTTTCATCCAATATCAAAAGGGAAGAAGTCGAAGAGCAATTGCCGCTGTTGTTTACGATGGGCATGGCGATTGATTTATTGGATGTATTCGCGCCCGTTTTTTCACAGCACAATTCACTGAATTTGGTGGTGGATTTTCTGCATCCCAATAACTATTCTGAACGGGTTAATTACGGACTGGAATACCTGCTGTTGGACCGGTTCGCAATTCGCGGTGGGTACCAGACCAATCGAGATCTGGCTTCCTGGTCGGCCGGTTTCGGGATTAACACGCCCCTTGGGGGGCAAGCCCTCCTGTTCGATTATTCCTATTCAAGTTTCGAGATTTTCGATGGAGTCAGTCGCTTTTCGATCGGCCTGGCTTTCTGAGCGAAATACCGATGATTAGGGTGGTACCCAAGCCCATTAAGGCTAAACCGACCAGTGGTTTGATCATCATTGAGCTGCTGATTTTGGCGACGTTTGGATTGCTCACCGCCCGGGCGCGCCGAACCCGGCTATTGCAATCCGATTATCCATGCTGATTACTCCGATCCGGACGTCATGCGGGTCGGAACGGATTATTATCTCATCGCTTCATCGTTCAATCAAACGCCGGGCATACCGGTTCTGCATTCTTACGACTTAGTTAATTGGCGGATTCTCACCCATGCCGTGTCAAGGCTCCCTGCTCCGATTTACGATTTGCCGCAACCCGGAAAGGGCGTCTGGGCGCCCAGCATACGGTATCACGCCGGCGAATTTTGGATTTGTTGGGGCGACCCTGACCTCGGGATTTTTATGGTCAAGGCCTCGAGCGCGGCTGGTCCCTGGGGAACACCCGTCCTTGTCAAAGCGGCCAGCGGCTGGATTGACCCCTGTCCGTTCTGGGATGGCGACGGGCAGGCCTATCTGATTCATGCCTGGGCGAAAAGCCGGGTCGGCTTTAACAGCATTTTGACTCTACACAGGATGAGCGCCGATGGGCGCCAGATTTTGGACGAGGGCGTCACGATTTTCGACGGACACGCTGACCATCCGACCATCGAAGGCCCCAAAATGTATAAACGGGATGGCACATACTACATTTTTGCTCCGGCGGGAGGCGTACGTAACGGCTGGCAGACTGTCCTGCGCTCGAAAAACATTTACGGGCCCTACGCGGATCGTGTCGTTCTCGAACAGGGAACTACGAACGTAAATGGCCCCCACCAGGGAGCCTGGGTGACCACAGCTGCGGGCGAGGATTGGTTCATTCACTTTCAGGATAAAGATGCTTACGGGCGGATTGTGCATCTCCAGCCGCTGCAATGGTCGGGCGGTTGGCCGATGATCGGCATAGATCGGGATAGTAACGGAGTCGGTGAACCAGTTGCGAATTTTCGTTATCCGAAAACCGACCAGAGTTACTCCAAAATCATGCCGCAAACTACGGATGATTTTGAGGCACCGGTGCTTCAACCCCAGTGGCAATGGCGGGCCAATGGGCAAACCAGCTGGTACGCGCTTGACGCCCGGCCGGGACATTTACGCCTCTATTGCCCGACCCCGCCCCAGAACTTTTAAAACCTTGCCGATCTTCCCAATCTTCTATCCCAGAAGTTCCCGGCGGAAACATTCGAAGTCATCGCCAAAATCGCATTTGCATCTCTGGGAGATGGTGGAAGCGCCGGACTGATAATTATCGGCGATGCTTATGCCGCACTGTCAGTCGCACAAACCAATGCATCCCGCAGTATAAATCAGGTAGTCTGTTTAGACGCGAGTCAAGGCTCGCCCGAGACACTTCTGGAAAAGGTGCGCATAGATCAGGATTTTTTATTCCTGAAAGTGACTGTAGGCAAGGGTGCGATTTGTAATTTCAGCTACAGCTACGATGGCTCGGACTTCCGCCCTCTCGGTGGACAATTTCCAGCCGTCAAGGGCAAATGGGTGGGAGCTCAGGTTGGTCTGTTTGCCACAACGTCCTCCGCGGCAGAGAGCAAAGGGTATGTTGATTGCGATTTTTTTCGGGTAATAACCGACGACGATGAATAATGACCGGAAACTCGAAATTGACGGTTGGCTACTCATCCGGTGCTTTGATTATCAGGGAAAAAGTTTATTAGAGGATTATCGATGGAGGAAAAGATGAAAAAAGTAATGCTGATATTGGCGTTGTGTTTTCTAATTGTCCCCTTGGTGGGAGCGACACCGGCGTTCGTCAATTGGCGATTAGCACCACCGGATAGTCAGCAGGTTTCGGCTGTGGCGGGTAATTTGGTAGGTTTACCGCAGATCGGCTGTCCGGGATTCGTCGTAAGAGATTATGCCTATGGTCCGGGACCTGATCAACGCTGGTGGCCAGCCAACAATGTCTGGTTACCCGCCCCTAATCAGGTGGATACGCTTTGGGTGCAGTTTGGGGTATGCACCAAAGTGAATGTCAGTTTACATGCAGACAGTTTCACGCTCTTTATCGGAGCCAAGGGAACCGGGAATCTGCGGGCTAACGTCTGGTACGCCACCGACAGCCAATTTAACAATCCAATTCAACTTAACGATTCGATCCTCGTTTTGGTCAAAGACGATCACAAGTTTTATAATTTCGCCATCAATACGGACCTGCCTGTCGGTGACACGCTTTTTGTCCGCATCTATCCCTGGTTCTTGGGCTCGTCCCCGGCGACCGGTAAATATTTGTATCTGCTGAATGCTACGCTGTGGGGCACCACCGCAGGTTCCTCGGAAGTCAATCCGCCCACCGTCACTACCGCGCCCGTAAGTTATATTTCCACCACGACGGCGCTCAGTGGCGGAACAGTCACCGACGATGGTGGTGCGCCAGTTGACATCAGAGGTGTCTGCTGGAATTCATCCGGCACTCCGACTATTGACGACAGTACGACTGCGGATGGTGCCGGCGGAGGCGCCTTCGTCAGTCATTTGGCAGGCCTGACTCCCGGGCTGACCTATTATCTGCGTGCTTATGCAACGAACAGCGCCGGGACCGCCTATGGTGAAGAACTCAGTTTCCACACCTTAGAAAACTTGACTGTTCCCTCGGTCACTACTGCTCCGGTTTCTGATATTATGGTAAATACGGCGCAGTGTGGCGGGAATGTGACCGCATGGGGCGGCGACACGGTGACCGTGCGGGGTATTTGCTGGAATCTTAGTGGCGATCCGACCGTTGCCGATTTCAAGACTGTTAATGGAAGCGGGTTGGGATCGTTTACCAGCCTGCTTTATCCGTTACAGGAAAATACAACCTATTATGTGCGGGCTTATGCCACGAACAGCGTCGGTACCGGATATGGCGAAGTCCAGACCTTCACCACCCAATTGCCGGCGCCCGAAATCGTCAAGATTGTCGCGGCGGATGGTAGTGGCGACTACACGCAGATCCAGGCGGCCTTTGATGCTGTTCCCAATTATTATACCGGCACCTATATCATCTATGTTAAAAAGGGAGTCTATCACGAGAAATTACTGCTCGATCGCAGCAAACCCAATGTCATTCTGGTTGGCGAAAATCGCGACAGCACCATCCTGACCTATGATGATTATGCCGGTAAAGCCGGCGGAACGTCGAATTCGTACAGCGTGGCAATCGATGCTGATGATTTCGTCGCAATCGATATTACTTTCCGGAATACGGTCAAGAACGATGGCAGTTTCCCTGATCAGCAGGCGGTGGCTTTGCGCGTGAATGGCGACCGGCAGAGTTATTATAATTGCCGTCTGCTCGGTTATCAGGATACGTATTATACCTGGGGCGGACGCGGCACCGGTCGCATTTACATGCACCAATGTTATATTGAAGGCGCGGTGGATTTCATTTTCGGACGTGATATCGTGGTCTTCGATTCCTGCGAGATTCACATCAACCGCGATGACGGAACGCTGACCGCCGCCAGCACCGAAGTCGAATCAGAATTTGGTTATGTCTTCCGGGATTGCCGGATTACTGCGGATTCGATCGGATTCAATCGCGTGCCCATCACTTCTTTCTATCTCGGACGACCCTGGCAGGCGGCCCCGCGCACAGTATTCATCCGTTGTGAAGAACCCGCGGCGCTCGCCCCTGCAGGTTGGCTGACCTGGAACGTCCCCCCGGCACTCTACGCGGAATATCAGTGTTACGGTCCCGGATCGGAATTTTCCCAGCGACTTGCCCTTTCTCGCCAGTTGACAGCAGAGGAAGCCGCCGGCTATACTCTGGAGAAAATATTTGCGAAGGATTCCAATCCCAACCTTGCTTATGACTGGTTACCCGCCAAGCCGCTAATCACGATTCCCGAAGTTGCCGTTAAATCGAGTGTTTTAAAAGCAGGTGAATATCACCTTTTCCAGAATTTTCCCAATCCCTTTAATTCACGGACGACCATTCAATATCATCTGCCCCAAACTGCAAGGGTCAACCTGACCCTTTACAATATTTTGGGTGAGAAAGTCCGGACGCTGGTTGATGAGACCCAGAAACCCGGTATGTACACTTTCTCTTTGGACGGCGGTGGGCTTCCGAGCGGGATTTATTTCATACGGTTCACGACGGAATATTTTCACCAATGCAGGAAAGTTTTACTTCTGAAATAAATACCTGTTTCGTGACGATACTTAATGAACCAGAAGAGAACAGACGAAGTTTGCTCGGATCATGCTGGCCAGTAGGTTAAAACGGAACGCTTCTGTTTTTGGGGCTGTGCTCTTTCTAACGGCCGCGGGGATGGCGCAAATGCCCGCCAGTAGTCTTTGGCCATTGACGGCAAATCCGGATGCGCTCATTACCGGCAATCTGGTGGCCGCTCCGCAGACGCTTAGCAATTTGCAGATTGTATATAGCAATGGCGTTCAGCGCAGTAGTCCGGTTGGAACAGCAGGAAGCTGGCCCGCAGAAGCCGGTGAAAACAGCTCCCGCTATATGCAATTTGCGATCACGGCATCCGGCGGAAATTTGTTGACCGTGACTTCTGTCGCAGCTTTTCTGTACGTGAATTCCGGAAGCAATATGCGGGCGAATGTCTATTATGCGACCGATCCCGGTTTTTCTGTGCGAACGCAAATTGGCGCAACATTTTCCCTGACATCCAGCGTGCCGGCAACGCCGAATGTCATCGCGTCTCTTAATCTCGAAGTTTCCGGAGCGGACACTTTTTATCTGCGGATTTATCCCTGGTACACTACCAGTACGACCGGGAAATATGTCATTGTCAGCGCAGTAAATATAGCCGGAACAACCGCACCGGTAACCAGCCTGTTCATCACGCCGACGTTGCTAAGCGATTTTATGCAAGAGTGCTCTGGCAGTCCCTCGGGCCTCCAAACCTATCACTTGAGCGGCAGGAATCTTTTGGATTCGGTCGTCGTCCGCTGCCCAGAATCTTTCGAGATCTCCGCAGATGGTGGTAACAGCTGGTGCGCTACCCGTGATTCGCTCCGCTTCCCTGTCACCGATGGTAACCTGGTCGGTCAGCCATGCGCAATCTCGGTGCGGCTGGACGCGATGACTGTGGGTGAATACGGCGGTACAATCCGGCACTCCAGTCGCGGTGCGCCTTCGCTCGAACTGCACGTCGCGGGTGTTTTGCTTACTGATGAACCAACGCTTCCGTCAACGCTGTCAATTGATACAGTGACCGCCCACACGGTACATTTGTCGTTCTCCGGGGGCAATGGGGCTCGAAGAATCGTGGTTATGCGCGCTGACTCAGTTGTGACTTGGCTTCCGAAGGACGGCTCACCGGTTTTAGGAGTTACAACGGATTTCACTCAGGCTGTCGATCAGGGAAATGGGACGAAAGTCATTTATGATGGGGTAGACGTTTCCGTACTGGTAACCGGATTGCTGAGCAATACCACATATCATGCGGCGGTGTTCGAATACAATGTCGCGACGGGCAGAACGCACAATTACCTGACCGCTACTTACCCGTCGTGCAATTTTACAACTGCGACCGCTCCCCAGCTGCTCGTCTCACCCAATACGCTCAGGTTTGGAAGTATACTTATGACCCAAACCGCGGTCAAAGATTATCATTTGAGCGGGCGGTATCTGAATGCTCCTGATACACTCTTACTTACCGCACCAGCCAATTTTTCTCTATCACTTCGCCCGGATACGGGATTCGGTCCGATTCTCCGGCTCACCTGCCCTGTTTCAAGTTTTGATACCACAATTTATGTGTGCTTTTCTCCAACCGGCCTGGGCGATTTTACTGGTTGCGTGACCCATTCCGGAGGCGGAGCGGAAACCACCGACCTGACTGTGACTGGCAGGGTGGTTGATTCATTGATAGAGATCAATGAACCAGTCGGATTCGCCTCCTGCGATGGAGGAACGACCGGCGGCGCCGGCGGAGACAGTGTCACGGTAGAGACTGCCGAGGAATTGTTCGATTTAATGGTGGGACGTGAAGGCAGAAGTACGACACCGTTGGTTGTCCTGATATCCGGGACGCTGGGTGAATATCCGACCAAAATATCGGTGAAACGCACGGCGAATATTTCCATTCTTGGCCTCGGTAAAACTGCTGGTTTCCGCGGTTTTGGGTTGAAAATAGTCGAATGCTACAATATCATCGTGCGCAATCTCAGTTTTGCTGATTGTCATGTGGATGAAAAAGACGCCCTGTCCATTGAAGCGAGTCGCAATGTCTGGATCGATCATTGCTCCTTTACGGACAGCCCCGCCAGTGATCCTGCCGGATCCAGTCACGACGGTTTGGTGGATATTAAAAATGGTTCCCGGAATATCACGATCTCCTATAATCATTTCTGGAATCATCGGAAGACCAGTCTGTTAGGACATTCCGAGAACCAGGATACAGATACGGTCATGGCCGTGACCTACTATCGTAATTGGTTCGAAGGCACCTATTCCCGGCATCCGCGGGTGCGGTTCGGTAAAGCGCACATCGTCAATAATCTTTATACCAATATCGGTGAATACGGAATTGGCGTAACCTGCGGAGCGCAGGTTCTGGTTGAGGCGAATTATTTCGAAAACACCCCGATGCCCATCTTGATTTCCGGAATTAATGATCCGGCGCAGGTGCTCAGCGGTGATCCGCCGGGGTTTGCCAAAGCCAGTGAAAATTACTTGGTCAATAGCGGAGCGATAGTCGAAAACCTGAGTGGTTATTATTTTATACCGGAAGATTTTTACAGTTACAAAATCGTCCCGGCTC
>Ga0116202_10002355_pt1 | contig 11266 bp, 10 predicted proteins | sample LakKivw325mmetaG_FD_94479 | JGI IMG/M metagenome (GOLD analysis project Ga0116202, IMG submission 94479) | Anoxic lake water microbial communities from Lake Kivu, Rwanda to study Microbial Dark Matter (Phase II) - Lake Kivu water 325m metaG | ecosystem: Environmental > Aquatic > Freshwater >... | reverse complement strand
GCCTCACGCCGCGCGTAGACCAGCGGAATGCCGGTCAGCAGCGACACGGCCACGCCGATGGGCAGCGCCGCATACGGAATGCCGGTGATCAGGTCAAAGCGGAACTGCTTGATCCGCTCGGCCAGCACTTCCGCCAGCAGCTTCAGCGTCTTCGGCTCACTCACCAACGGGCGCAGGTCGATGTAGAAGGGCGCAATCGTGCCATCCTTGAGCTGGAACTCGCCGAAGCGGATGGCGCCTACTCGGTGGAGTTCGTCTGCTAACTGGGCGAGATCGGCGGGCATGGCGGCCTCCCGGCGATGGGACGTCTGACTGGGGGATTCGACGCGGGATCACGCGAGGCCTTCGTGGGGCGCGTCGTGCCGTGCGCGATGAGCGCCTCGACCTCACCCATCGTCGCCAGCCCCGCCCGGCCGCCGAGCGCGCGGCAGGAGATGGCCGCTGCCGCAGAGGCGAATACGAGGTTGTCTGCCAGCGGCTTCCCGAGTGCGAGGCCGTAGGCGAAGGCGCCGTGGAACACGTCGCCTGCTCCCGTCGTGTCCACCACCGGAACGTCGAAGGCGGGCGCGCGGAGCACGCCATCGCCCTCGACCGCGACGCAGCCTTGATCGCCCAGTGTCGCAACCACCGTGTGCGGGCCCATGCGCTGGATCGCCCGGCAACCCTCCAGGGGCGAGCCGCTCGCCGCGAAGCTCGCCGCGTACTCCCTTGGCACGATGGGGTGTGTGGCGAGCCGGAGGAGTGCCTCGCTGCCTGCGCTGCTGCGCTCGGCATCCAGCACCACCGGCTTGCCCTGCTCGCGGGCGATCTCGGCACAGCGGGCTCCACCCTCCTCGCTCGTGCCGTCGATCAGGACGACCCCCGCGCGCGCGACGAGGTCCGGGTCGATCTCCTCCGGCCCCGGCGTGCCCGCCGTGCCCGTATCGAAGAAGATGCTGCGCTGGCCGGTCGCCTCATGGATGATGCAGAATGCAAAGCGGCTGCGCGTGTTGGGGATGACGCGCAGATGCGTGGTGTCGACGGCGACGTCCTCAAGGGCAGCGATGATCTTCTGCCCTGACGAATCGTCCCCCACATTCCCGAGCATCGCGGCCCGGCCGCCTAGCTTGCCGACCGCCGCCAGCGCGGTAGCCGTCAGGCCCCCGCCCTGCTCGATCAGCTCTTTCATCCCCACCTTCTCGTCCAGGGCCGCATACCGCTCGACGATGCCGAGCATATCCCAGCACGAACATGCCATTCCAAGGACGTGGAAGTCGGACAATGGGGTCACCTATCGCCGGGCTTGCGGCCCTTGGCAGTGTCGGTTCGGCATCGACGCGTCGTTAGGGCCTTGCGGCAGCGTCGCCCGTAAGGACCGTCAGCGCCGTCTCCAGCTCTGCTACGGCTTGCGCCTCCTTCGCCGCGGCCTCCCGGACGTGCGCGGCGAACTCGCGGCGTGTCGCCGGGTCGGCGAGGCCCTGCTGCGCGGCGGGCTCCTGCCAGTCACGCCACCTCCAGACCTGGCCTGCGAGGTCGCCGACCTGATCGTAGAGCGCGGCGGCCGCGCTGAGGTCGTCAGCCACCTCCGGCACCGCCTCGGCCATGTTGCGAAGGAACCCGGCGGCCCGGTGCCGCTGGTGGAGCATGACCACCTGGTCGCAGTGGACCATGGCACGGGTCCGCAGGACTTCCGCGTTGCCCGCCGGGTAGTCGGCATCGACCTCCAGCCCTTGGGCCCACGCCTCGTACGCGGCCAGGCCGCTCACGTGGTTCGGCAAGTTCGGCCGCTTCGCGGTGCGCTCCAGATCGACGGCCCACTTCAGCGACGAGATCAAGATGTCTCGCTTGGACGCTCTCTGCCACCGATCCTTGTCGCCGACAACGAGCAGCCCAACCGGCTCGTCGCCTACCCGGCCAAGGCCGGCATCGGGCGCCTGGGCAAAGCGGCTGAACTTGGCGAACCAGTCGGCCTCCTCGTAGTAGCCCGGCAGCTTCCCGTCCTGGAAGTAGCTCCACCCGTGCAGCACCTCCCCGCCTCTCGAGTAGCCGGTGACGATCCCCGCCTCCGGCGGGCCGATGATGCCGAGGACGATCACCGGCCGCCCCCGGGCAATGCTCTCCCGGACCGCTGCGAGCATCCTGTCCTTGTCGCGGGGCACTGTCCGTAGGTCGTACTGCAGGCCCTCGGCCGCGTGCCGGAACACGTCCGGGGCGAGATAGCCCAAATCCACGTTGCCCCCGTCGTCCCGGTTCCACAGGCGGCGGAAGGCCGCTCCGGTCACGCCCATCAGGTAGTCATACTCCACCGGGTCGCCGATGTACTGCATCACGGCATACAGCGACCCAGGGATTGGGCACAGGTGGACGCCGTAACCGATCTTGGGCACGCCTTCCAGGACAACGCGACCGAAGCTGCCCGGCGTCTCCGCCGTCGGCTTGTCACCCATCAGCTCGAGCGCCTTCTGCATGTGGACCGCAGCCTCCGCATCTCTCCGGCGCGCCAGGCGGATCAGCGGCACCGTGCGCCCGCGAGTGTAGAGGTTGCCGAACTTGCGGATTCCCTCGTCCGTGGGGATCATCCCGCCGGTGAACTCCCAGATCGCCCACACCAGGTCATGCTCATCCATGAAGCAATCGGCCGCCTCGCGCAGCTCATCGGCCGCGGCCGGCTCGCGGTCCGCCATGTCCCGGAGGAAGTCCGACCCGTAGGCCCGCGCTTCGGCCAGCGTGCCCCCGGCGCTGTGGTGGTACTCGTGTCGCTTCCTCAGTGTCTCCACGTCATCCGCCGGGAGGGGCCCCTCCTTGAGCAGCGTGTCCGCCCACATCGTGAAGGCCGCCTGGCCCGTCCAGTTCCCCCGCACCACGGGCGTGCGCATGATCTCCAGCGCCCGCCGGAGGGCTTTGACGTGGATCTCGTGGTCTGAGGGGCGCTCGACCTTCTCGCCGATGAGGATGATCCCGCGCGTATCGTCGAACCACTCGCGCTTGCGGAAGTAGGGGTCGGTCAGCCCGCCGCTCGCTTCCTCCAGTTCGATCCCCGTCTCGGTTGGCTCGTCTTGGAAGAAGCTGCGGCCCACAAGCACCTTGCCGCCGTCGTCGTAGCCGGTGATCAGGCAGCACTCCGGCGGGCCGACGACGCCGAGGCCTAGCACCGGCACGCCCGCCCGGATGCTGGCCATGATGCGCTCCCGGAAGGCCGCCTCGTCGTAGTCCACATCCTGCGCGAGGCCCAGCGACCCCGCGTACTCCTTCCGCAGGAGGACCTCGCAGGAGTACCCGGCCGCCTCCAGCCCATCCCGGAACGTGGCCCTGAGGTCCCCGGGCATCCCTGCCAGCTCCATCGCGCCCCAACCCCAGTCCTTCGTGTCCCACCCGAGCCGGAACGACGCGCCGCAGACGCCTTTGATATACACGTGCACGACGTGCCAGGGGTCCTTCGCCTGCTTCGGCTCCAGCCCCAGACTCTCGCCACGGTACTCCAGGAACGCCCGCACGCACGCCGGAAAGGGGTCATCCTCCGGCCCGCGGTTGTCCCCGCGATAGAACCCGATCCAAGGCATCCCCTCCAGCACGCACCGTACCGCCGGGTCGGCCGTCTCCGGTCGCTTCCTCACTGGCCTTGCCTCCTCTGTCGCCTGCGCCCGCACGGGCGCAACAAGCGCTATCAGGACCAGGAACCACGCTGCTTTGCCCATCGCACACTCCCCGACGTCACAGGGCCCTCACGATGCGCTGCAGGCACTGAAGCGCATCGCCTTCTGCAGTCCCGGCCTCTCGGATCAACTGGGCTGCTTCCGGACTCGCGAACTTGCGCCTCTCCTGCCACGTCGTCTCGATCTTGGGTATGAGGGCCTTGGCATCTCTCAGCTTCTCGGCCACCACGCGATAGGACTGCGTGGCCGCGTCGAACTGCCCCTTGGCCTTGCCCAGGCGCAGCTTCGCCTCGCCGAGGAATGCGACAGCCGTCTCGCGGCAGTCCAGCCACACCTGCAGGTTCCAGTCGTGGTGGAGCAGGATGGCCTCCCCTGACTCGAGGTAGTCGGCCCAGACGGCGAACGCCGCGAGGCCCGACCGGGCCTTGGGCCTGATCCACTCCGCCGGGCCTTCGGCGAACCGCAAGGCCATCCTCAACGCCTCGCGCACCACGACCTCGTCGCTTGCCGGTTCGCACCGCTCCACGCCGTAGACCTCCACCCAGTCAATCCACATCGTGCCCAGGTTCTCCCAGGCGATGGGCCCAGTGGGCTCAGCGTACCCGATGGCGGAGTAGTAGTACCCCTGCCCGTCGTAGCCACAGATGGGTGAGTAGTCCGGATTCGCAGGATCAACGCAGAAGCCGTAGCAGGGCTTCCCCTGGTCTATGTAGCGCTCAATGAGCTTGCGGGCTTCCCGCCGTTGGGCGGCGAGGTCTTGGGCCGGCGACGGCCCCAGTTCTCTCAGACCCGCACACCGGTAGCCCAAGTTCGGGGCAAGCTCGAAGAGCATCTGGGGGCCCCAGTCGTTGGTGCCCTGCACGTCCACCTCGGCGTGAATGTTGATGATGAACGCGTGACCTGTGCCCCCACACAGCCACGAGTAGCTGAGGCCCGCCCCCAGGTAGTCCAGACACCCCTGCAGGCACGCGATGTGGAGCGCCGCATGGCCGGACGGGTAGCGTAGACCCTCTAGCACCTTCACGTCTGCGCCCCCCGAAGCCGCAGCCATTCGTTTCTCGTGGTTGCCATCCGGCAGCCCACAAACGTGATGGGGTTGCCATCAGCATCGCGCTGGAAGAAGTCCGTGCCGTCGCCGCGGTCCACGACCTTCAGGCCCAGCTTCCGCAGCGGCCTTAGCTGCCCGGTCCACTCCTCCGCGTTCTGGCAGATGATCCGCTCGGAGCCCAGCGTCGAGAACGCATGGTTCATGATGCACGCGAGCGCCTCCGTATCGAGGTCGTCGTCGAGGAACTCGGTGTGGAACACATGCCCGACCTCCATCGTGCCGGGCTCCTCCGTACTGCTAAGGGCCAGGAGGCCGATGACGCGTCTACTACCCTTGAGGCAGACGGCCCAGAACCTCTCGTTTGCCGAGCAGAACTCAACGGCGCCCCGGCAGCCTTCCTCGGAGGTCGGCCACGGATGGTCGTACTTCCCGCCCTCCGAGGACTCCTTGTCGCGCCCCAGTTCGAGCACGTCAGCCGAGTCGTCCGGCGTGAACCTCCGAATGACCAGCCTCTGCGTCTCCAGTTGATCGCCGGTCGGCCCCATGGCGCTCCGCTCCTTGAGGCGTTACCCGCAGTTGTCGGCGGCCTCGGCGAGGGCCTCCGCGGCTCGCCCTTCGGCCGCCTGGGCCCGACGCAGGAGGTCAGTGGCCTTCGCGCGGTTGGCCGGGTCCCTGACCTCATCGTGCGCCGGGAAGGGGAAGACGCGCGCAAGCTCCTCCATCGCCTCGCGCGCCTCCGCGTAGGCCAAAGCGGCCTGCCCCAGCGGCTCTGCGACCTCCGGGTTCCTCGCCGCGACACGCTTCAGGAACTCGTGGGCAAAACGCCGCCCTTCGGTGTAGCACTGGGTGTTGTAGGCGTTGCCAGATGGGTCCGCTCGGTCCGCCTCAAGCGCCTCGATCCAGATGTCATAGCCTGCCAGGCCATGGCCATAGTCCGGGCCGCCGCCGGGCGCCGCCAGGATGGTGGCGGCGCGAGCGATCGCGTGTCGGTCCCCTGCCGCGCGGTCGGCCTGCACCGACGCAGGGAACGCCAAGGCGTACGGCCCGCCGGGCACCTGCAGCTCCTCACAAGGGATTGGCGGCTGGGGCTCGCCAGTCACCTCGCGGAAGCTCTTCACCAGGAAGGCGCCGTCCTCGACGCCGATAGCCACCGCGAACTCCGGCACGTAGGCCCCCCAGATGACGCACGGCCGACCCGCTGCGATCTCCCCGGCGCTGAACTCGTAGGCCCCACGCAGGTCGCTCCCGGGCCCGCCGAACTCCTGCGTCGATCGCCCGACGAAGGGCACGCCCTCAGTCAGCGGTCGCCAGTCGAAGGCGGTCGGCCCGGAGGGGCACAGCTGCCGGTGCACGTCTAGCACGAAGGCGTAGCCGCTGAGGCCGGCCACGTCGGGCTGGTCGCAGTCCACCCCGAACGCCCGCAGACACGTCGTCGTGGCAGCTACCCACGTCAGCCGCGCGGGGCTCCACTGGACCTCCATCGGCACCATCACAGCCTTTGCGTCATCCATCTCCGTAACCCTCCTTCCCTCGCAAGGCTATCGCCTCTTCCTGTCGGCGTGCCGGTCCGGCTTCGGCGGAGCGGGCTGACACTGCGGGCACGTGTAGATCGAGCCGCCCAGGTAGTTCTCCTTGACGATCGCTGCCCGTCCGCAGGCGGGGCACGGCCGCCCTGCCGCCGACGCGCTGAGCCGGCGCCCGTACCCACCCGTCTCGCCGAACAGGTCGTACTCGTCGGTGCGGCCGTGCAGGCGGATGGCGCGCTTGATCGTCTGCACGATGGCCTTGTGTAGAGCGCGGCGCTGGGCCTTGCTGAGGTCCACTGCGCGGCAACGGGGATGGATGCGCGCGGCCAGCAGGATGTCCTGCAGATAGCCGTTGCCCATCCCCCAGACGCCGGGCTCCTGGATCAGGAACAGCTTCACGCTGCACGCGTCGCCGGGCTTCAGGGTCGCTAGCAGGCTCTCGAAGTACTCCAGCGTGAAGCCCGCGTCGGTGGGCTCCAGTCTCCGCTTTGAGTACCACCAGTCCTTCTCGAGTTCCTCAGGGGTGTACAGCCGGCAGGAGCCCCATCCCTGCACCTTGACGCTCAGGAAGGTGTCGTCGTCGAAGTGCAGCAGGAGTTGGTGCTTCGCGGGGACCGTCTCCGCCGAGGTATGGAAGAGAATGCGCTCGCCCCCGCCGCCGAGGACGAGGGTGTGACCGCTGGTGATGCGAACGAAGATCAGCGACCCACTCGGCTCTGCGCCCGTGATCGACTGGCCTTCGAGGATCGCCGCGTATTCCTCGGGCGAGTAGCTGTAGAAGGCCCACTTGTGCGGCGCGTTCCCGCGTATCGCCGACCGGATTCGCTTCCCTACCAGTGTCTCGGCGATCTGCCCGGCGATCGTCACGGCTTCCGGATGCTCGATCATGACCTGCCTCCGTCCAGCACGGTCAGCGCTTGCTCGATGTGCGTGATCCCTTCGTCCTCCACATCACGGATCTGCAAGATGATCTGGGCGAACTGCTCCCTCACCGCGGGGGCCATGACTCGCTTCTGCGCCTCAAGCGAGAAGTCGCTCGGCAGGACAGCCTCGAGTTGCTCTCGCAAGCCGAAGCTTCGGTCGTAGCAGCCGGCCGCCTCGATCAGCGCGGCCCCGGTTGCGGGCAACCCTTCGGCCGCGTCGCGCAGGAAGGGAGGGGCGGACGCATGGTCGTCGAGCATCATGTTGTAGCACAGGAGGCACAGGTAGCGAAACCACAGGTCGCCCTCGTGGCGGTCGAGGTCGTCGGGGTACTCCTCCTCACGGAGCGCAGAAACGAGGACGTCATAGGCCCGGAGGCCGGTGTACGGTGAATCAGCGTCCGGCGGCCGCACCAGGTCCACGGCCAGCCGCAGAGCCTCGCTGTAGATGGTCGCCGCCGCCGGACGCTCGCGCTTCCCGCCCACGATGATGTACTCTCTCGTCTTGGCGTGCCAGTCCGGCATGGGGTCCCAGCCCTTGAACCTGTTGGCCCCACCGTAGGGACTGGACCCGAATAGGGTGTCGCCACCGCTCTCGTAGCCGGTGACCAGGGCCCAGTCGGAGGCATCCACCACATGCCCGCTGAGCATCACGGCGACACCGCGGTCGATGCTCCGCCCAATGCGCTGCAGGTCGTCGGCCCGGTCGCCCTTGGGGTACCACTCGTACTCGTGCCCGACCGCAACGAATGCACGGCGGATCAGGTCGTGAACATCGGGGGAGACGCCCTCGAAGCCGTAGAACCCGGGGTTCCAGAGTTCCGGACCCATGGTGAAGCGGAAGGCGACGCCTGTTACGCCCATCACGTAGTGGTAAGGCACATCCTCGCCGACACACTCGAGCGTGCGAGTGAGTGCCGAAGCGAACTCACACATCTCGCCCGCGCCCCAGTCGAGCGGCCTGACACCCTCCAGGTACGTCCGGTTGCCCTCGCTCTTCACGCTGACCGGTGTGGGCATCGTGCCGCGCTCCTCTCCTGTGGCTCACGTTCCAGCCGGCTCGACGCGAACCCAGACACTGTGCCGACGCCTCGCGGCCGTCAAGGGGCAGTCTGCCGGGGCTCCTTGGCGTTTGGTACGTGGGCCACGAACCAGCACTCATCGTCACCGCTGATCACGGTGCTAACGGGCTCCACGTGCACCCGGCCGCCGAAGACATGTTCGAGGGCGTAGCGCACGTGACCCGCACAGCACAGGCAGTACGTCTTGGAGATGGGCGCCTGCCGACCGCGCACCAAGCCGCAGTGGCACCACCCCGTGGAGATCTGGTAGCGCAGCGTATCCCCCTCACAGAAGTAGTTGGCCCAGCCCCCCTCACGGATATTGCGGGCGAACCCCTCAAGGTTGGCGCAGCGCTCCCACATCCTCCGGTTGCGTTTGGCCCAGGCCATCGGGGAGGGACAGCGCCGCAGCTCCATGATAGCGCGGCGCTGCTCCTCCGGCAGCAGGGCATCCATGCGGGCGATGATCTCCCGCGCCCACTCTGCCTTCCTCGCGGGCTTCGTGCTGGCCGTTGGCTCCTTCAGCCCGCTGGTGATCTCCTCCGCCATAGCTTTCCCAGCCACCGCCTCGATGCCCTCGATGAGCTTCCTCGCCTTGCGGTCCACGGCCATTGCTCTCCCTCCTCGGCGTTGTCTCTACGCAGCGCGGTCCAGGTGTGCTTGGGGCGGCGCACGAGGGTGGCTGCCCAGGCGTCACGGTTCTACCTTCACCTGCCCACACCTACATGGGCGTGATGTCGGCCACGACCAAATCCCTGGGCCGGCCGGCGCCGGCTCGGCCTCAAGAGGGGCGCAGCGGCCAGCGGGGAACCTGCGCCTGTTGCCACGCACCCCGGCCGGCCACTTGCGCGCATGGAAAGAGCAAGTTGGCGTCTAGATCAACGGACCGTCTGCATCTAGGGTTGATCGTCGTTGCCGCCTTCGCGATGGACTTGGCCTACCGCGCGGGCGCCCAGGCCTATCAGGAGACAGGCCTGGCCTTTGGCGCCAGCCGTATGGAACTCAGTTGGCTGGGCGCCATCTCAGCATTCTGCTACTCGGGCATGTGCCTCCTGGCCGGCGTCATCTCCGACCGTGTCGGCCGCAAGGCCTCCACGTTGCTCGCCTGCGTCGGGCTGGCTCTCGGGTATGTGCTGGCGGGCGTCGTGAGCGGCATCCACCTCCTGATGGCGCTGACCATCCTGTCGGGCTCGGCCTTGGCCTACTTCTGGCCGGCCGTGCAGGCGTGGATCGCCGACCTCAGCGGGCCTGGCCGTCAGGCGCTGGCTCGCCGACTCGGCCTGTTCAACGTGTCGTGGGCGGCCGGCCTGGCGGTAGGGCCCACGTTCACCGGCCTGCTGTGGCGCCACGCGTTGCGCGCCGGTCTGAGCCAACTAGCGGTCTTCTGGTCGGTGGCCGGCCTGGTCCTGTTGCTCGGCGGCCTCATGCTGCTCATCCGGTCGCGGGCGCTCCATCCCGAGGCCGACCCGAATGGCGAGGAGGAGGAGCGAGCGCATCCCCACGCGGCGTCGCTGCTATTTGGCGCCAGAGCCGGCACCTTCGCCAGTTGGTTTGCGGTGGGCGCGATCGGGAGCCTGTTCCCGAAGCTGGCCGACACGTTGGACTTCGGCCCTGCGACGCGGGGGATGCTCGCCTCCTGCTACCACGTCGGGCAGGTGGCGTTGTTCGTCGTGGCTCTGTACGGCACGCGCTGGCTCTTCCGCCGGTGGTCGCTGGCCCTGGCTGAGACGCTGGCGCTGATCGGTATGGTCAGCGTTGTCTGGGCCCACCGGCCAGCCCATTTCGCCGTCGCCTTCCTCCTGGCGGGCATGTGCTCGGGGGTAGCCTACACGGGGAGCCTGTTCTACAGCCTCCACGGCCGCGTGGAGGATCGGGGCCGACTCGCGGGGATCCACGAGGCGGTGCTGGCGTGCGGGGTGTTCCTCAGCCCGCTGGTGGGCGGCTTCCTGGCTCAGTACGTCTCGCTGCGCGCGCCGTTCGTCATGGTTGGGGTTGTGTTCGCGGCCGCCATCGGCGCCCAGACGTACGTGTGGACCGCCTCCAAGCGCGCCTACCGGCTGGCCTCGCCGTCTGCGTAGCCCGGGGTGTGTCAGACCACCAGCTCCGCGACGATGGAGTGGGGATCGGCGGCCAGGGCCCTGACGCGCACGATCCGGCCGCGCAGTTCGGGCGAGCCGGGCAGTCGTACGCGTAGGTAGTTGTCGCTCACTCCGGCCAGATTCCCCGGTTCATCGAGCGCCTGCTCCACGACCACGGAGAGCTGCTCCCCCACGTTCTGCTCGGCAAAGGCCTGCCGCTTCCGGACCGATAGCTGCATGAGTTCGCGACTGCGGTTGCGCTTGAGGTCGGGCCTCACCTGGTCGGGCATCTCCGCGGCGCGCGTGCCGGGACGCGGGGAGTAGGCGAAGACGTGGAGGTAGCTCAGCGGGAGGGCCTCCAGCAAGGCGCGCGTTTGCGCGAAGTGCGCGTCGGTCTCGCCCGGGAAGCCGACCATCACATCGGCACCAATCCCGGCGAGGACTGGCCGCGCGGACGCGGCGGACCAAGTCCGCGTAGTAGGCGGCATCGTACGGTCGGCCCATGGATCGCAACACCGCGTCCGAGCCGCTCTGCAGCGGGATGTGGAGGTGTCGGCAGACCTTCGGGTGGCGGGCGATCAGGTCGATGATCCCGTCGGTGACCTCGCAGGGCTCGATCGAGGACAACCGGAGGCGCCCCAAACCGGGCAGCTCACACAGCCAGCGGGTCAGCTCCTCCAGGTCCACATACTCCTCGGGGAGATCCCTTCCGTAGCAGCCGAGGTGTACGCCGATCAGCACGATCTCGGGATGACCGGCCGCGATCAGCTTCTCAACCTGCGCGACGGCCTCAAGGGGCCGCATGCTGCGGCTCGGGCCGCGAGCGAGCGGCACGATGCAGTACGCGCACCGAGCGTCGCAGCCCTCCTGGACCTTGACGAAGGCGCGCGTGTGTCCGGCGAACGACTCGATCAGCCGCTCGGCTTGCGACTCCCCTTCCTCTCCCTCCGCCGCCAGGGCCGAGCCCGGCGGAACGTGAGCGGCGAGCGCCTCCTTCTCGG
>Ga0116202_10002354_pt1 | contig 11267 bp, 15 predicted proteins | sample LakKivw325mmetaG_FD_94479 | JGI IMG/M metagenome (GOLD analysis project Ga0116202, IMG submission 94479) | Anoxic lake water microbial communities from Lake Kivu, Rwanda to study Microbial Dark Matter (Phase II) - Lake Kivu water 325m metaG | ecosystem: Environmental > Aquatic > Freshwater >... | reverse complement strand
GTCCAGAAGCATTAGCCTATCAGCCAATGCCCGACTTAAGGCGTTTACCAGCATAGCCTTGTGAGAAACAAAGCCATCGCCTGAACGCTTGCCCACGATATTCAATTGTTCCACTTAACCCCCTTTTGGCTATCCGATAGTGGGCAAGGCTATCGGCTTCACCTAGTAGTAAGCTACCGATAACCCGCAATACGCTGGCGTTATCGGTGCTCCCACTATATATATCTCCGAAAGTGCCTCAAAACCTTTCACTCAAAAAGCCTTTTTTGTTCCTGTTTTCTAAATCGGCAAAGGTAAATCATATCCGCATTGGTGAGAGGATAACCACCTTTGAGCTTGTAGGCTATGTCCACCAGCCGTTTAGGATACCCTATCTCCCAAATGCTACTACTAACCCAAGCGTCAAGGTCTATCGCCTTATCATCTGCTATCAGCTCTCCAAGCTCGGTTATATTGCCTTCCTCATCCAGTATAGGCTTTGACAGGTATTCCAGCCTGATAGCCTTTGGACACTCAGGATATAGCCAGTCCTCTTTACACTTTGCCCTTTGTGCCTTGCTACAATGCTGGCAGTCTAACCCCATCGTGAGCTTGTAGTGCTTAAACCAGTAGTCGGCTACGGCTCGGCTTGCTATCCGATACATAACCGCTTCCGTAAACGGCTTGTGTCCGTTATTCTGCTTGGCTACGGCAAGAGTGAGTATTATATCGTGGAGTAAGTCCCCTCTGTCCTCTACCATAGCCTTGTGAGCAAAGCGTGAGGCTATCTTATAATAGGTATGCCATTCGCCGTCTAGGTGGTCGTAGCCGTTGCCGTTATGGTCGGCTTGCCTTTGCTTTCGCCGTGAGCTAGACTTGATATGGCGGGGCTTTGTCGTGGAGCTTTGGCAAGTGGAGAGCTTACCGCACCACTGGCAAACGCCCTGCCTTGTTTCTAGTGTCCAGACTTTACCGCACTGGCTACAATGCCCTTGCGGTGCTGGTGATGATGTCGCTATTACCATCGCTTGACCCCCTTTCAGGGCAAGCGTTCAAGGCTTGAGCTTCAATCGTATTCAGTTTTTAAGGTGCTTTTTTTGCTTTTACAGCTTCATTATTGAACAAAAGCATCTTTTGTTATATCTGATAACCTAGCTGGTATGTCGGTAATCCCAGGGGGTAGACTTGCGGATTGAAAATTATGGATGGCTGGACAGCATCGCTATAGGTTATGCTAGAGAGATAGTGGACAAGCTTTTGCCGAGAACGGAAGGCAGTGACAAAGACCATGCGTAAAGGACTAGTTATTCTTTGCCGAATTCTTTGAAGCGGTAGCCTATTCCTCGCTCACCCAGGATATACTTCGGTTCCCTGGAATTGTCTCCGAGCTTCTGGCGCAAATAGGTGATGTAAAGCCAGAGATATTGGTCCTCATTTCGGTACTCGTAGCCCCAGACTTTTCTGAGAAGTGTCTCATGAGTGACAACGCGACCGGCATTGCTCACCAGATGGTAGAGAAGACGGTATTCGGTGGGCCTGAGGTGGATTTCCTTGCCTCTTACTATGACCTTATGGCGGCTGAAGTCAACAGAAAGGTCGTCATCTACTCTTATCTCCGTCTTGCTCACCGGGCCGGGTATTTGGGCACGGCGTAGCGCCGCCTTGACCCGCGAGACGAGCTCCTTTGGGCCAAACGGCTTGGTGACATAGTCGTCGGCTCCCAGTTCAAGGCCCTTGACCTTGTCCGCTTCTGCACCTTTCACCGTAAGCATAATGACCGGAACATTTGAGATTTCCCGAATCCTTCTCAGTGTTTCAAAGCCGTCCATATCCGGCATCATTACATCCAGAATAACAAGATCGGGTAACTCTTCGGTGATTTTCCTCAGTGCCTCCTGACCGTCGCTGGCAACTAAGACTTGGTAGCCATCCAGCTCCAGGTTCATGGTCACGGCTTCGGCGATGCGCGGCTCGTCATCTACGACCAGGATTGTTTTGCTTTGCCTTTCCGCAAATACCATATTTACGCAACCTATATCGCATTCAATCATTAGTCTTTGAATGGCAGGCTGAAGGTGACACGGGTTCCCTTCCCCAGTTCACTGTCTACCCAGATTTGGCCGCCATGAGCTTCAATAAGGGTCTTACAAATGTAGAGCCCTAACCCGGTACCCTTAACTTTCCTTGCTGCGCCATACTCCACTCTGTAGAAAGGAGTAAAAACGTAATCGTGGTCACGCAGCGGGATACCGATGCCCCCATCGGCGACAGTTACCAGGACCCGGTTGTCTGAAACCTCGCCTTTGATGGTGATTGTTCCGCCATCTGGCGAGAACTTTATCGAGTTCTCAACGAGGTTGGTCAATACCTCTTCAATTTTTTCGGGGTCGGCAAAGACAGGAGGGAAGTCCGGCTGGAAGCTGGTTTCCAACTTATGAATCACTGTCCTTCCAGCAAACCTCTTGACCACTTTTCGCGCTTGTTTGGGCAGGTCGAGTAATAACCTATTGAGAGAAAACTCGCCAGCTTCCAGCCGGGAAGTATAGAGCAGTTTGTCGACCATGCTGCTGAGTCGGTCGCTTTCCTCCTCGATAGCTAGCAGCTTATCCCATAAGGTTTTCTCATCCCAGTGGGCATCCGATCGAGCAAGGGTACCGGCATAAGCCTTGATAATCGAAATCGGGGTCTGAAGTTCGTGGGAAACCCGGGCCAGCAGCATGGAACCTAAGCCCTCCATTCGGAGAAGGCGGCTGACGTCCCGGATATTCAGCACCGCGGCCAAGAGCTCCCCACCGGACGAGCGCGCCAGAGAATAGCTCACGGTCACATCAACCTTTTGGCCGTCCTTGCTGGTGATTACGCCGTCAAAGCTGGAGAAGCCCTCTGCCCCTTTAGCTATGGGGCATATTGTCTGGCACAGATTCACCCCTTTATCATCAGATATTCTTAAGACATCAAAACAATGTCTCCCCACTACTTCACCTTTCCTCCAGCCGGTGAGTTTTTCCATGCTGGCATTAAAGCTTATTATGCGACGCTCAGGGTCAATGGTCATGATACCATCGCCGCTCATTGCCAGGACGGCATCAATCTTGAACTGCTTTTCGGCAAGCTGGTGCAGCAGCATAGAGTTATGTATTGATGCAGATAACAGGAGGGCAAAAGAAGAGAGCAAACGCTGGTTACTCGCCTTGAAAGGTTCACCAAGACAGGGGCGGAGTACTGAGATGAGGCCAACCATTTTCTGGTCAATCTCAAGCGGCGCTGCTATGATAGGGTCATATTTCTGTGTTGCGGCCATTCCTTGAGCCTCAGGAACAAGCTGCGAAAGCTGCCCGAAGTTCTGTCGGCTACAAGCCAGGTCTGGAATAGCTTCCTGAAGAAGTGGCCGCAACCAGTCTTTATCGTAAGAATCCAGCCCGTAACTGACCTCTTCAATAAAGAGCTTCTCTTCTTCATGCCACAGGGCTACGAGTCCCGCGTTACCGCCCAATAAGTCCACGGCATAATAGAGCATCACGAAGATTTTTTCCCGGAGGACTGCTTCGTTCGCGAGCGTTGTGGGTGGTTCAAACCTCTCCAGGCTTGGTGTTTTAGCTGGCTCTGCCAGCTTGTCCGTTTCCACCATAATATTTCTGCCCTGCGATTCCAAGGAAAATCTAATGATTTCCTATTGTAACTCTAATGCAACTCTAGGTGTTTTTAACAATATTTTAACACAGGCTACGTTAATATACATAGTAGAGTAGTGAAATAGCACAGGTTTAACTTTTGGTGAGACGATGGAGATGAGAATGACAAAGCGCTGCCCCAGATGTGGCGGCAATATCTATCTTGAAGAAGACTGCTTCGGCTCTTATGAACATTGCTTGCAGTGTGGCTATGATGGCGACACAGAAAATATTACTGAGTCGCCAGAAACACATGTACTATCTGAGCAGGGCAGCCCATTGACTCAAAATATCAATGAGCAAGCTGAGCAAAAGGTGATGCCAGACTTAGTACAGGGAAATCTGGTGGCAGAACTTCAGCAGGGTTAGCACGAAAGCTCGTATTGTGTCTGTAAAAGGTTGGAAAGACAGGTAAGGAGGAACAACGTGGAAACACTGACTGTTGGGACTCAAGAGGAGTTGTATCGTTTTTTAGAAGAGCACGGGAACAACCGGGTAAAAAGGGAACTTCTCAATTTCTGGGGCAGGCACCCCGACGCTAGATTCTCCAGATATGCCATCTGTTTCGCTCTGGATTGTGGCAAATTGGAAGCAGAAAAGGCGCTCAGAGCAATGGTTGACGCTGGGCTGGTGGATAATCACAAAAACAATGGGTTGACTCTATACTCGCTAACGAAGAACGAAGAGAAGCGCCGCCGGGTACTGGAGCTGGCAGCCGTCGGCTGGGACCAGTGGAATATTATGATTAAGCGCATGGAGCAGGGGTAGAGAATAGCCAAGCTAATACGTAGATAAGAACAGGACTAAAACACCGGAATTTGAGGGAGAGAGGAACAGAATGACTCGTATACCGGCTATGGAGATAAGCGACAGACTAAACCTGTGGCAGCAACTGGCTGCCAGCGAGGTGAGGCAGCGCAGGGTCAAGTTCGTTTTCTGCTCCAGCTGCCGGCGCTATTGCTGGGGCGAAATCTTGAACGACCACCGCTACCAGTGCCTGGAATGTGGTTGCTTGGTGGAGGAAAAAGGAGGTTGCCCCGGCAGGTAGCTGCGAAAAACAGGCAGCTGGTCAGGAGATGCCATGCAAAAGGGTGTTATCCGATGGTTGGTCAAAGACCGTGGTTTTGACATCATCAGAATCAATGGCATTCAAGACGTCTATTTTCACCGCAGCGATTTTCAGGGTGTGCCGTTTGACCTATTAAAGGAAGGACAAAGTGTCGGCTTCAGGGTCAGCCTCGGGCCTAGAGGACTGAGAGCAACGAAGATAAGGGTGGCAGAGCGAAATGGGTAAAAATCCTATGCGGGAGTGGTCATTTCTGACTGATCATGCCGTAGTGCTTGCTTGTATCGCTCGGCAACCCGGGAGCACCGTTGGCCAGATTGCATCAGTCACGGCTGTCTCCGAGAGGGCACTACGTAGAGTAATTGTTGACCTGAATAATGCTGGCTACATCGCTAGAAAACAAGAGGGTAGAGAGTCCCGGTACAGTATCAGCCCTGACCTTACGTTATACAATGACCGGTCTCTGGAAAGCGCCCTTGCGGGCTTCCTTGAGGCTCTTGGATGGTAAGGGAGCAGAGGAAGCAGGAGAAAATATATGGCAAAAGAACCTGAGCAAAGTCATCCTATCTTAAGTAAGCCTCTTCCAGTTATTCTGGATGAGATTGAGGCGGCTACCGCTGATGCCAGAAAAGCCGCGGATGAAGCCAGAACGGCTGGGGAAAAGGCCGCCGAGGAAGTTATGAAAAGATTGAGAAAGCTATTCTTAACGATGGCTAAGGACATCACGCAGGAACTGGGCGAGGGGAAGAAATAAAAACTCGCTCTGGCCAGAACGCTGGCTAATACCTGATGTTTTCTGGTTTGTCCCCCCTTTCGAGTGGTGATAGAGCTGATGATGCCTGAGAGAAGAGGCTTGGCAGCTATCTGCGGTTTGGGTTGTCCCTGATGTTTCGTCCTGGGAATTCGTCGGTTACAGGTGCGGGTCATGAACGCAGGACAGAATGCAGAAAAACTAAAGAAGGAAAAGAGTTCTAGATACTTCCACGCTGAAGCAGCAACGGTAGGCACGGAAGATGCGGTGGCTGCCTTTCAGGCCCCTTCTCTAATAGCCAGCGGGGCTGAAGCCCAGGAGGTATCAATACTGAGTGCTTTACTCAACCTGCCAATAGCCTTTCTGTACACCAGGGTGCCTTCAATCATAAAAAGAATGGGCTCAAGGAAGAGAGCCGTCATTTTCCTGGCTATCGTGGATGCCTTGACATGGCTCCCACTCATCGCCGTTTTGTATTTTCTCGGCTCCGTTGCTCCCTTCTGGCTGATTGTTCTGTGGGTTATTAACTTAATCCCCGGAATATTATTGCTTCCTGCCCGCGATGCTTGGTTAGCTGATGCGATTCCTGCAAGCGTAATGGGAAGGCACCTCGCTATACGCACCGCCGTATCAGCCACTGTATACCTGGGCATGTTTTACCTCATGGGACATATGCTGGACATTCTTACCGGGCAACTGTTTAGGGGCTTTGCCATCATCTTTCTGGTTGCTTTTGGTGCTACGCTGATTAGGGCTATCCTTTACAGCCGGATACACGACTCTGCCAGTGTCGTTCAGAGCCAGACTGAGCTCAGCCTCAGCGACTTTCTGGAAGAGACAAAAGGTGAAGGTTTGCGGAGATTCGTCCTTTACACCTCTTTACTTAACTTCGCTGTGTATCTGTGTAGCCCCCTTTTTGCCGTGTATATGGTGAAGTACCTTGGACTGAGCTACGCGACATTTGCCATAGTGTTGTCCAGTGAGTCTATCGCCAGGGTTATCAGTGCTCCATTTTGGGGAAAGTATGCCGATAGATTCGGCAGCCTGCCCATCGTAAGAAGGGTGTCCTACCTGATTCCACTCGTTCCCATCCTCTGGCTAGCATCGTCAAACGTTGTTTATCTGGTATTTGTGCAGCTGTTCTCTGGCACGGTTTGGGCGGGATTTGATATCTGTAGCCGTGGCTTGATTTACAAGGCGGCAGCACCAGAAAAAAGGGCGGGGTACATAGTTTATGAGAAAAGCCTTATCGCGTTGTGTCAGGCCTGCGGGGCATTGGTTGGCGCTGGACTTCTCAGCTTTATGTTTCCCGTTTTGGGCAACAAAATACTGGGGCTGTTTCTGCTCTCGGGTGTTCTGCGGTTCATAGTAGCCAAAGCCGTGTTTCCCAACACAAGGGAAATAGGAGAGGACGTAACAACACCGATACGCACCGATGTTGATCCGCCTCCTCAACTCCTCATTAGCGAGGGAATTAACACTCAAAGTGCTGCGCTAGTAAAGCCCTCGCCTAAGCCTGCCGACAGGGCGCACTACCTCAGGCGTTTAGCGCCTGAAGCTACTAATGCTAAAAGCAATGTCTCGATAACCTGTGGGCGAGGGCTCTATTACCGCCTGCAGGATTGTGGAGATTTTACCAAGCAGCCTGCCAGTGCAGATGCTGTCACTAAAGCATACATCAAAGCAGTTGAATCCAGACGCGGCCTTTTCTACAGACCTCAGGATTGGGCAGACTACATCAGACAGAAGGCTCCCGAAGCCACGAGCAGTGGAAAGAAGGGCAGCGAAGATGAAGATGCTGTCACTAAAGCGTACATCATGGCAGTTGAATCCAGACGCGGCCTTTTCTACAGACCTCAGGATTGGGCAGACTACATCAGACAGAAGGCTCCTGAAGCCACGAACAGTGAAAAAAGGGACAGCAGAACTATAAGACCCCAAAGAAGATTCTTTTCTCCACTACGCTACGTCTCAGGCATGGACAGAATGCAACTTTGCCCTGCAATCGTAGGAACTGGTCAAGTGTAGGCTCACTGTGGTCTCGATAATAGTGCTACTCGGTGTATTTGTGCTGATTGCCGTAAGGCAAATCGGGCGGGTGAAGTTTCAAATATGGCAGGTGATGCTGCTGGGCGCATTAGCCGTTTTGATAGCAGGACAGATATCACCATCAGCAGCCCTACACGCCATCAATCTTGATGTCATGCTTTTCCTGTTCGGTATGTTCATCGTCGGGCAAGCCCTGGGCGAGAGTGGTTACCTTTCACAGTTGTCCTACCGATTCTTTAGTAGAGCCAGGTCTTTGGACCACCTGATACTCGCGGTTCTCTTTGGTATGGGTATACTGTCGGCGTTTCTAATGAATGACACGCTGGCGATAATTGGCACACCGATCATGCTCCTCCTTGCCCAAAAGACTGGTGCCCCGGCTAAGGTCCTGCTGCTCTCACTGGCTTTTGCTATAACCATAGGCAGCGTCATGAGTCCGATAGGAAACCCACAAAATCTGTTGATTGCCATCAATGGCAATCTCTCCAGCCCTTTCATTACCTTTTTCAGATATTTGTTGATACCGACCCTGATAAACCTTTTCCTGGCCTATCTTTTGTTGCGGCTCTTCTACAGAAACCATTTTCAGGCTGAATTACTAAACAATTCAAGGGAGCAAATAACGGACCAGCGGCTGGCGACGCTCTCCAAGATTTCCCTGATTTTGCTGGTTGTCCTGATACTGGCTAAGATTGTCACCGTGTTTCTCGGCCTGAAGATTGATTTCAGATTAACCTATATTGCGTTGGCATCTGCCTTTCCCATCGTCCTACTAAGTCCAAGAAGGTTAAGCATAATCAGAAGAATAGACTGGCATACGTTAATCTTCTTTGCGGCGATGTTTGTCTTGATGGAAAGCGTCTGGGACTCTGGCTTTTTCCAATCAGTGCTGAACGCCGCACATTTGACTCTAACTTCAACCAGTGTAGTCTTGGGCATAAGCGTTCTCTTGAGTCAACTAATTTCTAACGTGCCTTTCGTTGCCCTCTATCTGCCCTTGCTGTTTCAACTGGGAGCTTCGGCAAAAGGAATGATGACGCTGGCAGCAGGAAGCACTATTGCCAGTAACTTCTCCATCCTCGGGGCAGCGAGCAATGTGATAATAATTCAGAATGCCGAGAAGAATTCCAGAGAGACTTTGACATTCATGGATTTTATGAAGGTTGGTGTGCCTGTGACGGTCACTAATATTGCCGTTTACTGGTTGTTTCTTGATGTAATTTTCAAGGAATGACTCACTCGGCAAGTTAAAGGAGTACAAAAATTTCGGGACAATGTGAATCACTCTTGACGTTCCGCGATGTAAGGGCTACTATTTATTCTGTTAAGGGCAAAAGAGGTAATCAGATGGGAGCATACTGTGTGAAATGCCGAGCCAAAAGGGAAATAAAAGACCCAAAGAGCATAACCATGAAGAATGGTAAGCCAGCAACCCAAGGCGTGTGCCCGGTATGTGGGACAAAGATATTTAGAATAGGGAAGAGCTAAAAGCTGATGCTTTAAGAACGTCTCAAGGACTGCTGGTGTGCTGTATCGGAATGTATATGACTGAAGCCTGGGGGTTCTTTAGTGCCTGTCTCGATTTGACTGTAGTGACAGATGCGAGTAGGAGGTGATGTTTAAATGGTAATCAAACTTGGTGAACTTGAGACTACGATGTCCGCTGATATTAAGAAGACGGACGAGGTAAAGGTGCGTCTAAAGGTGGGCTGGTCAAACAGACTTGAGGCCGCCAAGTTCAAACCTTCTGAAGACCTCAAGAAGGGGGACAAAGTAAAGATTACATTTGAAAAGCTTTGAAGACTCTATCCATAGAACAATGGTAAAACCAGCGTCCTTGAGCATTGAGCAGGGCAATGGACTATATTTCAAGTGGCAGCGCTGCAAAACCAATCGCTGTCTGAAGCAAGCGAGACCCGAAAGGCATGTGGCTCCATGAGGCTGTTTGACCCAGGATTCAGGCAATTCATAGGCCACTATGTGATACAAAGCCTTATGGCAGCGCTCGTGTTGCTTATTATTCTCGCTACTTTGGAAATACAAGCACACTTAGTCGTGATCGCCGCTGTGGGCTCTAGCACGTTTGTGGTCTTCGCAATGCCTCAAGCGGTCCAAGCTCGTCCACGTTCCCTCATCGGTGGACACCTGGTAGGGTTGTTCAGTGGAGCTATCTGTTATTTGCCATTCTTTTGGCTTGCTTCTCGGCAGCAGTTGATAGCCACGGAATTATTATTAGCGTTGACCTGTGCCCTAGCAGTTGGGCTAGCTATTTTCTTGATGACTATCACTAACACAGAGCACGCTCCGGCAGCAGGCACCGCGCTTGGCATCACCGTCCAGAGCTTCTCCTGGACCGCGGTTGTCTTTGTCGTTGCCTCAGTAGTTGGTCTTTCTCTAGCGAGGTGGTTACTGAGAGATTGGCTCCGAAATCTGGTGTAGAATCAACCGAAGTGATAACGTGAGCGGATACCAGCGAGTGTCCACACAAGAGGGCAATGTGAACAAAAAGTTTTGCTGGTCGGCTTGTCAGCAAAGCTCCAAACGGCCATATACCAAAAATTTTTGACCTGCGCCCTTCTTATTTCTTCTCCCTTATCTTGTCTTCAATGATAGAAGAGAAGGCACCACGTAGAGCAATCAATTCTCTCTTGCTCATCTCATCTAGTCTGGATAGCTTTTTCTGAATTTCATCTATCGCCGGGTCTATGCTAGTCTCTGACTTTTTAGCCGCCAAGAAGGCCGCCAGGTTGGCAATCAAAATACCCCAGGTTATCAGCCCGGAGATAATCATGACAAGACCGGAGATTCGCCCGCTGGCAGTTATGGGAACGATATCGCCGTAGCCGGGGGTCGTCCACGTTACCAGGGAGCCGTAAAGCGCATCCCAGTAGGTCTGCACTTTGTCGTTCACCGGGTGTTCAAAGAAATAGAACAACCCGGAATCAATCAGCATGATAAGGGTGAAAGCCAGGATTGCCCACTGTAACCCATTCATCTTGCCGAATTTGGCTAGATTTATTCCCAGGTTATCTAGTGAATTCAGCACCCGTACCATGCGAGCCAATCTCAGGAGCCGGAGGACTCGGGTGATTCTCGCTACTCTCAGCCAGCGCACCGTCGGGATGATAGCGATTAAATCAATCCAATGGCCTCTCAAGTATTTCTTTTTTGAGGAACAGACCACGATACGGACGGCAAATTCTAGGACGAAGAAGCCGGTCAAGCCCCAGTCAATGTCTTCCAAAACAGGAATACCTATCGATTCCTGTAAAGAGTCCGGCAAAAAGCCGATGGTGACAAAAATGACCGCCAGAATAATCATGAATATTTCCCAACTGGCTTCATACTTATCAAAAAATCTTTGTATACGTACACCAACACTCATAAGCGCTCCTTTCTCTGCTGCAGGCACGTTCAATAGAGCCCACCAGGAGAGGAAGTTAATCTTTCTCCGACAACAATTGTAATAGTTAGTTCCCTTAAGGGCAAGACAGACAGACATAGCACCTCTATTTTGGGCTATGTGGGGAAATTGCCGAAACAATTCTGGTCATAAGAACCCTAGAGGAAAGTAAACTCGTACCGCACGAGGCTAAGGCTTGCGCACATGCTTGACTTAGCGGGCCGGACATTAAACCCCGCCTTTGACCAAAGGGATGCTACGCCCCTTTGGAAACCCAGTATAAGGTTCCCCCCAGCAGAGCTGAGAGAGTATCAAATAAGGAATGAAGCATAGCTACACGAATGTCAG
>Ga0116202_10002353_pt1 | contig 11268 bp, 11 predicted proteins | sample LakKivw325mmetaG_FD_94479 | JGI IMG/M metagenome (GOLD analysis project Ga0116202, IMG submission 94479) | Anoxic lake water microbial communities from Lake Kivu, Rwanda to study Microbial Dark Matter (Phase II) - Lake Kivu water 325m metaG | ecosystem: Environmental > Aquatic > Freshwater >... | reverse complement strand
GAGCGCCGACGGCCAGCCCTGCCAGAACCTTGGCCGTCCTCCCGCTTGCCTGGGCAGGCGTGGCAAGCGTCCCACTGGCGGCTACAGCTAGTATCAGAACTCCTATCCACGGTATGAAACCTGTTCTTGCCAACATCATCTACACCTCCTCCCAATCTTTGCGGCGTTTACAGTGCAACTGAGACGGCTGCGCCCATGGAAACCGACACTGGCAGATGTCAGTCCCACGGGTGCTGATATCTGATGATCCGGGGGCCGAGGTTGCGCGTTGCCGTCAAGGTACGGTAGTGGGGCTGCTCCTTGTAGTAGTACTGCCCCGGCATCTGATAGGGGCTGTAGACCGTCTTGCTGTCCACGCCCTGCGCTCTGCCGGGAAGATTCGCTTCGCAGTACGGGCAGCGAACCTGCCCGGGGTAGTAGTAGGCCCCGCAGTGCTGGCAGATCAGCGGATAGCCGTAGCTCTGCTCGAAGAGCGGCATGGTGGTGTCCGGTGAGGGGTGGTAGTAGTAGCCAGGCTGCGGTTGAGTGCGCACGTCCACCGGCCCTTCGAAGTAGCCGCGATACCACATCCGCGTGCCATCGCCCCAACCGGAGCTTACGCATAGGCCCAGGAGCGCGACTATGGTGATTGCGAGAAGTGTGCGTCTATGCTCCATTCAACTCTCCTCCTGTCTTCCCGGTACTTGCCGGCGTCCCTGCATGACTTCGCCGGCGACCTCCGGGTGCTACTACAGTGCGTCATAATTATAAGGGTGCTATCTACTACTGTCAATAGTATTTTATCCATTCCAACGGAGAATCATACATTTTTCTCGCCGTTTCGACGAAGCCGATACACGGAGAGCCTGTGGACAGGAAGACAGAAAGCGGACGACAGGGCGTCGTCCGCTCGATGATTGCGTGGCTGCCGGGGCAGGATTCGAACCTGCGATCTACTGATCCAGAGTCAGCCGTCTTACCCCTAGACTACCCGGCAAACCCGATTTGGGTTATAATGATAGCGTAACGACCCCCGCCAAGTCAACCGCCAATCGGTGCCGCCCAACACGGGCAATGTGGCCGCCGGTCCGGCTAGAAGAGAGGAACGCGAATGGTTAAGAGTCTGCACATCGGTATCAGTACCATCGGGCAGGAGGTAGCCAAGGCCTGCCTGTCGCGCAACACCGCCGTGCCGGGGGGTGCGGTGGACATCAACCCGGACATCGTAGGGAAGCCGTTGGCTGAGTTGGTGCCCGGCGTTCCTAGAGACGCAGTGGTGTATGGCTCACTGGAGGAGGCGTTGGAGGCCGGTAATTGGGGCATCGCCGTCCTATGCACGGCATCGTCTCTGCCGGCCATCCGCGGGGACCTGGAGAAGCTCATCGCCGCAGGCATTGACGTGGTCTCTACGGCCGAGGAGCTTGCATACCCCGCCCTGCAGCACCCGGAGACGTTCGAGCAGCTTAACGCCGCCGCCGTTGAGGCGGGGGTAACAGTCGTCGGCACCGGCGTCAATCCCGGCTTTGTGCTGGACCTGCTGCCGGTGGTAATGACGCGCCCGTGCGTCGAGGTGCGTCGCGTGCACTGCGCCAGGATCGTCAACACCATGCGCCGCCGCAAGCAGTTGCAGCTCAAGCTCGGTGCGGGCATCACGGTGGAGGAGTTTGCGGCTCGCAAGGCTGAGGGCAAGATTGGACACGTGGGGCTCCTCGAGTCGGCGGCGCTGATTGCCCGCGGCCTCGGCTGGCCGCTTAGCACAGACAGCATCGAGCACACTCTGGAGCCGGTGGTCGCACAGGAGCCGGTTGCCTCGGATTACGTATCGGTGGAGCCCGGGCAGGTGCTGGGTGCGGAGGAGACCATCAAGCTCTCCCCCACTCCGGACACGTCAGTAGAGCTGCTGCTGCGCATGCGCTTGGGCGAGCCGGAGGAGTATGACGAGTGCAGCATCGAGGGCGTGCCCCCGCTGCACGTTCGGGTTGTCGGCGGCATTCACGGCGACAGCGCGACCGCGGGCTGCACTGCGAATATCATCGCGCAGACGATCAAGGCTGCGCCGGGGCTGCTGACGGTGCTCGATCTGCCGGCGGCTTGAGGGCGTTTGCCGGACGGACTCGCCAGCCTATTTCCGATATAGCAGGAAAGCCGCCCTCGAAGGGCGGCTTTCGTCTTCGCTGCAGATGGCCGTTCAGGAGTGGTTCACTTGCGGCTACCGGGCCTGGCAGTCCAGGCTTCGTTGGCGTACTTCTCGGCCACGAGTCTTTCGACGGCTTCCAGTTCGGCGGCAAGGACCTCATCGGGATACAACTCAACGCCAAGCGCCTCGGCGAAGCCGGCGGCAAGAGCCTCGGCGACCTCGTCGAATGTAAGGGTACGGCCGATGATGTCGGCCATTCCACATGCCAGGTCCCCGAGGCGTTCATCAGCTTTGGCGGAAGCCGCCGCAGTGGCGAGACCTCCCGGCATCACGGCGAGATGTTCATCGGGGTCAATCCGTATGGGTATTGAGCCGTGTTGGAGGAGTGCGCCGCTACGTCGTGTCTGCGCGCTGCCAACGATTTTGCGTCCACCGGCAACCATGTCAGCCCTGGCAGACTGGCCGAAACACACCGTGGGCAGATTCTGCTTCTTCAGCTCTCTGGCATGTCCGGAACGCTCGGCCAGCTGTGCGGCGACGCCGAGCAGTTGCAGTCCTGCTTCAATGCCGCGTGAGATAGTCCGGTAGGAGCCCATGAGACTGCTCCCACCGTCAATGTGACGCTGGCGGGCCGCGACGGAGTAGGTCACTTCATCTTTGTGCAGAATTGCGCGTCCGCCAGTGGGCCTTCTGACGAGATGAAAACCGCGCCTGGCAATTTCGGCGCGGTCTATGGAGTCGTCAAGTTCCTGAAAATAGCCCAGCGAGACCGCAGGCGGCTGCCATGCATAGACGCGCAGTACCGGCACTCCCCCCGCGATTACACTCTCCAGTAGTGCCTCATCCAGAGCCATGTTGTAAGCGCCCTGGGCATGGCCGGTGACCAGCAAGCGCCAGTTGTCCGCAGAAGCCCCAGCCTGGTCGTCGAGACCGTCTGCGTCGGGGCGGAGGGAGGTCATTCGTCGTTGGTGAAGAGGTCCTCCTCCTCTTCCTCTTCGTCCTCGCCGTAATCTCCGCTTTCCTCAACGAGGGACATGTACTGGTCATGGCCCAGCAACGAATCCAGGTCCTTGATGTCCCTCGGCTTCACGCTGATGAGCCAGCCGACTTCGTAGGGGTCCTCGTTGAGCAGTTCCGGGGCATCCACCACGTCTTCGTTGACGCTGACCACTTCTCCGCTAATGGGCGCAATGATGTCTTCGACCGCCTTGGCGGACTCGATGCTACCCATGGACTGCTCGACGGAGATGGCTGTACCGGGGTCCGGGAGCTCGACGAAGATGACGTCGCCCAGCTCATTGGCAGCGTACTCGGTAATCCCGATGACTACCTCCTCCCCCTCTTTCCTGGCCCATGTATGAGCCTCGGAAAAGCGGTAGCTCTCCAAATCCATGTTTACGTACCTCCTTGACGCTGAAGCATGTGTCTGTGGTTCATTGCTGCGGCTAAGGCAGACAGCCGGTCAGAGCGCGGGCCGGGCATCTCCCTCTTCCGGGAGGCTCTCGAAGATGGCCTGCAGGTCCCAGCCCTGGCTCTGCCTTCGCCGCCACATGACGGCGAAGACGATCGAGCCGGCGAGCATCACTCCAAGCCACCATACCGTCGGCCGCCAGGCCAAGTCAGCTAGCGTCCCGTCACTTGCCGCAATGTCCTGCCAGACCTGGCTGCCAAGCAACGGGACGACGGTCGCAATGCATAGGATGCCAAGCAGTATCTGAGCCCAACGCGCTCTAATAAACGATACCTCTTCGTACAGCCTCGGCGCGTGGCGCGGGAATGATAGCACACTCGCACCGGCAAGACAATAGCCGGTCCCACACTCCCATCTGCGCAACTCCGACCCATATTAGGCAAAGACTCCGCGCCATGTCAAGCGCCCGCGCTCAGGCATTCAGAGGTCAATGCCGGGGCCCCAAAAGACGGTGATGGATGCAGGTCCTATCGGCCGACACAATGAATGCTACACCGACCGGACCCGCGCAGCCGGGGGGCACTGATATGGCCATAGGCATCATCGGAGGAACAGGTCTCTACGAATTCGCCAGCAGGGAAGGCGGGCCGCGTCTTGCCGAGTTGAGGCATGAGACCCCATACGGTGCCGCCGACCTCTACAAGGGCGCACGCGGCGGACGGGAGCTATACTTCCTGCCTCGCCACGGGCAGGGCCATGTACTCCCCCCTCACCAGGTCAACTTCCGCGCCAACATCATGGCGCTACACGAACTGGGCTGCACGCACATCATCGCCACGAATGCGGTCGGTAGCCTCCGGCAGGACATGGCTCCCGGCAACCTGGTCATACCGCACGATTACATTGACTTCACGAAGAACCGCCCGACCACGTTCTTCGACCGGCGTGGCGATGGTGCAGTCCACATTGACCAGACCGCGCCCTACTGCCCGCAACTGCGCGAGACGATCATCTCGGCGGCTGAAGACGCGCCGGTCACTGTCCACCCCCAAGGCGTCTATGTCTGCACCGAGGGGCCGCGCTTCGAGACGCCCGCCGAGATCACCATGTTCGGCCGCTGGGGTGCCGATGTGGTCGGCATGACCACCGTGCCCGAAGTCGTGCTGGCCAATGAACTGAAGATGCGGTACGCGAGCATCTGCATAGTCACCAACTACGCGGCAGGAATTACCGGCCGGCCATTGACCGAGGGCGAGGTCGTTGAGATGATGACCCGACGCATTGATGTGGTAAGGGACCTCATCGTCGCAGCTCTGGACCGTATGACACCATGAGCCGCCGCCGCATCTACGGGAGAGAACGCGAGACATGGCAGGAGTGCCCCCCTTTGCCGGTTACATATTCGACCTTGACGGGACGCTGTATCTTGGCGAGAGCCTGATTCCCAGAGCCGACGAGACGGTCACGGCCCTGCGCGGACGCGGGGCCAAAGTGATGTTCGTGTCGAATAAGCCGATAGCTACGCGGCAAGCATACGCGGAGAAGCTGACGAGACTCGGCATTTCGGCCGGGATTGATGACGTGCTCACCAGCCCACTGGCACTGGCTGACTACGTTGCGGCGAATCATGACCAGCCGCGCGTACTGGTGCTTGGTGAAGAGCCGGTTACGAGCGAGTTGGAGGCAGTGGGCTGCAAGGTCGTGCACAAGGCGGGCGAAGCGGAGATCGTCGTGGTGTCGTGGGACCGCACCGTCACCTATGACCGGTTCGAAGAGGCATTCCAGGCATTGCGGCGCGGGGCGAAGTTCTATGTCACAAACCCGGACGTGACGTGTCCTGTGGAGGCCGGCGAACTGTCTGATGCGGGAGCGGCAATGGCCTACATGGAAGCCTGCAGCAGACGCAAGCCCGATCACATCGCGGGCAAGCCCTATCCCGCGCTGGCACACTCGGCAATGGCGAGGATGGGGGTTGAGCCGCGCGAGACGGTTTTCACCGGCGACCGGCTGCAGACAGACCTGATGTGCGGGAAGAACGCCGGCTGCGCAACCGCAATCGTATTGACCGGCGTCACCCAGGAGAGCGACATTGCGGCTCTGCCTGAGAAGATGCGCCCTGACTACGTGCTGCAAAGCGTGCTGGACTTGATCGTCTAGAAGCTGTTTCAATACCCGGATCGGGTGACAGTCCCGCTGCACCAGCACCACGCCACAAGATGCCTGGCTCCTGAGTAAGAAGTGCCAGTGTGTTTCCAGCCTGTGCGTCTCTGAAGACGAGGTTCCTCAGCCGTTCCTAGTCGTCCGCGAGGACCCATTCCCTGCCTTCCCGCTTGAATTCCCGATTGTAGTGGTAAGAGTCGCACAGAGCAGAATAGACAACCCCATAGTAGTCATCGCCGGTACGCTCGATATTGGCGCCCAGTCGCAGATGGTAAGGCGGGGCTATCTGCACCGGCTCGATCTCACGGACCCGCTCGAGGCCGCGCTTGGCCCCCTCGTAGATCATCTTTCGGGCATTGGCGGGGATGTGCTCCATCGCAATATCGGGAGCGAGGGCCTCCTTCACCACTGCGACCTCAGTATCATTGCATAGTGCCTTGACCTCGCGCTCTACAGCCACATCGCCGCTGACAAAGACCGTCGGCACGCCGAAATAGCCGAATAGTGTCATCGTCATGCCCACTTCTCCTAACTCGATGCCGTTGACGTCCCAGTGGGTATGCGGCAGGATGCCCTTCTTGGTGCCGGCCATCGGATGGCCACCCAGGTAACAGCCGGCATCGAAGGTGTCATCCAGGCGGGACAGCCAGAATTCGGCATGGCGCTGGTTGCCGTGAATTACCTGCACCGGTCCCTCCAACTCCTCAAAGAAGATGTTGTAGCCGCTGCCGTGGGCATCATTGATAAGTATGTCCGTGGCTCCGGCCTCAAGCAAGCCTCCTATGGCCGCCTTGACCTCGGCGGTTTGCAGCTTCATGATCCGCTGGCGGTACCAGACGTTCCAGGCGTTGTTGTCATCGCGATTCTCACAGTGCACCATGCCGGCAGTGCCTTCCTGGTCACACATCATGTAAACCTTCATGTCAGCTCTCTCCTCGCAGTCAAGTGACCGCCCGGTGACGCTCATACTAAGTTGATGCGGTTCGTTCTGCACGCTTGGCGTCGCATGGGAAGTGCATCAACGGCATTTACAGGCTCGAAAGCCTGACCCACTCATTCGTAGTGGGTGCCCACGCAGCGGCTGACCACAATTAAGAAGTCAACCGTCTGAAGCGAACTTGCAGGACTCACCACTAGTTTCTTCTAAATGGCAACAGAACCTTTGCAGGTTGGGATTATCAAGTGCGGGCGAAGATGCTACAATAGGCACGTCAAGGATCGCGTAAGTGCAAAGGGCCGTGCGCTACCAGGAGGTTGTCCTGATGCGGGTACTATCGGTTTCAGCTCACCCGGATGATGCGGAACTCATGGTGGCGGGGACGCTCGCCAAATACAAAGAGCAGGGCCACGAGGTGTTCATGTGCGTGTCGTGCAATGGCAGCCAGGGACACTTCGTCATACCCTCGGCGCACCTGCAGTGCATCCGGCGCCGTGAGGCGCGCCAGTCGGCTGAGGTCATCGGTGCCGAGTGCATACTGCTGGACCTTCCCGACTCGGGGCCCTGGCACACTCAGCAGCAGCGTTCGCTGTACACCGAACTGGTGCGCGATGTCAAGCCCGATGTCATCCTCACGCACTACCCGGGTGACTACATGAGCGACCACGTCGGGGCATCACAGAATACTTGGGAAGCGTCATTCTGGTGCGCGGTGCCGCTGTACCTGACCGGAGGATGGAGCACGGCACATCATCTGATGCCGGCGATGTACTACTGGGAGCCGCTGGGCGGACACAACTTCCAGCCTTGCTACTACGTGGACATCACAGAGCAGTGGGAGAAGAAGAGGGAGATGCTGCTGTGTCACCAGAGCCAATACACGTGGCTGCGGGATCACGACAACATAGACTACGTTGAGTACATGGGCGTGACAGCGCACTTCCGGGGCCTGCAGTGCGGGGTCCAGTACGCCGAGGCATTCCGCCCCGTTCAGGCGTGGGGTCGGACACGCGCCGGACGCTTGCTGCCCTAGGCACACCTACACACCGAGCAGTCCTCACAGGGGAGGCGCCGGGCGACCGGCGCCTCCTTTTGCGTGATGGCCTCCTGCGCGTGCTCCTGAAGCGGTTCGATGACTGCTTAAGCCTGTCATCCACAGCCAAGCTGCCTAGCTGAACACCTGCAACTGCTCGATAGTCAGGTCGTCACGGGGTTCCTTCATGCGCAGCGAGAACACAACGGCCATCGCTGCCAGGATGGCGGCGATACCGAACACCAATGTGAAACTGACAGTCTGGGCGAGCCATCCATACGCCATCGGTACCAGGCCAACTGGCACGATGAAGACATTGGTCAAGCCGACGTATGAGGGGCGCTTGCGGGCCGGCGCGATGTCCATGATATAGTTCATATAGCCCACCCAGAGCTGCGCGGTGAACACACCGCTGCCGGCAAAACAGATGCACATCAGCAGCAGCCGGTATGATACGGGATATCCGAGGAACTCAAAGCCGCCGACAGGAGCCAGTATCGAGCCTCCTGCAGCCACGCCTGCGGTGAACAGGGCCGCGAAAGCCGCGACGATCAGCACTTTGCGGTTGCCGTGCCGGTCTGATATCCACCCCTGCAGTACTGCGCCGGCCATCAGTGCCAGTATCTGCACTGTAACGAAAGCCGCCGCCACCGTATCAGGGAAGTCCCAGACCCTGACGGCAAAGGCGGTGAAGAAGGGCCCCACTGCCCCCGCCGAAGAGCACAGCAGCAGCACGCGAATCATGCGGCGGTAGCGCATGTCATGGCGCCAGAAGCGCGCGCCCCGGGCCACCTGCTGGCGCAGTGTGAGGCGGTGATGTGCCGGGCGTCCCGGCGGCTCGTGGACGAAGCCGTATACCAGCCAGGACACGCCCAGCACCAGTGCGGATATGAGCATCAGCAGTCCGTAGTTGGCGGGGAACCTGCCGGCCCAGTGCGCGCCGGTCATGTAGCGGATGAGCGGGACTGCGACTGCGAGTGTGAGTATGGCGCCGACCGTCTGTCGCCACATCCAGAAGCTGCCCCGCTTGGTGGTCGGGGTGGACTTGGCGACGATGTCCACAAAAGCCATCGTGCTGACGCCCATGGCGGTGACGTAGGCGGCATAGCAGACCAGCAGCAGTCCGGCCACCAGCAAGGGCGACATGTGATGGCCCAGCAGTACCCCCAGCGCCATGACCGTGATTGCCGTGAACCTGATGATGCTATAGTTGATGAAGATGGGCAACTTCCGCTGGGCGGTATCCACAAAGCGGCTGGCGAAGACGGCAGAGACGGCGGGCCCGACGATGACGATGGCCTGCAGCAGCCCCACCGGCCAGGTGGCCCCGGTCAGGCGCACCAGCAGCAGCGGTAGCACGGTCATGGGATCGGCCATCCGCGTGCCGACCGCCACCAGCACACCGTTGACGATGCCCAGCACATAGTTGCGCCGGTGCAGCGGCACCAGCATATCCGTGCTGTCGCGGTAGTCGGAATCAGTCATGTTGGCCAAAGGTGGCAAAGTGGTGTTTGCTCAATGGTCCATCCGGCATCAGTTCTTCTCGTCAGGCAGCATCTCTGCCTCCCATGAGGCCTCGTCCATGATCTCTTGGCGCGGTTCAGCCATCCGCAATGCGGTGAACAGCCCTACGGCCGCCAACAAGCCGGACAGCAGGAACAGCGACTGGTAGCTGACGGCATCGGCCAACCAGCCGTACACCAGCGGCACTACTCCCACAGGCAGCATGAATACGCTGGCAAAGCCCATGTATGAAGGCAGCTTGCGTCGCGGCGCGATGTCCATCATGTAGTTCTGGTAGGCAGGGGCTAGCTCGGCCATGTACAAGCCGTTGCCCACAAAGCACAGCACCATCACCATCATCCGGAAGGAGACATGCCGGCCGAACACGCTAATGCCTCCGAGCGGCGCAAACAGCCCACCGAACCCCGCCACCGCCGCGGTGGCGATGGTGGCGATGGAGGCCACTATCATCAGCTTCCGGTTGCCCAACCTGTCCGAAACGTACCCGCCAATCCAGCAGCCGACTATCTGCGAGACGATCTGCACTCCCAGGAAAGTGGCTGCAATCTGGTCCGGGAAGTCCCACTGCTCCACGGCGAAAACAATGAAGAAGGGGGTCATCGCCCCGGCGGCGCTGAGCATGACCCTGGCCCGCAGGAGGCGACGGTAGTTGTCATCACGCCTGACCAGACGCAGGCCCCGGGCCAGATGCTGGCGCCAGTTAAGCTGGTGGCCGGCTCGCTTGCCCTCCGGCTCCTGCACCATGGAGAAGACCAGCCAGGACACCCCCATCAGCAGTGCCGCCAGCAGCAGCAGCAGGCCGTAGTTCGTCGGAAACTGATGTGGCGAATCGTCGGACAACAGGTAGCGCACCAGCGGGCGTGAGAAGACCAACACCAGCGCCAGCCCCAGCAGTTGGCGCCACTTCCAGAAGCTGCCGCGCTTGGTCGTGGGCACCGAGTTGGCGATGATGTAGGTGAAAGCCTGGGAGGAGACGCCTTGAGCCAACAGCCTGAAGGTGAAGAAGCTAAGCAGTATCACCAGCGCCCACTGGTAGCCGATGCTGCCTGCCAGCAGGACTGCTATGGCTGTGCCCATCACGCCGATGAAGCGCCCCACCGCGCACCAAATGAAGACTATGCGCTTGCTGGGTGCTGCGTCCATCCAGCGCGCCGCCAGCATCCCGGGCAGGGCGGGAGCCAACATGTTTATGGCATGGCCCAGGCCTACTGTCCAGCTCAGTCCCGAAAGCCGCAGCAGCAGAAGCGGGATGACGGTGGCCGGATCGGCCAGGCGGTTGGCGGCAGTGAAGATGGCACCGTTGGCGATTGCCAGCAGGTAGTTCCGCCGGTGCAGCGGAACCAACAGGTCGCGTTCCATTTCATCTGTTGATCTGGACATCACAGCATTCGCCTGTGCAGCATCGAGGGCGCTGCTTGCAGGACGGGCCGGGTCACGCCGGCGCCACGACGAACGTCTTGAGCCGGGAGACCAGGTCGGCGCTCACCTCCACGTCGGCCGCGACGTAATTCGGTTCATACTCAGTCGCCAGCACTCTCCCATGATCCCGGCACATCCGCAGCAGTTCCATGCGGTCATAGGGAATCTGCAGTGAAAGCGGAATCAGGCCAGCGAATGCAGCTTCCGCAATCCGGCTGCGGAGTCTTTCCAGCCCCACCTTCTCAGAGGCGGAGAGCGGGAGGCCATCCGGCATTTCGGTCAGAACCTGCTCTGCCTGCCTGGTGCCGGCTATCTTGTCCCATTTGTTGAGAACGACGATGGTGGGCGTGTCGGCGACCCCCAGTCTCTCAAGAATCTTCTCACTCGCAAGTCGCTCCGTCCACAACCACGGGGCGCTGGCGTCCATCACGTGGACTATGGCGCTGGCCTCACGTAACTGCTCCAGAGTCGCCATGAACGCGGAGAACAGGTCGGCGGGAAGGTTGTGGATGAAGCCCACGGTGTCGCTGACAAGCACCTCGGCCCCCTCGGTCGGGACTCTGCGGATCGTGGTTGACAGTGTCTCGAACAGCCGGTCATGCACCCGGACCTCTTCGCTGCCGACCAGGGCATTCAGCAACGTTGACTTGCCTGCATTGGTGTAGCCG
>Ga0116202_10002351_pt1 | contig 11281 bp, 7 predicted proteins | sample LakKivw325mmetaG_FD_94479 | JGI IMG/M metagenome (GOLD analysis project Ga0116202, IMG submission 94479) | Anoxic lake water microbial communities from Lake Kivu, Rwanda to study Microbial Dark Matter (Phase II) - Lake Kivu water 325m metaG | ecosystem: Environmental > Aquatic > Freshwater >... | reverse complement strand
TCATCGTCGACCTGATGATGGAAGAGATCGACGCAGGCACCGGCCTGGTAACCGAGCTCAAGGCCGCGGGCAACCGGGCCCCGGTGTTCATGCTCAGTTCGGTGGGCGACAATCTCAGCCGCACCATCGACACGGCCGGGCTGGGGCTGGCGGGGGTCCTGCAGAAACCGCTCGACAGCGACGTGCTGCTGTCACTGCTGCGGGCAAGGCTCCAGCGCTGATGCCCGGCAACCACGGCGGGATTGCCGGTGGGCCCGGCACCGGCACGGCGGCGGCAATCGAGGAGCCGACCTCCTGCGCCTGGCCAGGACTGATTCCCCTGGAGCGCGAGCTGCGGGCCCGGCTGGCATGGTTCGTGCGGCTGCGCTGGGCCGCGGCCGCGGGTATCGCCCTCTGGGCGTGGGGGACGGCCCGGGCGGCCGCGGGTCAGCTCGCCGCGGGACCGATGTACGCGATCGCCGCGGCGGTGGCCGTGTACAACGTCGCCTTTCTCTTCGCGACGCGCCGGGTCGCCGGCCTCGGCCCCGGCAGCCGTGCCTATCGCCGCGTCATCTACGCGCAGATGGGCCTGGACTGGGTCGCCCTGGCCGGCCTCGTGCACTACGCCGGCGGCATCCAGAGCCCGGTTCCGCTCGCCTTCACCTTCCACGTGATCATCGGCGCGATCCTCCTCTCGCGCGCTGCCTGCTACGTGCAGGCGGGAGCGGCGGCGGTGATGCTCGGCTTGCTGGTGGGCGTCGAACGTCTGGGATGGTGGCCGCCGGTGCAGGCCGACGTGCTGGCGGGTTCGGGGCCCACCTCGGCTGCCGCCTGCCTGTTCCGCTGGGCCGTGCTGGCCGGTTTCTTCGCCGTCGTCGCCTATCTCACCACTTCGATCACGGTGCCGGTGCGCCGGAACGAGGAGGCGCTGTTCGCGTCCGAGCGCGCCCTGGAGCGCTCCTACCGGGAGATGGAGGCGCTGTACGAGGTGGGGCGGGCGGTGAATGCGACGCTGGAACTCGACCAGGTGCTGGGCAAGATCGCGGAGAAAGGAGCCCAGCTCCTGGGCGTGAAGGCCTGTTCGATCCGGCTGCTCGAAGAGGATGGGCAGCACCTCCGGATCGGTGCCGCGTACGGGCTCAGCGAACGCTACCTGGCCAAGGGACGCGTCGCCGTGGACCGCAGCGGGATCGATGCCGAGGCACTGCGCGGCAGCACGGTCCAGATCCGCGACGCCGCGCGCGATCCACGCTTTCAGTATGCCCGCGAGGCGCAGGAGGAAGGGTTGCGGGCCGTGCTGTGCGTGCCGCTGCAGGCCAAGGGACGAGCCATGGGCTGCATGCGCGTGTATGCGGCCGAGGAGCGCGACTTCACGCGCAGCGAGGCCAACTTGCTGCGCAACCTGGCCAACCTGGGTGCGGCCGCGATCGAGAACGCGCGCGCCTACGAGGAGCTGCGGGCCCTGAGCGAGGAACGGGCCTGGTTCGCGCGGGTGACCCATCATCAGTTGCGGGCGCCCCTGGCGGCGGTCCAGAGCATGCTGGAGGGGCTGCGCTATGCCGGACCGCTGACGCCCAAGCAGGCGGAGTTCGTCGAGCGCTGCCGGCGGCGCGTCGACGAGCTGCTCTGGATGGTCCGCGATCTTCTGGAGCTGGCCGCGGCGCAGCGGCCGCTGGCGGGGCGCAGCGCGGTGCCCGTCCGCCTGGCCGAGTGCCTGGCCGGCGCGCTGGCCACGGCCATGGCGCGGGCGGACAGCAAGCAGATCGCCCTCGACGTCGCGCTGCCCGAAGGGGCGGCGGCGATGGCCGAGGCGCGCGACGTCGAGCTGATCTTCAGCAACCTGCTGGACAACGCCATCAAGTACACGCCGGCGGGGGGAAGAGTGCGGTTCGCGGTCCACCGCGAGGAGCACGAACTGGTGGCCTCGGTGGAGGATACGGGCATCGGCATCGCCAGCGCCGACCGGGAGCGGGTCTTCCGGGGCTTCTTCAGGACGGCGGCTGCCAGGGCTACCGGGGAGGCCGGAACCGGCATGGGGCTGTCCATCGTGGCGCGCCTGGTGGAGCGCTGGGGAGGGCACATCGAGCTGGACAGCGAGCCTGGCAGAGGCAGCCGCTTCACGGTACGACTGCCCGCTGCTGGCCCGTGACGCGGGAGCGCCGTTCCCGATGACGGGTCAGGGCCCGGAGTGCCGGCGGTTGCGGGCCGAGATCAGCGGCGCGGTGCAGGGCGTCGGCTTTCGGCCCTTCGTCTACCGTCTGGCGCGAGAGCTGCAGCTGGCCGGCTGGGTGCGCAACTCGATGCAGGGCGTCACCGTGGAGGTGGAGGGCCCGGCAGACCGGCTGGAGACGTTCCTGGAGCGGCTAAGCCGCGAACGCCCGCCGCGGGCCGCCATCTACGGCATGGAGACGGTGGTTCTGGATCCATGCGGGCTGGCGGGTTTCCAGATCCAGGCCAGTCGGGACGACGCCAGGCCCGCTGCCGTCGTGCTGCCCGACATCGCCACCTGCGCCGAGTGCTGCCGGGAGCTCTTCTCGCCCGCGGACCGGCGCTACCGGTACCCCTTCACCAACTGCACGAACTGCGGGCCGCGGTTCACGATCATCCGGCGCCTGCCGTACGACCGGCCCAACACCACCATGGCCGGTTTCGGCATGTGCGCCGACTGCCTGGCCGAGTACCACGATCCTGCGAACCGGCGCTTCCACGCCCAGCCGAACGCCTGCCCGGCATGCGGGCCGCAGGTGCAGTTGTGGGATGACGCGGGGCGCGTGCTGGCGGTAGGCGAGGCAGCGTTGGCCGGGGCCGAGGCGGCGCTGCGCGACGGGCGCGTCGTGGCCGTCAAGGGCCTCGGCGGGTTCCATCTGATGGTGGATGCGCGCCAGGGCGCGGCCGTGGCGCGGCTGCGCGCCGCCAAGAACCGGGAGACCAAGCCCTTCGCCCTGATGTACCCGGATCTGGAGGCGGTGCGGCGGCACTGCCGCGTGTCGCGGCTGGAGGAGCGGCTGCTGACCGCGCCGGAGGCTCCCATCGTCCTGCTCGAGCGCCACGGCTGCAGCGGCGAGCTGGCCCCCGAAGTGGCGCCCGACAGCCCCCTGCTGGGCGTGCTGCTCCCGTACACGCCCCTCCATCATCTGCTGCTGGCCGACCTCGCGATGCCGGTGGTGGCCACCAGCGGCAACCGCGCCGACGAGCCCATCTGCACGGCAGCCGAGGAGGCGCTGATCCGCCTGCGCGGCATCGCCACGCTGTTCCTGGTTCACGACCGGCCGATCGCGCGTCACGTGGACGACTCGGTCGTGCGGGTGGTGGCGGGCCGGGAGCTGGTGCTGCGGCGGGCCCGCGGGTATGCGCCGCTGCCGGTCGGTCGGGCCGCGCCCGGTCCGGACGTGGTCGCCGTGGGGGCCCAGCTGAAGAACGCCGTCTGCGTGGTAGCCGGGGGCCGCAACGTCATGGGCCAGCACATCGGCGATCTGGACACGCCCGCCGCGCTGGCCGCCCTGCGGCGCAGCATCGAGGACCTGTGCGGGCTGTACGCGGTCAAGGCGGAGATCGTCGCCGCCGACCTGCACCCGGACTATGCCTCGACCGTCCTGGCGCGAACCCTGGCCGCGGCCGGCGCGCCGCTGGTGTCGGTGCAGCATCATCATGCGCACGTGGCCGCCTGCATGGCGGAGAACGAGCTGGATGGCGAGGTGCTGGGGGTGGCCTGGGACGGCATGGGTCTGGGTCTGGACGGGACGATCTGGGGCGGCGAGTTCCTGGCCGCCACCCGCCGGGAATGCACGCGCGTGGCGCATCTGCGCCCGTTTCGCCTGCCGGGGAGCGAGCAGGCGATCCGCGAGCCGCGGCGGACAGCCCTCGGACTGCTCTACGAGTTGTGGGGTGAGGCGGCTCTGGACCGTCTGGATCTGGCCCCTCTGCGCGCGTTCAGCCCCGCCGAGCGGCGCGTCCTGGGACAGATGCTGCGGCGCCGCGTCAACTCCCCGGTCACCACCAGCGCCGGACGTCTGTTCGACGCGGTGGCGTCCCTGTGCGACCTCTGCCAGCGGCTGGGGCACGAGGGGCAGGCGGCCATGGCGCTGGAGCACCGGCTGGACGGCGACGAGGCCGGCGCCTATCCTACCGCGCTGAGCGCCGGCGAGGGAGGAGCACTGGTGCTCGACTGGGAGCCCATGGTGCGCGAGCTGGTGCGAGACGTGACGGCCGGAGTGCCGGCCGGCAGGGTTTCGGCGCGCTTCCACAATGGCCTGGCGGCGGGCATCGTGTCCGTGTGCGTGCGGGCGGGCCGCGAGCGGGTGGTGCTGACCGGCGGCTGCCTGCAGAATCGGCATCTGGTCGAACGAAGTGTCGCCCTGCTGCGCGCCGCCGGTCTGCGTCCCTACTGGCACCAGCGAGTGCCGCCCAACGACGGCGGTATCGCCCTGGGCCAGGCAGCCATCGCTCGCAGCCGAGCGGCGGCGGCTGCCGGCGCCGTGTGACCCGCGAGGAGACTGCGCATGTGCCTGGCGGTGCCTGGGAGACTGGTGGAGATCCGCGCGAGCGACGACCCCATGGGCCGGTCCGGCAAGGTGAGTTTCGGCGGCGTGCTCAAGGAGGTCAGCCTGGCCTATCTGCCGGAGGCGCGCGTCGGCGACTACGTGACCGTGCACGTGGGCCTCGCGCTCAGCATCGTCGACCCCGAGGATGCTGCCCTGGTGTTCGCGCTTCTCCGGGAAGCCGGCGAGGCGTCGCCGCCTGCTGAAGCTGGCGCGGCTGGCGCGGACAGCGACGAAGGCGCGCGAGGGTGAAGTACGTCGACGAGTACCGCGACGCCGCCAGGGTCCGCCAGATGGCGGCGCTGCTCGGGCGGGTGGCGCGGCGGCCGTGGGTGCTGATGGAAGTCTGCGGCGGGCAGACCCACGCGATCGTGCGGTACGGCCTGGACGAGCTGCTGCCCGCCACGCTGGAGCTGGTGCACGGACCCGGCTGCCCGGTGTGCGTCACCTCGGTGGACTTGCTGGACCAGGCGCTGGCGATCGCGGCCCGCCCCGAGGTCACGCTGTGCACGTTCGGCGACATGATGCGCGTGCCGGGCAGCGGTGCGGACCTGTACGCGGTCAGAGCCGCCGGCGGCGACGTGCGCACCGTGTATTCGCCCCTCGAGGCCCTCGAGCTGGCGCGCAGCCAACGCGACCGCGAGGTGGTCTTCTTCGCCGTCGGCTTCGAGACGACGGCGCCGGCGACCGCGCTGGCCGTCTGCCAGGCGGCGCGCGAGGGACTGGCCAACTTCTCCGTCCTGGCGGCGCACGTGCGGGTGCCGCCGGCGCTGGAGGCCATCCTGGCCGCTGCCGACTGCCGGGTCCAGGGCTTGCTCGCCGCGGGGCACGTCTGCATGGTGATGGGCTATGCGGAGTACGAGCCCCTGGCGGCCCGCTACGGAGTTCCCATCGTGGTCACCGGATTCGAGCCGCTGGACATCGTCGAGGGCGTGTACCTGCTCGTCCGGCAGCTCGAGTCGGGGAGCGTGGGGGTGCAGAACCAGTACCGCCGCACGGTGCGCCGCGAGGGCAACGCGCCGGCCCGCCGTCTGCTCGACACGGTGTTCACGCCGGTCGCCCGCGACTGGCGTGGCATCGGCTCGATCCCGGCCAGCGGCCTGGCTCTGCGGCCCGAATACGCGGCCTTCGACGCTGCGGCGCGGTTCCCGGCACTGCCTCCGGCGGCGCGCGCGGCGCCGGCCTGCCTGAGCGGCCGGATCCTGCAGGGGCGGCTCAAGCCGCCGCAGTGCCCAGCCTTCGGGAGCCGCTGCACGCCAGAGCATCCGCTCGGCGCGACCATGGTCTCGTCCGAGGGCGCCTGCGCCGCCTACTACCGCTACCGGCGGGCTGCAGCCCAGGAGGCCGGCCCATGAGCACGCCGTCCTCGGCAGGCCCCGCCTGCCCGCTGCCGCTGGGCGAGTACCCGTGGGTGGTGCTGGCCCACGGCGGCGGCGGCCGGCTGATGGCCCAGCTCATCGAACGGGTGTTCCTGCCGGCGTTCGCCAACGCTCAGCTGGACCGGCGGCACGACGGGGCCGTGGTGCGGCTGGCATCCACGCGGGTGGCGTTCACCACGGACTCCTACGTCGTCCAGCCGCTGTTCTTTCCCGGCGGCGACATCGGTTCGCTGGCGGTGTACGGCACGGTGAACGACCTGGCGATGTGCGGCGCGCGACCGCAGTACCTCAGTTGCGGGATGATCCTGGAGGAGGGTCTGGAGCTGCAGGTCGTCGAGCGGATCGCCGCCTCCATGCAGCGGGCGGCCCGGCGCGCGGGCGTGCAGCTGGTCACCGGCGATACCAAGGTGGTGGAGCGCGGCAAGGGCGACGGGCTCTTCGTCAACACGGCCGGCATCGGCGTGGTGGAGAGCCAGATCGACATCGGTCCGGATCAGGTGCGCCCCGGCGATGTCGTGCTGCTCAGCGGCGATATCGGCCGGCACGGGGTGGCCATCCTCGCGGCACGGGAGTCGCTCGAGTTCGAAGCGACCGTGTGCAGCGACTGCGCGCCGCTGGCCGAGCCGGTCATGGCCCTGCTGGCGGCCGGCGTCGAGGTGCACTGCTTGCGCGACCTGACCCGGGGTGGGCTGGCCAGCGCGGCCGTCGAGATCGCGGCGCGCGCCGGCGTGGGCATCGAGCTGTGCGAGCGCGAGATCCCCGTGCTCGAGGCGGTGCGGGCCGCCTGCGAGATCCTCGGTCTGGACCCCCTCTACGTGGCCAACGAGGGCCGCTTCGTGGCCATCGTTCCCCAGGTCCAGGCGGAGCAAGCGCTGCAGGTCCTGCGCGCGCACGCGGAGACCGCGCAGGCGGTGGCGATCGGCCGGACGACGGCGGCCGCCGCCGGTCAGGTGGCGATGGAGAGCGCGGTGGGCGGTCACCGGCTGGTCGATCGACTCAGCGGCGAGCAGCTTCCCCGCATCTGTTGAGCCGGCGGCGCCGGTGGCTGCCTGCCGGCCTCGAGGAAGGACAGGCGGATGGCGGATACTCGGGTGGGTGCGGCAGAGCTGCAGACGTTCGCCACCCAGGTCTTCGTGGCCCTGGGCCTGCCCCCTGCGGACGCGGCCCTGGAGGCGGAGGTGCTTGTCTGGGCGAATCTGCGCGGGATCGACTCCCATGGCGTGCAGCGGATCGCGGAGTATGCGCGCCAGATCGAGGCCGGGCACATGAACCCCCGGCCGGCCATCCGCGTGCTCCGCGAGACGCCCTCGCTGGCGCTGGTCGACGGCGACTGGGCCCTGGGACCCGTGGTCACGGTCTTCGCGGTGGACTGCGCGGTGGAGAAGGCCAGGCGCACCGGCGTCGGCTGGGCGGTGATCCGCAACACCATGCACCAGGGCGCCATGGGCTACTACACCGAACGCATCGCCGCCGCCGGCATGGCGGGGATCGCGCTGGCCAGCAATCGCCCGAACATGGCGCCCACGGGCGCCCGCGTCCCCGGAGTGCACAACAGCCCGATCTCGATCGCCGTGCCGCGTCGCGGTGGCCCGCCGCTCGACCTGGACATGGCGACCAGCGTCGCTGCCTTCGGGAAGATCCAGGTGGCGGTGGACGCGGATACGGCCATCCCGCCGGACTGGGGCATGGACGAGACGGGCACCGTCACCACCGATCCCAGGCGCGTGCGCACGCTGCTGCCGGCCGGGCACTACAAGGGCTACGGCCTGGCGCTCCTCTTCGAGTGCCTGACGAGCCTGCTGGCCGGCAATCCCCTGCTGCTGCCCCGGGCCGGCGGCGACGAGGTGCGGCCCGGGGCGCAGAACTCGACCGTGGCGGCCATCGACATCGCGGCGGTGACGGCTGCCGACGCGTACGCCGCGCAGGTCGACGAGCTGGTCGAGACCATGCACAGGCTGCCGCTGGCCGCGGGTGCGCGCGAGGTGCTGGTTCCCGGCGAGCGCGAGGAACGGGTGCGCCGCGAGCGGCTGCGCGACGGCATTCCGCTGCCGGCGGGCACCGTGGCGAAGCTGCGCGCCGCCGCCGAGCGCTTCCAGCTGGCACTGCCGGCCGCTTGCCGCGCCACGGCGTGCTCGCGGCCTGGCTCTGCCCCGTAGGCGCCCTCTCCGGCTCCTCCCCGCTTCTAGATGTATACCGGGTTCTGCTTCTCCGGATCGATGCCGAACTGGCGCCGAGCCTGCAGGGCCACTTCGGCCTCCAGCCTCCCCTGACGCACCAGGTCGGCCAGCGCGGCGCAGGCGATGCACTGCGCGTCTACCTCGAAGTACCGGCGTAGCGCCGCCCGCGTCTCGCTCCGGCCGAAGCCGTCCGTGCCCAGGGGCACAGGCGGCCGCGGGAACCAGCGGGCGATGGTATCCGGCAGGGCCTTGAGGAAGTCGGAGGCCACCACGAAGGCGCCTTCGGCGCCCTGCAAGCACTGAGAGATCCATGGCTGCCGCGCGGGCTGGTCCGGGTGGAGCCAGTTCCAGCGCTCCGCGTCCAGACCGTCCTGGTGGAGCTCGCGGAAGCTGGTGATGCTCCACACGTCGGTGCTCACCTGGTACTCGGCCTCGAGGAGCTGCTGCGCCTGCAGAGCCTGGTTCACGATGCTGCCGCTGGCGAACAGGTGGGCGCGGAGCCGCGCCCGGGGCCGCGAGCCGGGCCGGAAGCGATAGAGACCGCGGAGGATGCCCTCCTCGGCGCCTGCCGGCAGCTCGGGCATGGCGTAGGGCTCGTTGTGCACGGTGATGTAGTAGACGAGGTCCTCGCCCTGCTCGTACATGCGGCGCATGCCCTCGCGCACGATGACGGCGACCTCGTAGCCGAAGCCGGGATCGTAGGCGCGGACATGCGGGCAGGTGTAGGCCGTCAGCTGGCTGTGGCCGTCCTGGTGCTGGAGTCCCTCGCCGTTGAGCGTGGTGCGGCCCGCGGTGGCGCCGATCAAGAAGCCGCGGGCGCGCTGGTCTCCGGCCGCGTAGATCAGGTCCGCGACGCGCTGGAAGCCGAACATCGAGTAGAAGACGAAGAAGGGCAGCATGGGCAGCCGGTGCGTGCAGTAGGACGTCCCTGCGGCGATGAATGACGACAGCGCGCCGGCCTCGGTGATGCCCTCCTCGATGAGCTGGCCGTCGCGCGCTTCCCGGTAGTAGGTCAGGCTCTCGCTGTCGACGGGGTCGTAGAGCTGACCTATGTGCGAGTAGATCCCGTACTGGCGGAACAGCGCCTCCATGCCGAAGGTGCGCGCCTCGTCGGGAACGATGGGCACCACGTGCCGGCCGAGGCGGCGGTCGGCCAGCAGCTTGGCCAGCAGGCGGACGAACACCATGGTCGTCGAGGCCTCGCGCCCCCCGCTGCCGCCGGCGAACTCGGCGAACAGCTCGGGGTCCGGCTGCGGCAGGGTCACGGCGAGCGGCGACCGGCGGGGCACGAAGCCGCCCAGCGCTTCGCGCCGTTCCACCAGGTAGCGCAGCTCGGGGCTGTCCGCGGGCGGACGGTAGAAGGACAGCGCCTCCACCTCGGCGTCCGAGAGCGGGATGCCAAAGCGGCTGCGGATCTGCTTGAGGACCTCGGGGTCGAGCTTCTTCTGCGTGTGGGCCGTCATGCGTCCCTCGCCCACCTCGCCCATGCCGTACCCCTTGATCGTCTTCGCCAGGACGACCGACGGCGCGCCGCGGAACTCGGTGGCCGCCTTGTACGCGGCGTACACCTTGTCCGGATCGTGGCCGCCGCGCCGGATGGTACGGATCTGCTCGTCGGTGAGCTGGCGCGACATCTCCATCAGTCGGGGGTCCACGCCGAAGAAGTGGTGGCGCTGATACCGCCCGTCCGAGACGCTGTACTTCTGGTACTGCCCATCCACCAGTTCGCCCATCCGTTTGGCCAGCAGACCCTGATGGTCCTGCGCCAGCAGGCGGTCCCAGTCGCTGCCCCAGATGACCTTGATGACGTTCCAGCCGGCCCCGGCGAACACGGTCTCCAGCTCCTGGATGATCTTGCCGTTGCCGCGCACGGGACCGTCCAGCCGCTGGAGGTTGCAGTTGATCACGAAGATCAGGTTGTCCAGCTTCTCGCGCGCCGCCAGCGAGATGGCGCCCAGGCATTCGGGTTCGTCCGTCTCGCCGTCCCCGATGAAGGCCCAGACCCGGGCGTCCGAGGGGGACTGCAGGCCGCGGTCCTCCAGGTACCGGTTGAAGCGCGCCTGGTAGATGGCCATGATGGCGCTCAGCCCCATGGAGGCGGACGGGAACTCCCAGAAGTCGGGCATCAGGCGCGGGTGGGGGTAGGAGGGCAACCCGCCCCCGGGCGCCAGCTCGCGCCGGAAGTTGATCAGTCTCTCGATGCTCAGGCGGCCCTCCAGCATGGCGCGCGCGTAGATGCCCGGCGACGAGTGCGGCTGGAAGAAGACGAGATCGCCGCCGAAGTCCGCGGTGCGGCCGCGGATGAAATGGTTCAGCGCCACCTCGTACAGCATCGTCGCGGAGGAGTACGTGGCGATGTGGCCGCCCAGCGTCGCGTCCTGCTGGTTGGCGCGCACGACCATGATCATGGCGTTCCACCGCATGATGTTGCGGATGCGCCGCTCCAGGTCCTGGCTGCCCGGATAGGGTGGCTGCCGGTCGGCCGGGATGGTGTTGACGTACGGGGTGTTGGTGGCGAACGGCAGGGAGACGGCCCGCTGCCGCGCCCGGTTCTGCAGCTGCTCCAACAGCTCGCGAACGCGCTCGGGCCCGGATTCGTCCAGCACGTAGTCGAGCGACTCGAGCCATTCGCGGGTCTCGACCGAGCGGGCGTCCTCGGCGGCGTGTGGGGCTGCACCAGAAGCTTCCATCACGATCCTCTGCTGGGTGACAACGAACAGGGCGAGCCTCCAGGTTCGCGGGACGGCGCGGCCGTCCGGCGCGCGCGCTGCCGGTCGTGCGGCATCTCTGCGCGGCGCGGCCGGGAGGCAGCGCTGGCGGGCGAACTCGGGCGAACTAGTGTACCGGCAGGGCCCGCTGCGGGCAACGGCGCTGCCGGGCCGTGCCACCGCTCCAGCCTGGCGGTGGCTGACGGGCGCCAGCGGCCGCCCCCTCAACGGCCCGCGGGCCCCGCAGACAAGTCGAGGGTGAAGCGCGCGCCGCCGTCGGGGCTGGTCGTCGCGCACACCCGGCCGTCGTGCACGGCGGCGATGCGCTGCACGATCGCCAGACCCAGGCCGACGCCGCCGGTATCCCCGGTGCGGCTGGCATCCAGCCGGAAGAACGGCTCGAAGACGCGCTCGCGCGCCTCGGCCGGCACGCCCTCGCCGTCATCGTCCACGTGGACCAGCACGCGTTCCCCGGTGTGCTGGGCCACGTGGACGATGAC
>Ga0116202_10002350_pt1 | contig 11281 bp, 9 predicted proteins | sample LakKivw325mmetaG_FD_94479 | JGI IMG/M metagenome (GOLD analysis project Ga0116202, IMG submission 94479) | Anoxic lake water microbial communities from Lake Kivu, Rwanda to study Microbial Dark Matter (Phase II) - Lake Kivu water 325m metaG | ecosystem: Environmental > Aquatic > Freshwater >... | reverse complement strand
CCTCGCCCCCGACCGCGTAGTCAAGCACAGCCTGATCCACTACCTTCTGCGCGGGCCGTTCGTGGCTACTTGTGTGCTGGTGTTCATCCTTGCCCTGGCGAAGGTCGAATCATTCCTGGGCCTGACCCGCGACGCAATCATAGTCTTCGGTACGGTGGCCCTCATTGTTCTGTTGCAAATGCTCATCAATCGGGCCAAGCCTTTCATTGACCGCCTGATCTATCGCCAGGACCGCGCTGAAATAACCTGGATCCAGGAGTTGGACAAGCGCTTGCTGACCAGCACCGACCTGGCCCAGTTTCTGGAAAGCGTACTTACCTCGATCTGCGATTTGTTGCGAGTGCGTTCGGCGTTCGTGGCCGCCGTGGACGGTGACCAGTTGGTCGTCGAGGCCAGTTGCGGGTTTCCCGATGCAATTAACCTCCTTTCTGGTCTGCCCTCCGGTTTGTTTGCCCGTTCCGCCAGAAGTGGGAACGGAGATGGCGAAGATGAGGAACCAGGGTCCTTCGGTGACCAACTGCTCGCTCACAGAGACTACTGGATCGTTCCTCTGTACACCAGAGACCGCGATACGACCCTGGGCCTGCTGGCCGTCGAGGCTCGTGCTCTACAACCCGATCTGGACGACGAGGAGACGGAAGCCATGCAGTCGCTGGTTCATCAGGCAGAGGCCGCTCTGGAGGATCGCAGCTTGCAGCAGGGGGTGTTTGCTGCGTTGCAGCTAATCATCCCCGAAATAGAGCGCATCCAGCGACAACGGGGCATGGTGCGCTACGCCGGCTCGCCGGCCTGGTCGTTTGCCGATGAGGAGCTGATCTACACGGAGGATTTCCCTCTCCTGGTGAAAGATGCTCTCAGCCATTATTGGGGTGGTCCTAAGCTAACCAATAGTCCGCTGCTCAGGTTGCGGATTGTGGAGGCCGCACGACAGCAGGAGGGTAACTCGACGATGGCTTTGCGCGCCGTGCTGACCCGCGCCATCGAGCGTCTGCGCCCGGATGGCCAGCGTAGCATGACGACGGCAGACTGGATTCTATACAACATTCTCGAATTGAAATTCCTCCAGGGGCGGCGGGTAAGCGAGATAGCCGCGCGCCTGGCGATGAGCGAATCCGACCTGTACCGCAAGCAGCGGGTGGCAATCGAGGAAGTGGCCAGGACGTTGGCGGACATGGAACGCGAGGCGGCGGGCCGGGAGCAGAAAGGCGATGCTCCGGCTGTGTAGTTGTCGCCAAATTGCCTTGACAAGCGCCGCCAAGTCACATATAATACAAACCGAATGTGGTATAGTTAAGCGTTGGATCCCGGTTGTGGGGCGGTGTGTCAGGCCAAAGCAGGCTCAAAATGGATGGCATGGCTAGGTCTGGTCTGTGGTCGCGCAAAGGCTCGATTGCTGCCCTGGAAACGTGGCCGGGGGAGTAATCGGGTCTTTTGGTTTGTTTTACGCGGAATCAGTAGATCGCAATAATCCGCAGCGGCGGCCCGCTGCCGCGCCCTGAGCAGGGTCGCCGGGCCGTGCCCTGAGCGGAGACGAAGGGCGGACAGAGCCGTCCGCCGCTACAAAGTGTGACAGTTTATTGACAGCAGGACGGGTAAGCACGAGGACGAAGGAGGTGAGTGGCGACAGATTGAGGTGGCAGCGTGTCCGTTGACTGTTCGTTACCAGTTGAGGAGAAGGGATTAGCCGATGGATGCACATCAAAAACCATGGGAAGAGCCTTTGGAGGATGAGTACTGGCAGGCATTGCTCCAGGATGGCGAGAGCGCGAGCGACGCGGCACCACCAAGCGAGAGCGAGGAGGTATGGCGTAGCCTGAGAGTCTACAAAGAAAATGACTTGCAGGACGCAGGGGAAGAGCGGGACGAAAACGGCGGTGAGACCGGGGCCGACGAATGGGAGCGCGATTGGCAGTTGATGCATCGCTGTTTCGTGGACGGTGAAACGCTGGAATTGCTTGTCACGGGATATAACCGTGGTGGATTGTTGGTGCAATGTAATCACTTGCAGGGCTTCGTCCCGGCATCCCAGTTAGTGGGCATATCTTTCAACTCGGACGAAGATGCGCGGCGCGAGGAATTGGCCAGCCGCGTGGGAAACACGTTGGTACTGCAGGTGATCGAAATTGACTGCGAGCGGAACCGCCTGATCTTATCCGAAAGGGCGGCTGTTTCTGAGGAACAGCGGGCCGATGAACTGCTGGCCAAGCTGTGCGATGGCGATGTGTGCCAGGGACGAGTGACTAATCTGTGTGATTTCGGCGCTTTCATTGACCTCGGTGGGATCGAGGGACTGATTCACATCTCCGAGCTTTCCTGGGGTCGCGTGGGACATCCCAGCGACGTGCTGAGCGAGGGACAGGAAGTGGACGTGTACGTGCTCAACGTGGATCGCTCTCAGCGGCGCATTGGCCTCAGCCTGAAACGCTTGCTTCCCGATCCGTGGAGTTCGGTGGAAGAGCGTTACCAGGTAGGGCAGTTGGTGGAGGGTGTAATCACTAACGTGGTCAGCTTCGGAGCCTTTGCCCGCATCGAGGATGGGCTGGAGGGTTTGATCCACATCTCCGAACTGGCCGAGGGAAACTTCCTGCACCCACGCAACGTGGTACAGGAAGGGGATGTGGTCACGGCACGGGTCGTGCACGTTGACGGTGCACGTCACCGTCTGGGACTCAGTCTACGCCAGGTGGGAGCTGAACCGAGGAGCGTGGAAGAAGCCAGCAAAACTTCTCTCCTGGCCAGCACCCCTCCGGCGTAGATTGGCACGGCGAGGACAATGGCAGGCAAGCGATCACCCAGGCAATCTGCCCTGTCGTCCTTCCTGAAGGGCGGCCGGCAATTGAAGATCAACTTCAGCCTGAAACCCTTACAGCGAGAGATCGTAGGTCTGCTTCTCCTGGCTCTGGGAGCAGTCACTCTGCTGGCACTGCTGAGGGTGACTTCTGGTGTGCTGAGTGACTGGTGGATGCTGCTCTTGCGCCGGGTCTTCGGTTGGGGAGCAGTGGTAGTGGCTCTCAGTCTGCTTGCTGGTGGAGTGCTGCTTCTCTTCCGCAACCTGGGAACGCGGCTGGGCCTGCGCTGGGAGATGGCCGTCGGCCTGGAGGTGATGTTCGCCGCCGGATTGGCGCTGTTGCACCTGCTGTCTTTCAGTGAGGACCCGCTGCGCCTGGCCCGTGAAGGAGGGGGCGGGGGATACGTCGGATGGGCATTGAGCGTGCTGTTGCACAATGCGTTGGGGTGGTTGCTGGCCGCGCTCGTGTTGCTGGTGGTGATGGGCATGGCTGCTGTGGTAACCTTCAACCTGGGTTGGGGCGACGTAAAACGGGCAGCAGCAGTTCTGCTCAGGGGAATCAACGCGCTGCACAGCCGGGTGACCGCCGTCCAGACCCCTGCCGGACAATCTGTGTCGCCTGCCGCCGGTACCCCGCTGGCGAGGCCACAGTCGCGTTCGGCCAGGTCCGTACGGCCCGCCTCTACTGCCCCACCGGCCGTCCAGGAGGGGTGCAGGACGCCGGTTCCTTCGTCATCTCGTCCGCGGCGTAGAGAGCATCGGTTGCCGCCCATTGACTTGCTGACGCCCGATTCCGTGCAGGTCTACAGCGACGCCGACGCGCGCCTGCGCAGCCAAATCATCGAGGAGACTCTGGCCAGCTTCGGCGTGCCGGCCCGCGTGGTGGAAGTGAATCAGGGGCCGGTGGTCACCCAGTTCGGGGTAGAGCCTGGCTTCGTGGAACGGCCGGGAGCTGATGGCGAGGTTCGCCGCCGCAAAGTACGGGTCAGCAAGATTAGCACGCTGGTCAACGACCTGGCTCTGGCCCTGGCGGCCGCTCCCCTGCGTATTGAAGCGCCAGTGCCTGGGCGATCCATTGTTGGCATCGAGGTGCCCAACGCCGAGGTTTCGCTGGTCCCACTGCGGGGGGTGATGGAATCGCCCGCCTTCCGGCGGATTAAGTCGAACTTGAGGATCGCCCTGGGCCGGGGGGTATCCGGACAGGCAGTGGGCCGCCGACCTGGCGGCCATGCCCCACCTGCTCATCGCCGGGGCGACGGGTTCCGGCAAATCGGTGTGTATCAACGCCGTCACCACCTGTTTGGTGATGAATAACACGCCGGCAGACCTGCGACTGGTAATGATTGACCCTAAGATGGTAGAACTGGCTCGCTTCAATGGTTTGCCACACCTTTACGGCCGGGTGGAAACCGACGTGGAACGCGTAGTTGGCGTTCTGCGCTGGGTGGTGCGGGAGATGGACGAACGCTACAAGAAGTTCGCCGCCGTCGGCGCCCGGCACCTGGCGGATTACAACGGGCGCTTGCGAGCGCAACACGGCGAGCACCTGCCCAACGTCGTGGTCATCATAGACGAATTGGCCGACTTGATGTTCGTGGCACCGGACGAGATAGAGCGTACCATCTGTCGCATCGCACAGATGGCCCGCGCCACCGGCATCCATCTGTTGATCGCTACCCAGCGGCCCAGTGTGGACGTGGTCACCGGATTGATCAAGGCCAACTTTCCGGCACGTATCTCCTTCACTGTGACCAGCCAGGTGGATTCGCGGGTGATCCTCGATTCCGCCGGCGCGGAGACCCTGTTGGGGCGAGGGGACATGCTCTACCTGGCCCCGGATGCCAGCAAGTTGGTGCGTTTGCAAGGGTGCTTCGTCTCGGACGCCGAGATCGAAGCCGTGGTCGGGTACTGGCGGGAGCGGGTGTCCGCGGACGAACTCGATGGACTCGTGCCCTGGGATGAAGAAATCTCTGCTGAGCTTGGACAGGATGAGTTGATCAAAGAGGCCATTGAATTGGTGCAACACACGGGCAGCGCCTCGGCGTCGCTTCTGCAACGCCGGATGCGTATTGGCTACCCTCGCGCGGCGCGCCTGATTGATCAACTGGAGGATATGGGAATCATCGGCCCGCCGGAGACCGGCGGGAAGGCACGTGAGGTACTGGCGAGTGACGAGTCTGACGACGAGTACGCAGCGGACCTGGGGGACGATCCCGACGCTGAAATCTAAATATCGAGCATGGATGCCCGACCTACAAAAGTAACTCGGTGGCGTTGGCCAGGAGGAGGAGAGTGAAGAAGAGCAAAAGCCAAACGGCGGTTAAACAGGCAAAGAAGAAAGACGTGATTGAGGCGCGAGGTACGGTGGTCGAGACTTTGCCCAATGCGATGTTTCGGGTGAAGTTGGACACCGGACACCAGGTGCTGGCGCACGTCTCCGGCAAGATGCGGATGTATTACATCCGTATCCTGCTTGGTGATCAGGTGTTGGTGGAACTCTCACCATACGACTTGACCCGCGGCCGGATTGTCTATCGCTATAAGCAATAGGCCCCCGACTGGCCCATGGGGTCGTGTGACTTGAGTTTTCTCGCCTGGCGGCCCGTTGATTTACCCCGACTCAGCACCGGCAGACATGGCTGGCAAACGGTGCTCCGCTCCGGAAGGAGGTGCGGGCGATGTTTTACATAGGTACCAGCGGCTACAGCTACGACGATTGGGTGGGACCTTACTATCCGCCTGATCTGCCTAAAAAGGAGTGGCTGAGCTTCTACGCCCAGGAGTTCAACGCCTCGGAGTTGAACTTCACGTACTATCGTCTGCCCAATGCGTGGACGCTGGAACGCATCGCCCAGAAAACGGGTGAGGGTTTCCAGTTCACCGTGAAGGCGTACCAGGGGATGACCCACGAACGCGAGGGCAACGATGAGGCGTTCGCCGAATTCGTCGCCGCCCTGCGTCCGTTGCTCGAGGCGGGCAAGTTAGGCTGCGTTCTGGCTCAGTTTCCGTATTCTTTCCAGCCTGCGCCAGAGAACTTCGACTATCTCAAGCGATGTCGTGAACGTCTGGGAGATTTGCCGGTGGTGGTGGAGTTCCGTCGCGCCGATTGGCTGGCCGCGGAGGCGTTTGCCTTTCTGCGCGAGCAGAACCTGGGTTTCTGCTGCGTGGATGAACCCCGGCTCAAGGGGTTGATGCCGCCGGTAGCAGAGGTGACGGGACCGGTGGCTTACGTTCGCTTTCACGGGCGCAACGCAAAGAAGTGGTGGCAGCACGAGCAGGCCTGGGAGCGCTACGATTACACTTACAGCGAGGAAGAATTGCAGGAATGGGTGCCCAAGCTCCGGACAATGGGCCAGGCAGCCGAGAAGGCTTTTGCTTTCGCCAACAATCACTGGCAGGCTCAGGCGGTAAGCACGGCCAGGCAGTTAAAGATGCTTCTGGAATGAACAGTGAGCGTAGAACGGGTTGCCAACCCGTTCTACAGGCGCTTAACTGAACCGTATTGAAATTAGAAGGGGGTAGTGAATATGTCTGGACACTCCAAATGGTCAACAATCAAGCGGAAGAAAGGTGCCGCCGACGCTAAGCGAGGCCAACTCTTTACCAAACTGGGTAGGGAGCTTGCCATTGCCGCCCGTGAAGGCGGCCCCGACCCGGACGCCAATTTCAAGTTGCGGCTGGTCATGGAGAAGGCCAGGGCCTCCAACATGCCCAAAGACAACATCGAACGGGCCATCCGGCGCGGCGCGGGTCTGGAAAAGAGCGAAGAAGATTACGAGGAAGTCATGTACGAAGGCTATGGCCCCCACGGCGTGGCTTTCCTGGTACAGGTCCTCACTGATAACCGTAACCGGGCTGTCGCCGAGGTGCGTCGCACTTTCAACCGGCATGGGGGCAGCATGGGCGAGACGGGCTGCGTTTCCTGGCTGTTTGAGTCCAAAGGCTACCTGACCGTTGAACCCAACGATCACGACCCTGAGCAATTGTTTGAGATAGCGGTGGAGGCCGGCGCGGAAGACGTGGTCATCAGCGAAGACCTGGTGGAAATCTACACCGATATCAATGACTTTAGCCAGGTGCGAGACGCCCTGCGCACGAAGGGAATTGATCTGGAATCGGCCCAACTCTCGATGGTGCCTAAAAGCCTGATGGCCCTGGGTGAGAAAGAGACCATCCAGGTCATGGAACTGATTGACACGCTGGAAGAGTTGGACGACGTGCAGGAAGTGTACTCCAACCTGGAAATCTCGGACGAGGTTATGCTCAGATACGAGCAGATACAGGAAAGGGAGTAGCGCAGCGGGGCCATGCTGGTTCTGGGGTTGGACCCGGGCACGGCCATCACCGGGTACGGTCTGGTGCGCGAGGTCGAGGGCGAGTTGGCGGTGGTGGAGTATGGAGCCATTACCACGCCGGCTCATCTTGCACAAGCGGAACGGCTGCTGCAGATTTACCAGGAACTCTCTGCCCTCATCTCCCGGCATATACCGGTCGCTGTCGCCGTCGAAAAGCTGTTCTTTAGCCGCAATGTGCGCACGGCGATGGCCGTCGGGCAGGCCCGGGGGGTAGCGCTCCTGGCAGCGGCGCACGCCGGCTTGCCGGTGTACGAATATACTCCGCTAGAGGTAAAACAGGCCATCGCCGGTTACGGCGGAGCGACTAAGGAACAGGTGCAACAGATGGTGCAGTTGCTGCTGGGGTTAGAGGAAGTGCCCCAGCCTGACGATGCGGCTGACGCCATCGCGGTGGCCGTATGCCACCTTCATTCTGCTCGCCTGGTGGATTTGCTCGGAAAGCAGGGGCAATCCGTGTCGTAACCGAGGAGAGAAGATGATTTCTAGGGTGAAAGGGCACGTGACTGCCGGAGGCCGCGGCTTTCTGGTAGTGGATGTGGGCGGAGTCGGCCTGAAAGTGCATGTGCCGGCGTCCACCCTGGCCCAGGCCAGCCCAGGACGCACGGTGGAATTGTTTACCCACCTCCACGTGCGCGAGAACGAGTTAGCCCTCTACGGCTTTAGCAGTGAGGAAGACCTGGCTCTGTTCGAGCTTCTGCTGGGCGTGTCGGGAGTGGGACCACGGGTAGCCCTGAACGTACTTTCCGGGATGCCCACCGATTCGCTACGGCTGGCCATCGCCCAGGAGCGGGTGGACCTGTTGTCGCAAGTGCCAGGCATTGGACCCAAGACAGCGAAAAAGATAGTCTTTCACTTGAAGGACAAAGTACAGGCAGAGATAGGTGTGGCTGTCACGCCAGTGCTCAGCGAGGCCGATGCAGAAGTCATCGCTGCCCTGACCGGTTTGGGTTACAGCATCGTTGAGGCGCAGGCTGCTTTGCAGTCGCTGCCGCGTGACGAAGGATTGAGCATCGAGGAACGGATCCGTCTGGCATTGATGTACTTCGCCGGATAATCCGTGTGGGGGAGGCCGATGCACAATGTTGAGGAAAGCGCTATCCTCGTCGTGGACGACGAGCTGGGTATGCGCGACTACATGGAATATCTGCTGGGTAGTGAAGGATACGTCAACGTTGTCATGGCCGAAGGTGGGCAGGCCGCCATCCAACGCCTCCGCCGGCAAAGCTTCGACCTGGTGATCACTGACCTGGCCATGCCCACCGTGGACGGCTTTCAGGTGATGGAATACGTCCAGCAGTATTGTCCTGATACGCGAGTCATCGTCGTCACCGCGTTTGGTTCCGTGGAATCGGCAATGAACGCCATCCGCCACGGAGCGGTGGATTACATCACTAAACCCTTCGACTTTAACCAGATGGCAATAACCGTGCGCCGGGCACTGGAGAAAATACGGCTGGAGCGAGAGGCGGCGCAACGAACCAAGGAGATTGCCGTACTGGGCGAGCTTACGCGGATCATCAACTCCAGCCTGGACATAGGCGAGGTGTGGGCAGATTTCACTCGCGAGGCACAGCAATTGGTGGCTTTCGACCGCGTGAGCATAGTAGGCCGATCTGGCGAGGGGCAAGAACCATACGTGCTGGCTACGGCCCCAGCTACGGAGAGTGGCCCGGTTCCGGGAACACGTCTTCCCTCTGGTTACCCGTGGCCGAAACGCACAGATGATCTCCGGGTAATGAACCTGGATCCGGACGGTAGTCCGGCGGCGATGCGGATCCTGTTTGACGAGGAGATTCGCACGGTGGCCGTGATTCCCCTGGTGTCTAAAGGCACAGTGATTGGCACTTTGAACCTGGGAATGCGGCGGACGGACCAGCTCGGTGAAAACGACTTGTATTTCCTGCAGCAGATCGCAGATCAGGTAGCTTCGGCGGTAGAGAAGGCTCGTCTCTTTCGGCAGACGCAGGAACAACTGGAAGAACTACAACGCACGCAGGCTCAACTGGTGCGCTCGGCGCGGATGGCCGCCGCCGGCGCTTTGGCCGACGGCGTGGCCCACGAGATCAACAACCCTCTATCCGTGGTGATGGGCCACGCTCAGCTCCTGCTATCCAGGCCGGATTTGAGACCGGATGAGGCCGAGGACTTGCAGAGAATTGTCAGCAGCGCGCGACGCATCGCCGACATCGTGCGCCGCTTTACCGATTTCTCCAGACCGACCTCGACCGCAGGCCACGAGTCTACCGACGTCAATCAAGTCCTGGACGAGGCCATCAGCCTGATCGAGGGTCAGGCAAGGTGCGGTGGAGTACACATTGTACGCGACCTTGACGAGAGCCTGCCGTTCGTAATCGGCAGTTGCTCGCATCTCCAACAGGCTTTTCTGAATTTGTTTCTCAATGCACTGGAAGCGATTCAGAGCGCGGTCCCGCCTCCGCCTCGACCCGAGATCAGGGTGACCACCCGCCGCCTGCCCGCTGGCGTGCGCGTAGGTACGCAGGTGTGGAAAACCGGTGGAGCGGAGGTGCAGGTCGCCGATACTGGTTGCGGCATTCCGAAGGATGATCTGGAGCGCATTTTTGAGCCGGGGTTCACCACCAAGATTGAGAATGGGACAGTGCGCGGGCTGGGGTTGGGCCTGTTTGTCACCTACAACGTCGTCGAGGCGCACCAGGGAACGGTCACTGTGGAAAGCGAAGTGGGGAAAGGGAGCGTGTTTACCGTTCGCCTGCCACGCATGGGATCAATACGTGGTCCTCTGGACCGCGTGGAGCGGATAACCGTATCTGCTCCTACCCAGGGTGTTGTTGAGTGAGAATGGAACACCGCACCACGGATACCGGTCAGAATTGCAGGCTGTCGAGGTATCGGGTAAAATCCCACCGAAGGAACTGGAGTTATGCCAGAGGACATAGGAGAGGCCAGGATCCTGGTAGTAGATGACGATTTCCGCAACACGGAGCTTCTGCACACCTATCTGGCCAGCATTGGCTATGACGTGGTAACGGCCAGCAACGGGATACAGGCTCTGGAGGTCGTGGCTGCCCAATCCCCGGATTTGATCCTGCTCGACGTGATGATGCCCGGCCTGGACGGCCTGGAAGTCTGCGCTCGGCTGAAAAGTCGTGAGGAAACCCGGCCCATTCCCATTGTAATGGTCACCGCCCTGCGCGAGACCAAGGACAAAATCAAGGCCATGGAAGTCGGGGCCGACGATTTTCTGAGCAAGCCTTTCAACATCTATGAGCTGGCGACGCGGGTGAAATCGCTGCTGCGCATCAAGCGCCTGTACGACGAACTGGAACAGAAAAACGATCTTTTGTACAACGTGCTGAACCGCTATATGTCCACCGAGGTCTCCACTCAGATACTGCGCGATCCCGACCGGTACCTGCAACTGGGTGGGGAAACACGGCAGGTCACCGTCCTGTTCGTGGACATCAATGGCTTTACCCAGTTTGCCGAACAGCACAGTCCCACACGGGTGGTCGAGTTGCTGAACACCTGTTTTTCGGAACTGACCAAGGTTATCTTCAAATGGCGGGGGACATTCGATAACTTCCTGGGCGATGCCATCATGGCCTTCTACGGTGCGCCGGTCAGCTACGAGGACGACGAATGGCGCGCCCTGAAAACGGCCCTGGAACTGCGCGAGGCGTTCCAGGCGTGGCAGGAGGAATGGCAGACAGAGGACCTCACCAGTCTGGGACTGGCTATGGGGTTGCATACCGGGGAAGCCATCGTGGGCAACGTCGGCTCCGAGTTGGTAATGCACTACACCGTGATCGGCGATACGGCGAACGTCGCCAAGCGCCTGCAAGAGCTGGCAAAGAAAGGGCAGATTCTCATCAGCGCCGCGACTTACCAGGCAGTCGCCGACCGGGCGGCGGTGCGAGAACTGGAGCCTCAAGTGCTTCGTGGACGGCAGGAATCAATCAGAATCTACGAATTGCAAGAGCTTTCCGATTGAGCTTCGGGCGCAAAGCCGTCCCGCGCCATCTTTGCTCAATTCTGGCCATGGAGGCGGAATATCATTCCGCCCCACACCGTTTTCATGCTTCAAAAAACTTCACCTCATCCCCCCATCCCCTTTTCCTCTCCGATTTCGGAGAAGGGAAGGGGGCCAGGGGGTAGGGGG
>Ga0116202_10002348_pt1 | contig 11283 bp, 7 predicted proteins | sample LakKivw325mmetaG_FD_94479 | JGI IMG/M metagenome (GOLD analysis project Ga0116202, IMG submission 94479) | Anoxic lake water microbial communities from Lake Kivu, Rwanda to study Microbial Dark Matter (Phase II) - Lake Kivu water 325m metaG | ecosystem: Environmental > Aquatic > Freshwater >... | reverse complement strand
GCATATATAACGGACGCCTACGGCCGGATTGTCACCAGCATGTACGGCAACCAGGCTATATACCTGGTGGTATCCTTCAACGGACCCGGTTATTTTTATCTCTGGGAATATTACCCTTACCCGGCTTCACCCTACGGACACTGGCTGTGCTACCGGTGGTATCGGCCTTATGGCGGTACCTGGAGAATCGGCCCCTTCGTCGCCCAGTCGTTCGACCCCTCCGGTCGGTACACCTGGAGGATGTGGTACACATCAGGTGGTTCCTGGTCCACCCGCATTCTCCATTTCAATTACATCCGAGGCTATTATCCGCCGGACATACCAGGTTACGCACCGTCGCCCGTCTATAACCCTGCCTCCATCAGCTCCTTCACTGCCAGCAAGTCCGCCATACAGGGTGGTGAGACGGTGGTGCTTACCTGGACGACCACCAGCGCCACCAGCGTGACAATTTCACCCGGAGTGGGCACGGTGGCCGCTTCCGGTTCAACCACGGTCACTCCTTCGGCCACCACAACTTACACGCTGTCGGCCACGGGTCAATCGGGCAGCGCCGTGACATCGACCGCTACCGTAACTGTCATGCCGAAGGTGTCGCCAAGCCTGAGTCTCAGCCTGCCCACCATAAAGAGCGGGCAGTCAGCCTCGCTAACCTGGAATGCTCCTGGAGCCGTCAGTGTCTATATCTCTGGCATCGGCAGCGTCAGCAGCAGCGGCACCACACAGGTTTCGCCTGCCCAGACAACTACTTACACGCTGACAGCCAATTACGTCGACGGTACTACCCAGTCGAGCTTAGCAACCGTAAGCGTGGAGCAGCCTCCCTACCTGCTGTGGGGGCTTATCGCCCTGCTGGCCGTAGCCGTCATTGTTATAGCCGTACTTCTTGGCACGCGACAATCCAGGGCCCGTCCGTTACGCCAGGCAGCCACTGCGGCGGCCCGGGCCAATGCTTCGGCAGACACCGATACCGGAGACACCGATACCGAAGATACGGAACTGGCCACCACACCGGTGGCTGTGGCGGAGGCAGCGCCGGCCAAGCTCAAGCTGAAAAACGGCAACGACATACTACTGGCCGGAAATTCACGTTCGTTCGGCCGTCACGACTTCGAAGAATTAATGTCTGCTTCGCAGGTCTCATATATATCACGCCAGCATATCAATATCTGGACCGAAAAGGGACGTTACTACATCGAAGACCGCAGCAGCACCAACGGCACCAGGGTCAACGGTATGGATATCAAGGGTACCGGCCGTCATGCGCTCGAGGACGGCGACGTCATAGAGCTGGCCGGGAAGCTCAATATGAGTTTTAAACAACAAAATAATAATTAAGGAGAGACGCCAAATTGAAAAAGGCCATTTTCTTAATGACGGCAGCATTGATCCTTTGCTCGGTACTGATATTCAAGCTAAATAAAATTTTGGAGGGTTAAATGAGGTTCAAAAAAGGTTTTCTCATCCTGGCGGTAACAGCAGCACTACTGCTGTTCTCCGCGCAGTTATTCCCGGTGTCGCAGGCATTTGCCTCCGATAACGTGACCACTGACACCATACTTGTCGGGCCGCCATATCCACCGGTCCCACCCATACCACCTTCTCCGCCATTACCACCGTCTCCGCCCTCTCCACCATCACCACCGGATGATGGCTGGCACTGGCCATGGCACTATCCACCGACTGACGGTGACTACTATCACTACCCCTATGGTTTAAGGTGGCCTCCGTATGTATCAAGTTGGTTAATCATACCGTCATACCACTACTCGTACCCATACCCGTACTCGTACCCGAGCCAGCCTCCGGTTTACGTGCCGGTAATCAACTCCTTCTCGGCCAGCCCGTCTTATATTCAATCAGGGCAGGGTATTCTGCTCAGCTGGACTACCACAAATGCCACTTCGGTCACAATATCTCCCGGCATCGGTACCGTCCAGGCCTCCGGCTCATATAATGTGAGCCCGGGTTCTAACACCACGTATACCTTAACCGCCACCGGCAGCGGTGGCAACGCCAGCGCCAGCACTACGGTGACCGTAGCACCCTATGTTTACAGCTACCCCACCACAAGCGCCCCGGTGTCCACGGTGGTAGACCCCGCACCAAATACTACGGTGCTGACCGGCGGTCTCAGCGAGGTCACCGACAATCTGGGCATGGTGATCACGCTGCTCGGTCTGCTGGCTGTAGCCATCGCTGCGGCCATCGTCCTCTTTATCCGAAGGCCGGCCCTGGCTCCGGCCCCTTCCGGCAAGAGGACTGGATACGCCGTGGCCACGCAGACCGCGGACTGGGTTCCGGCCACCACACCCGGCGCCGGACCGAGGTTCGAATTGTCCAATGGTGAGCACCTGTCTTTGTCCGGAAAAGGGTCACTGGGCCGGAGCGACTTTAGTTCGCTGTTGAAACCGGGAAAAGCCGACCTTATTTCGCGGAACCACCTGAAGTTCATCTGCGAAGTCGATGACTGCTTCATCGAGGACCGCGGCAGTACCAACGGCACCAAGCTCAACGGCTCTAGAATCGACAACGGGGGCAAATACCTGCTGCGCGACGGCGACAAGATAAGGGTCGCAGGAGTCATCACCCTGACTTTCAAAGAATAGCTAAATTACTTTATGTTCACCTCACAGAAGCTGGCACATCACCCCCGTGCCGGCTTCACTTTTTCCTCAGTCTGTCATTCTGAGTCCTTCCGTAGAAGGACGAGGAATCCCAGCGGGGATGTGGATTAGAACTTTTTGGCCTTTGGCTTTTAATCTTTAACTTTTGTTCCTTTCCCTTGAGGGAGAGGGCCAGGGTGAGGGTGTATAAAAAATTTAACTTAAGCTATAATTTGCTTCAACAAACATGCCGTGGAAGTTCTTGGCCGATACGGTTACCGGGCTGCACCTGCTCCTCATAGCCTTCTTTGCCGTGTCGGCGGTACTTCTGGCCGCCGGTGTTTTCAGGGCCCACCGCAATTGGAAAATATTTTTCTGGGTGTTCATTAGCGCAGCTGTGGGTCTTCAAGTTATGTTGTCGACCAAAATATGGAAGTTCTGTCCCATAACCGACTTGGAATACTGGCTTCGCAGCCACTATGACGCCACCGCTAGCTACGTGCGCATCCGGTCGCTGCTGGGAACCGCCATATACAACATCACGGGAATCGGAGTGCCCGAATATTATCTGACCATAACCATGGTAGTTGGGCTCTTCATAATGGTCGTCTCCCTCATCTTCTGGAAATCCGCGGGGATTAACGGTGAATTTAAGACGGCTACATGACTAAACATGGAGCTAAAGATAAGATTGCCACGGCCCCGATTGCATCGGGACCTCTCAATGATACGGAGTCAAACTGGGAGTTTACGAGGGGCGAAGCCCTTCTTAGATAACCCCAATTCCCGCTCCCTTGACGGGAGAGGGTCAGGGTGAGGGTGTAATAAAATCCAAAAACCAAAACCCAAAATGTTAGCTTTATTGGAAGGTTTCTAAAAACCACCCCATCTGTTACAATATTTTTAAACATCAATAAAACAGGAGACCAAACCATGTTAAAACAACTATCTCTCTTAGCTCTGTCTATATCCCTCATATTCACAGTGGCCGGCTGCACTACCCCTGACGCCACGCAAGTAGAGCTAAAAACAACCAATCAGCAAATTACATTAGCTGTCCAAGCAGAACTCGATAAACTTGACCTCGATGTGAAGAACGCAGCTGTGGAGCTGTCCCGCGCCGGATTGAGTGGCGACGAAACCGGGAACATATTGAACGGCCTGGCCGCCAAATATCCCTTCATAATCGATGCCTGCACCACTGATCCCGCGGGCATGATGGTCACCGTAGCTCCCGATGCCTATCGCAATTACGAAGGCACGGACATCAGTACCCAGGATGTAACGGTTAAATTCATGCAGAGCAAGAAACCCATGCTCAGCCAGATGTTCCCGGCGGTAGAAGGCATGAACGCCGTTGTCCTCATGTGGCCCATTGAAACTCAAAATGCCAAATTCGCCGGCTCTATAAGCGTGCTTTTCGCTCCTGAAACAATGCTGGCCGGCGCCTCCAGACCGATTTTGAGAGGTACGGATATTGCCCTGGACGTAGTCCAGCTGGATGGCCTGAACCTCTACGATTCAACCGGTATCGATACCGGTCTGAACCTGTTCACCGACCCGACCTTCAAAGACTACACCGACCTGCTCGCGCTGGGACATAGGATGGTCGCCGAGGAATCCGGCTCCGGCAGCTACAACATCGTCGACCGTCAAACGGACGTAACGATTGCCAAGCAGGCCTACTGGGGAACCGTCAGTCTCGACAGCACCGCCTGGCGCCTCATGTGCACCAAGGTCATCCAGTAGCCAGCGAAGTTTAAGCAGGGCAAGGCCCCATTTTCAAATATAGGGAAGTATAAGAGGGGCAAGACACCTTCGAATATAACCCCGGGGAGTGAGTGATATTGTCATTCTGAGTCTTTCCGCAGAAGGATGAGGAATCTCGGCCGGGATCTGGATGAAAACTTTTTTGCCTTTGGCTTTTAATCTTTAACTTTTGTTCCTCTCCCTTGAGGGAGGGGGCAGGATGAGGGTGAATTAATAAGATTAAAACCCTGAATCATATAATGATTTAATGGCAGGCGGGTCATCCACCTCCATTACCGTCAAAATATCCTTGTGCAGCACACTCTTCAATTTACCCACTATTGCCCTTTGCTTATTCAGCCCCTTGGCAAAGGACACGGCTTCACCCATCAGTTTGTCCATCGTGCAGGCCTTCCTTATGACGTGGCGTAATTCCAGTTCGTCGGCGGTAACTCTCCTGCCCGTGAGCTGCATGTCCTCTACCATATACATCGGCATGGCTTTTCTAACCATGGCGGTCATGCTGGGAATAAAAGGTATGCCCAGGTCGACCTCCGGAAAGCAGAGGAAGCCGCGGTCTTTTCTCATGAAGCGGAAATCGAAACAACACGCCATTATGGCTCCGCCGGCGAAAGCGTGGCCGGTAATGGCAGCCACGGTAATCATAGGATAGACGAGTAACCTTTTGAGAAGCTCGTTCAGCTTGGCGGAGAACATATCGGTTATCTTTCTCTCCTGTTTCTGGACGTACGGTAACAGCCAGTTGAGGTCTATGCCGTTGCACCATATCTTCTCATCGCTCGACCCGACCACCAGCGCCTTGGCGTCGGTGTCCTTTTCTATCTGGTCCAGCATGGACAGAAATTCAGTAAGGGAATTTATATTGAATACAGTCTCATTCATGGTGAGCACCGCCACCTTTTCGTCCATGGTGTACTCATACATTGCCATTATTGACCTCCTGAAGAACCGCATTTATGCTATTGTTGTACAACATAGTAGGCACTGTCAACGGTTTCAAGAACAGTATTTATTAAAAATTCCCCTTAGTCCCCCTTTTACTAAGGGGGATAACCATGAGTATTTCTCTTGCTTCTTTTTAGTATAGTGTAGAGACGCTGGGAATAGCCGCCCGTAGAAATGATTTATTGAGCGGTTTTACTGATACTGGCCCACGTAGATGTTCATGTGGACTTCGTCAACCGTCGTCTGATAACCGGCCCGGTTTATCTCCTCCATGGATAATCTCAGCCACTGCCCGAATAAGTTTGTCTGTGACGCGTTGTCTGGATCCAACACAGTTGAAAGACGAAAGTATTTTGTGTTTTGCGCTATCTGTAATAGTATATGCTTGGCCCCCCAGTAATCGAGGGCTATAGGGTCCTGGCTGGCGGCAATCACATTAGTTCTTGTGGCACCACTATACGACGATGTAGGCCCCCCATAAGGCAGTGCGTTCACCCATATAGCATCGACGATATTTAACACCGGAAACCGCGTTTCCACCATCTCTGTTCCCAGACCGCCGGTCAATATTGCTTCATGTGCATTATTTCCCAGTTGTATCGTTAGGTTGTATGAAAGTACTCCCATATAATGTTTAACACAGGCAGTGACGCCAAAGTCATCATGGCTCTTGAGCACCGGAACGTTGATTACCTTTAGCCGGCCGCTGTCATAGGCTTGCGTCTCCGGATTCCAGATTCCCAGCTTAAAACTGACATATGTGCCGTATTCGGTCTTAAACTTCGGATAAGAAACCATCAATCCCGTCCTGGGATTGATGGTTTGATCGACAATATAACCGTCGGTCATGTCTCCCCCGGAGTATTCCTGAACTCTTTGTCTGGTGATAGTATCCCAGAGATACGTCGACACTTTATGGGAACCGGCAAAGGAGTCAACCACTTTCTGGACCGACTGAGAAATGTCCTCCGCATTGTTTCTACTATAGTTTAAGCTGCCGCCTTGATATGTTGGGCCATTCTGAGCCTGCCGTTGTCGGCAACTATTATCTCACCGGCGAATTCATCAGGATGCTGCACGATAGCTGAGATCAGGGCTTTGACCACGTCGGTATTGGTCCCTCCCCTCTCGTCCCATTGAGAATTGACCTTGATAATGACGGTATCATCCCTGGCAATGAGGCCGGACGGACCTTTGTTCTTTCCTGATGCAGATGAGTTATAGAACTGAAAATTGTGATCGCCCATGAGGTCTATCAACTCGGCAATCCCCTGGTCGTTCCCCGAAGTCCCCTGCAGGACAAAAATATCCGAGGCCGGTGCGGCTGCCGCCTGTTTCTCCGACAGGGTGAGCGCAGCAACTTGACCGGAGGGCTCCGGACCCACGCTACCTCCGGGAGCAGTACATACCGAAAATATCAGGGATACAACTACTGCCAGCGCTGCCATGCCCGTAAATATTAGATTTCTTCGGGCATAGAGCTGACCCGTCCTTCTCACCACTCCGGCGAACAGCGGCAAAATATAAGCTGCCAGCCAAGCATAGCTATTGGCTGCAGCTGCTTGCTGGCAAGGATAGACAGCTCTGGATGGCTTGGTACCGGTTCTAACGGCGAACCAGATGAGGCTGAGCAGGCCGATTATAAAGGAGTTATGCTGGACGTACAGCCATACCCTCTTCAACAAAATAACGGAACGATTTTTGGAGTGGCCTGGTTTTTCAAATCTTTCGTGCCGGTGAGGTCCGTTCACGCTCCACCTCTCGCTTCCCCATTGTAGGACTACGTATCCGATTATGCAACTGTTAGAGGGAGAGGGATTTTTGCCCGGTGTCATTCTGAGTGAAGCGAAGGATCTCGACTAGAGCTGGCAGGCAAGATGAGACTGCCGAGCAATGACAGAGTAGCAAAAGCAGAGAGGTCTAAGAGGGATTTTATTTACCGCTCGTGGTGAGCCTGTCGAACCATGGTGGAATAAGCGTGAACGAAGGATCTCGACTAGAGCTGGCAGGCAAGATGAGATTGCCGAGCAATGACACGGGGTCAAAAGCGGGAAGTTCTAAGAAGGGTGCAACCCTTCTTAGTTTCCAAAGGAAAACCCTCTCCCTTGACGGGAGAGGGTAGGGTGAGGGTGAATACAATCAGCTAGATCTGAACTTCAAAACCAGAAGGACAGCCGCTGTCAAAACCAAAACCATCAAGGCCAGCACCACGATTACGCCGCTATTAACCGGCTTACTACCGGGTGTGCTGTCGCCGGATACAGTGAAGCTACCTTCTTGGTCGAATATATTCACGGCATAAGTCCCGGGCTGTGTCCGGCTAACAGTAAACCTGACCGGCTGGGTTGCCTTAGGGCCCACGCTGACCAGCCTTGTCTGCTCCGTCTGGCCGTTTATCCTGAGCACGACGTCGAGGCTGCCGGCCTGGTCGCCGGTATTGACTACATTGGTGCTGATGATAACCGGCTGGTCCGCCGACGCCTGCCCCGGATTTACGTTCAGATATTGCACGTATACCTTTGCCTGATTGAGCTGGCCGGGCAATGGCGGCGAGACATGCGGCTGGGACAGCGAACCCGTGACAAACTGTAGTGTCTCTCCGTCGACCACATTGGCCAGGTATTTAACCTGCGCCTTGAAATCGTACGGAATGCCGGGAAGGAGTCCGCTAATTGTCTCGGCATAAGTGCCTGCCGCAGACTGTGAAACATATGGCGTATAGGTCCAGTCGGAGTCCGCAATTGTCTTATAGGCGAACCGCACATAGACCGTGTCAATTTCCCCACCAGGGCTGAAGCTCATATTGAGCGTAGCTGAATTCAGGCTGACACCGGTGGCAGCGTTAGTGGTTACCTTGGGCGGGATAAGGCTAAACTTGAAGACAAATGCATCAAAAAGCCCGGCCAATGTCCCCTGATAGGGATTCTGAGTAGGAAAGTCGCTGGCATTCGTCCGTCCTGTGATATAAGCGCCCCCGGCTGCATCCACGGCTATGCCCATTGCCAGGTCACCACTGCTGCCGCCAAGGTAGGTCGAGTAGCTGAGGCTGTTCCCGGCTGCAGACAGCCTGGTCACAAAGGTATTAGCACCCCCGTAGTTCGTACCCTGATAAGGGTTCCGCGTCGGAAAGTTGCTTGATAGCGTATATCCGGTGACATAGGCGCAGCCCGCCGAATCCACAGCAATGCCGCCTGCCACATCGAGGTCACTGCCGCCCAGGTAAGTAGAATAATTGAGACTATTTCCCGCCGCCGCAAACTTTGTCACAAAGGCATCGTCCTTCACGTTTAATGTACCCTGATACGGGTTTTTAGTAGGGAAGTTGCTGGATGACGTATGTCCGGTGACATAGGCGCAGCCCGCCGCATCCACGGCTATGCCAGCTGTCGAATCAGTCGAACTGCCGCCAAGGTAGGTGGAGTAAATCAGGCTGTTTCCCGCCGCCGACAGCTTAGTAACAAAGGCATCACCCGCACCGGCTATCGTCCCCTGATAGGGGTTCTGTGTGGGAAAATTGCTGGAAGTCGTGAATCCGGTGACATAGGCGCAGCCGGCCGAATCCACAGCTATGCCACGTCCCAACTCACCACTATTGCCGCCAAGGTACGTTGAGTAGATAAGGCTGTTTCCCGCCGCCGTTAGCTTGGTTACAAAAGCATCACCACCACCGGATAACGTCCCCTGATAGGGGTTCTGTGTGGGAAAGTTGTTTGAAGATGTATCTCCGCAGATATAAACGCAGCCTGCCGCATCGACAGTTATGTCGTTTCCCGAATCAGTCGAGCTGCCGCCCAGGTATGTTGAGTAGATGAGGCTGTTTCCCGCCGCCGACAGCTTTGCTGCAAAGGCATCATCGCTGCTGGCTATTGTCCCCTGATAGGGGTTCTGCGTGGGGAAATCACTGGAATTCGTGTCCCCGGTAAGGTAGACGCAGCCTGCGGCATCCACGGCTATGCCACCTCCAGAGTCACCACTGCTGCCACCCAGGTAAGTTGAGTAGATAAGGTTGTTTCCCGCTGCCGATAGCTTGGCTACAAAGACGTCGTTAGCCCCGGCATTTGTCCCCTGGTAGGGTATCTGGGTGGGGAAGTCGCTGGACCCGGTATATCCGGTAACGTAGGCACAACCGGCTGCATCTACGGTTATGCCACTTCCCTGATCAAACCTGCTGCCGCCGAGGTAGGTGGAGTAGGCCAGCGTGGGGTCTATGATTAGTGGGTAGCGCTCATCGTAAGCCGTCGCATAGAAACCATAGGTGTTGCCAGCGCCGAGTCTGAAACCGCCGGCCACCTTCATGGTTTCATCCCCAATCTGCTGGTAGATGTACGGCCTGTCCTGCGTTATATAGCCGAAGGCAGTGCCGGCCACGAGCTCGCCGTTTTTGATTGCCAGGCTATCTACACCGTTGTAGGCCAGAGTTATATCTTCCGGTTTGGCTCCTGGTTTAACGATAAAATCATATTCCAGCGCATTTCCCTCTCCGCGGAGCCTGAGGTCGATGGAAGGATAAATGTCGTGGTACACCACCTCTCCATAGGTTGGTATATCGGTGCGCCACATCCGTGGGTCATTGCCGTTAAAGTAATTGACTACGGCGGTATCTTTGTCCGTACCCTCTACGGCCGGCTTTTTGTTCGCTCCCAGAAAGTCGAGGCTGAAGACCAGCCTTTCAACCTGTCTGCCGGCCGCTTCAGCCTGGTTATGGCGCGTGAGGTCGAAGACAATGCCCTCTTTAGTGAAATAGAGCGTCTGCGCCGGCGTCTTAACGTAGTACTTGACCGTTCTGTCCAGCTGCCCCTGGTTCCGGATGAAGAGTACGGGCAGCTGGCCGTATGCCGTAGCCACACTACTGTTTGTCGATAAAGCTGTGGTGTTTGAGGTACGGTTCCCGGGCATCAAGTCGGCCAGCGGGTAAACCAGTAGTGATAATAGTACGAGAAGGGCTGTTGAAAAGAAGAATATCTTTTTACGCATCATTTTCTCCATTCGCCACATAATATAGCCGATGGAACCATGTGTCAATAGATTTCAATTTTCCTCGTGTCATCCTGAGGAGTCCTTCTCAAGAAGGACGACGTGAGGATCGCGGTGGTGTCTGGTGGGGATGAGATTGCCACGGCCTTCTTATGCAGGAAGGACTCGCAATGACACGACGGAGAAAGCGGTAAATTCTAAAAAGGGTGCAACCCTTCTTAGTCCCTCCCCTTATATCTTGGGGAGTTTAAGAGGGGGCGCAGCCCCTCTTTATAAAAACTATTTTCCTTTTAGAAGCAGGAAGTGCTAAGAGGGGTGCAACCCCTCTTAGTTTCCAAACAAAAACCCTCTCCCTATTTCTAGGGAGAGGGCAGGGTGAGGGTAAAAAACAAAAAATTTAACCTAACATCTTTGGAACATTCTTGAGGATGCCCTCGGCATCAGAAACGATCTTCTGAACCAGATCATTTACCTTAGGCATATCCTTAATCCGCTGGGCCGCTTCGCCGGCTGCCATCATCGCCTTTTCCTTATTCCCTTCGAAGGTAGCTTTTATAGATTCGATCTCATACTGAATCAAAGACATGTCGATGGTCGAGTAATCATCGGGAGCACCCAGAAAAACGCCGGGCGATTTCTGGAGGGTCTGCTTAGCATGTTCCTGGCTGCGCGGCGTTTTCAACCACCTTGCCGGTCCCACAAAGCCGCGCGCTACCAGAGTCGCCCTGTCGCCTGATTCCACAACAGCTTCTTTCCAGATCTGGTGGAAATCGCTCTCCTGAGTTGCCAGAAAGCGAGTCCCCATTAGCACACCGTCCGCACCCATGACCAGCGCCGCCGCCAGCGTCTTGCCGTCGCAGAACCCGCCGGCGCCGCATACCAGTGTATTGGCGTCGGACACCTCCTCCACCACGGCCGGCAGCAAAATCATCGAGTGTACCGGTTCCCACGAGGTATGGAAGCCGCCTTCATGGCCAGAGGCTACTAT
>Ga0116202_10002345_pt1 | contig 11293 bp, 11 predicted proteins | sample LakKivw325mmetaG_FD_94479 | JGI IMG/M metagenome (GOLD analysis project Ga0116202, IMG submission 94479) | Anoxic lake water microbial communities from Lake Kivu, Rwanda to study Microbial Dark Matter (Phase II) - Lake Kivu water 325m metaG | ecosystem: Environmental > Aquatic > Freshwater >... | reverse complement strand
CGTTTTAACTACCTGCTCACCGATTGGCGGCCCTACGTTGTGGATGCATGGCACGGTGACATTTCAAGACCCATTATGATCGCGGTAGGGGCAGCCGCCTGCGTCTTTGCCGCAGTCAGGATAGTCGGCGCAAGGCGGAGGGCGGGCACACAGTCATAGCCGAACTATCGCGTCGGTCATCCGGCTGACTCTCGACATCGCCTTCACGTCGTGGACTCGCACTATCGAAGCGCCCTGGGCGATGGAGAGCGCGACAGTAGCCGCCGTTCCCTCGACGCGCTCATCAACGGGCAGATCCCCCAGAACCTTCCCAATCGTGGACTTGCGCGAGGTGCCGATTAGTATTGGCCTGCCAATCTCACACAGTTCGTGGAGTCGTGCTATCATCTCGAGGTTCTGATGCACCGTCTTGCCAAAGCCGAATCCGGGGTCGAGAATTATCAGCCGTTCATCTACGCCCGCGGCAGTAAGGACACTTATCCTCTTGGCCAGATACTCCTTGATCTCCCCCATCAGGTCCACATAGGTCGGCGACTGCTGCATAGTTCGGGGCGTGCCCTTTATGTGCATGAGCACTACCGGGCAGCGGTGCTGGGCGACAACACTGGCCATCTCAGGGTCGAATGCTGCTCCACTGATATCGTTGATGATGGAGGCTCCCATCTCAAGGGCCGCAACTGCGACTCGCGCCTTCGTTGTGTCGACCGAAATCGGTACATCGATGCGCCCCGACAGATGCTCGATAACGGGGCCTATCCGGTCGATCTCTTGATCTGTGCTGATCTCCTCTGCGCCGGGTCGGGTAGACTCTCCACCAATGTCGATTATGTCCGCGCCGTCACCCACCATCTCCAAAGCCCTCTGAGCGGCAGCTTGCGGACCATCATAGAGTCCGCCGTCAGAGAAGGAATCCGGGGTTACGTTGAGAATGCCCATCACGAGGGTACGTTCGGCAAGGCGTTGATACATAAGGGCAACCGCCTCATGTGCTATCTCCTCTGGGGCTGGCAGTATGAACTGTGATGGATGTCCATGTCGTATCATGCCGAATCACCCATCAGAGTCTCTAAGAGCTGACGGAAATGTCTGGAGTTGTGACTGCAGTGACACTCCCTGGGGTCTCCCGCGGCCTCCGCGGCTCGCGTCAACAATGCTTCGATCAAGGGCATAGCACGCTGTGTGGTCGCCCGGACACTGTCGTGATCCGGGGGCTCGGAAGAGACTCCGGTGGCGAAGTTGCTCACTACGGCGAGTCCTGCGTAGCACAATCCGGCCTCTCGCGCCAGCACTGCCTCAGGAACATTAGTCATCCCGACGACGGTCGCACCAAGCGAGGAGTACATACGAATCTCCGCGGGTGTCTCGTAGCGCGGTCCGTCCACCGCCGCATACACCGCGCTGTGATCCATCAGGTCGGCAGCATTGACTTGAGCGTTCACGATCGCGGACGAGAGCGCTGGGCAGTACGGATGCGTGAAGTCAGTATGAACTACGGCCGACTCTTCACCGTCATAGAATGAACGTTGGCGGCCTCGCGTGAAGTCGAGGAAGTCCGTCAGAACAACAGCGCTGCCTGGCGGAACTTCGGGCCGGAGGGAGCCTACAGCGCAAACACCATATACTCTGCTCACCCCAGCAAGCGCGAGTGAGGCGATGATCGCCTTGTAGTTCACTCTATTGGGTAAGACGGTGTGGCTGAAGCCGTGGCGTGGGACAAAGGCTACCGTAGTAGCCCCGAGAGTCACACGAGCGGACTCCACGTCACCGAATGGTGACTGCAGTAGGGCCTTGTCGCCGGATGTGAATACTCCGGACTCGTCCAGCCCTGTTCCACCAATGATTGCGATGTCGGACATCTTCTTGTTTCCTCCTGTTCTTAATACACCATTGATGTCCAATTTACCTGCCTGCAATTGGGCTGAAGGCAGGTTCAGAATTTGCCGTTTCGGGGCCGAAGTGATATCATACGTGGGACACAGGAGTTGTGGGTGCATTGGAATTGTCTCTGCATACCTGTGATGAATAGCATCAGTTGTCTCAGGAGGAGTGGTACTTTTATGGAAATGGATCTGGAGATCAAGGTGCGAAGCTACTCCGGGGCTTCTATTATCGATCTGGTCGGCGAGGTGGATGCCTACACGTCCGGCCGGTTCCGAGAAATGATGGTCAGTGTGATCGAGGATGGCGCACGGAATCTGGTCGTCAGCATGACTAACGTGCAGTACATTGACAGCTCCGGACTGGGCGCTCTGGTAGGTGGACTGAAGCGCATAAGAGAAAAGGATGGGCGGATTTCGATAGTGTGCGACAGACCCCAGATCTTGAAGGTTTTTGAGATTACTGGTCTGGAGAGAGTCTTTCCGATATACGATAATGAGAAAGACGCGGTAGAGCGGACAGACGATACCGGCGCCTGAACAAGGAGCTCATAGATATATGGCTGACGAGCAGAAGACCGTAGACGCCTCCCTTCCTGAAGAACTGGCGCTGCGAGACGAAGTAAGATGGATCAAGAGCGAAGACCTCAGACTGTTTAGATCTCTCCAGGAATCGATGAACAAGATCGAGCCTGCCTACGTTGCCACCTATCCGCCGACTGAGTGCGGAATAGCCACATTCACCAGGGACGTTCTTCAATCCGTTGCCAAGTACTCACCGTTCTCCAAACCCACGGTAATAGCGGTCAAGCGGGATAACGAAATTGAGCCCTATGACAGAACTGTGCGCTGTCAGATCGTCAAAGAGCAGAGGCAGAGTTATCTCGATGCTGCCGACTACGTCAACGGATCGGCCGTGGATATTGTGAGCATTCAGCACGAGTATGGGATCTTTGGCGGAGATGACGGCGAGTATGTTCTGGATTTGGTCGCAGCTCTCCAGAAGCCTTCGGTTGTAACCTGTCACACGGTACTGCAGCATCCCAGCCCAAACCAGAAGCGCATCATCCAGGAACTGGGCAGGATGTGCGACGCCATGATTGTCATGATAAAGACAGGCAAACAGATACTGGTGGACGTTTATGGTATCGACCCCAAGAAAGTGGCCGTCATACCTCACGGAGTGCCCAACGTTCACCGTGTCTCGGCCTCCAGCGTCAAACGGGCTCTTGGAGTAGGTGCAGACATCCCTATAATGTCGACGTTCGGACTAATCAGCCGCGGTAAGGGCATCGAGAACGCCATTAAGGCGATGCCAATGATATTGAAGAGACACCCAAAGACCATATATCTGGTGCTGGGCGAGACTCATCCCGGAGTGCGGAAGCACGAAGGCGAATCATACCGCAACTCCCTCAACGATCTGGTTGCCAACCTTGGCCTTGAGAATCACGTACGCTTCAACAACCGTTTCCTTTCTCTAAATGAGCTGGTGAGATACCTCTGCGCGACCGATGTCTATATCACGCCGTATCTCAGCAAGGACCAGATCACCAGCGGTACGCTCGCGTATGCTCTCGGCTGCGGAAGGGCCATTGTCAGCACGGCATACCTTTACGCGGAAGAGGTGTTGGGAGACAACAGGGGTCTGCTTGTCGAATTTGGCGATCCGGAGGCTATCGCGGGTGCTGTCTGCAGAGTGCTTGATGACCCTGCGCTTCGGACTGAACTGGAGAATAACGCGTACGCCTACGGAAGAAGGGCTGCGTGGTTTAACGTAGCAATCGACAATCTGGAGCTGTTCAGGAGAATTCTCCTGCGGCGCGGGCAAGAGACAGGAGCATAGTCATTTACCCTCCAATCGTTTTTGAGCATCTCGAGACACTCACCGACTCGACTGGAGTGATCCAGCACGCCATTTTCTCCATACCCAATCGGCGCACCGGCTATACCACAGACGACAATGCGAGAGCGCTTATAGCCGCCATAATGGAGTATGAGCGCACTGGTTCGCGCCAGGTTCTGCGGGTGGTGAGCACATATCTGAGCTTTCTTCACTACGCTCAGACTCCCTCTGGACACTTCCACAACTTCATGTCGTTTGATCAGGTGTGGCTGGATGATCAGGCTAGTGATGATTGTCTGGGAAGGGTGCTGTGGGCGTGCGGATACGCTCTGGCGGCAGACCTGCATCCGAACGTAAAGAAAGTAGCCAAGCAGCTCTTTGACCGAGCGCTGAGGTGGGTTCCGTTTACCCGCAGCCTCAGGGCCAGAGGGTATATGTGCATGGGCTGCTATTACTATCTCAAGCAGGAACCGGACAGCCAGGCGGTAAGACAGGTTCTTGAGAGCGCCGCTGATCTGATGTGCGAACTCTACGACTTTGCGTCAGATGATGACTGGCGCTGGTTCGAGCCAGTAATGACCTACTCCAATGGAATCATGCCGAGGTCGCTGTTTATGGCGCATCAGATCAGTGGCTCGGAGAGGTATCTGAAAGTTGCGGCCGAATCTCTGGAATTCCTGACCAGTGTATGCGTATTGGATGATGTTCTCTATCCAATAGGGTGCAACGGCTGGTATATGCGCGGAGAGGAAAGGGCTTTCTACGACCAACAGCCAGTTGATCCCATGGCCCATACGCTGTCATATCTCGCCGCGTTTGATGCCACCGCCGACGCGAAGTACCTGCGTCTCGCCAAGATTTCATTCGACTGGTTCTTCGGGCGAAACTCGGTTGGTGAATGGCTGTATGACCCGGTGACTGGCGGGTGTTTTGATGCGCTCAGCTCGGAAGGGGCCAACTACAACCAGGGCAGCGAGTCAACGATATGCTGTCTGCTGACACAGCTCGCTATGCTGCCCTACATAGACAGACTACCGGACGAACTTTAACACTGTGGTGCAGGCATCTTGCCTGCACGACTGCGAACAAGGCGCAGCAGGCTGGAAGCCCGCACCACAAGTGATCTTTGGGAATCTATCCGTTCTTTGCCTCAAACTCGCGCATGAATGACACCAGCGCATCAATTGCGGCTTTTGACACAGCGTTGTAGATGCTGGCTCGAATGCCGCCCACGGATCGGTGTCCCTTGAGGCCGACAAAACCTGCTTTCTTGGCCTCAGCGACAAACGCCTCTTCAAGCTCTTCGCTGGGAAGCCGCCAGACAACGTTCATAATCGAGCGGCTGGCACGGTCTGCACACGGTTTCCAGAAATCCGACGAATCAAGTTGGCCGTAGAGTGTCTGGGCTTTGTCCTCGTTGATCTTCTGGATGGCCGCTATTCCTCCAAGGCTCTTGACCCAGTCCGTAACCAGTTTGAGTATATAGATGCCCCAGGTGTTGGGAGTGTTATACAGACTTCCGTCGTCAGCCTGTGTCTTGTAACGCATTATGACGTTCACAGTGTCGGGACAGCGCTCAATCAGTTCCTTGCGAATGATGACCAGCGCCAGACCGGACGGACCGATGTTCTTCTGCGCGCCCGCGTAGATCATTCCGAACTTGGAGACATCGACCTCGCGTGACATTATCTCGCTGGACATGTCCGCCACCAATGGAGCTTTCGTCTTGGGGAATTCTGGGAAACGAATGCCGCCGATCGTCTCGTTCGAACAGATGTGAACATATTCGGCGTCATCGGACAGCTTGAGGTCGGACTGCGCGGGAGCACGCATGTACGATTCGTCCTTGCCGGACCACGCTACATTAACCGCCCCGGTCACTTTGGCCTCTTTGATCGCCTTGCCTGCCCAACTGCCGGTGTCGACGTAGTCGGCCGACTTGCCATCGCGACGTAGATTGGCAGGAATCATAGCGAACTGCAGGCTGGCTCCACCTTGCAGGAACAGCACTGCGTAGTCGTCACCTGCGCCCATCAGTTCTCTGACATTGGCCTCGGCTGCCTCGATTATGCCAGCAAAATCCTTGGAGCGATGTGAAAGCTCCATGACCGACATCCCACTGGAGCCAAATTCCAGCATCTCAGCCTGAGCCTTCTCCAGCACCGGCAGTGGAAGCGCAGCCGGCCCGGCATTGAAGTTGTAAACACGTGCCATATCAAACTCTCCTATCCTTGACCATAGGTCTAGTTTTGCCTCACTATTGAGGCGAGCTGAAGTACGAGCGACTCAGTTACTATCTGAGAATTCGCGTTGGAAGCAATGGCGCTCCGAGCGCTGACGAGCACGTCAAGAGCCCGCAGCAGTGACTCAGCAGACCGAGCCATCGCTGACTGCGTTGCAGCCTGGTCACGCCTGTCCAAGTTGATCAATGTAGCGTTGTCACCGCCTATTCTCACCGCCAACAGATCCCTGAACCACGATATGGTAAGAGCAAGGCGGTGCATTGCTGTTTCGCGCTGCGATCTTCCAGCACTTTTCCTGGTTTCGGCCGGTGATTGCCCTTCTCCTGCATCGTTGTCGGCATCGGATTCGGAATCCGCGTCCTCCGCTCCGATATCTTCTTGTGCCCCAGTCGACTTGCCAGAGCCGGAGGTTCTCAACGAAGCGGCAGTGGCCAAGAGAGCCCATCTGTCGGCCCCCAGGAGTTGACCGCTGAACTCGATTATCTCATCCCTGTCCTCAAGGAATGACTCGTCGCTCGAATAGGTGACTGCCTTTCCCGGACACCCCAGGGCAAATCTGGAGAGGAAACGCGCCTTCTCCGGCTCCACACCGTAGCAGTCTGCAAGCCTCTCTGATAGCTCATCGTAGCCTGGCGGATAAAACCTGACCACCTGGCTTCTCGAGCGTATGGTAGCAAGCACACTTGCCGGATTGGTGATAGCCTGGATCACCACCAGATACTCAGGTGCGTCCTCGAGCAGTTTCAGAATGCAATTCGCCGCTTCGTCCCCGAGCGCGTCAGCCCTTTCCAGAATCATTACTTTCCACCGCATAGTGGTGGGCCTGAGCTGAGAAAACTCCCGCATCCGCTGCATCTGCTCAATGCTAATGACTGTCTTGTTCTTTTCCGGAGCGTAGACGACCAGGTCAGTGGTTGTCTGGTGTTCTATGCGTCTGCACGTAGCACAAACCTCACAGGCACCGGAGTCGATTGGCTCCTGGCAGTTGAGAGCCTTGGCAAACTGTATGGCCGTGGTTAGCTTTCCAACTCCCTCGCTGCCGATGAAGAGGTATGAATGTGCCGGGCACTGACCGCGAGCCGCCTTGCCGAGAATGCGTCTGGCAAGCGCGTTTCCGATTATCCGGTCGAATCCCGCGGGTTCAGACACGTTCGAATCTTTCCACGTCAACGACAAACATGATGGCACCGCCTACGCTGACCTTTATTGGGTTCATCAGCATGCCGCCAGTGCCAACCATGTCCAACGGAGGCTGTGCAACAAACTGTTCTCGCATCGAACAACAACCTCGAATGAGCTCCATGATCTCATCGACCCGCTCTTGAGGTGTTCCGATAAGCATGGTGCTGTTGCCGTCGCGCAGGAATCCACCCGTCGTAGCAATCACAGTGAACTGCAGCCCTGCCTGGAGCAACGAATCTCCGATTTTCTGCTTGTCCCTCTCGTGGACAATTGCGATAACAAGCTTCAAGTCGCGTACCTCCCTTGCATCTTCGTTATTCTATCGCATACTAGGTCAAACGCCATTCTCGCCACCGATTCCGCAGGCAGTAGAGCGTCCACGACGGTCACTCTTTCCGGCTCCTGACCGGCTATGGCAAGAAATCCTTCACGCACCCGTTGGTGAAACTCGCGGCCAACCGATCCTATCCGGTCAGTGGCCGACTGTCTGCCCAGACCGACCTCGACCGGAAGATCGAGCACCAGTGTAAGATCAGGCACCAATCCAAAAGTCGCGAAAGTATTCGCGGTATCTATGAACTCACGGTCGATATTCTGGCCAGAGCCTTGATAGGCAACACTTGAGTCCGCAAATCTATCGCAGATAACCAGGCATCCCGAATCAAGTGCAGGCATGATAACATTACGGACGTTCTGCGCGCGAGCCGCCTCAAATAGCAGGAGTTCAGCGCGGTCCACAAGCTCCGCTTCCACGTCCAACAACAGCGACCTAATGGAATCCGCGATGCGATCGCCACCAGGTTCGCGTGTAACAAGCACCTGCTCACCCGCCTGGGTGAATGCGTCAGCCAACCGCGCCGCGAGCGTGGTCTTGCCGGCGCCCTCGATTCCCTCCAGAGTCAGAAAGAATCCCTTTCCGTCTCTATTCACTTGAATATACGCAGCCGACGGTAAGGTTCGGTTCCAATACTCTCAGAAGACATATCGTACCTCTCAACTATCTGATGCTGCAAGCGCCGGATGAAGGATGTCTGCGGCAGCAGCTCCTGCGGTTCACCGGTTTGGATCATCTTCTGGATTGCTTCTTCGGCATTGTCGATCGCCGCTTCCTCATCAGAGGATGGTCCGAGGTTGAACATATCGCGCATCACACCGGCGATCTGCGCATAGGTGTTGCTCTTGACAACATATACGGGTTTGTTCCTGCGCCTTGCTTCCTCAAGCATAGGAACGCCCTTTTTGTCGTGGCTCTTCAATGTGATGACTGCATAGGATCCCTCCAGATCCTTGCTGATCTGCACGGGCACATTCATCTCCCGTATGGCGCGCTCAAGTCGATTTCGGCTGACACCATAGGGAAACACCCTGACTATTGACGGCATGGCCTTGACAGATGGCTGGCCCGCGTGAGAGTACTCGGACTCGCGCTCTGGCTGTTGCATCTCCGCTGCCTGCACGACTTTCACGTCGCCTTCCGGGTTGCGCACCCGAATTTCCGGGCGAGGCGCTATTCCGCGAAGCATCTTGTCGACCGTGTTCGCCACCCCAAGATGAATCGCCAGTTTGTCCATCTCGGTGATCTCAATGAGAACGTCAAATGTGGGGGGAGCTTTACGTTCCAGCACACTCTTCTGAGTGCCTCGACGCTTGGCTTCTTCATCCGAAAGAGTGACTGTCTGTATGCCGCCAATCATATCGGAGAGTGTTGGGTTCATCAGAAGGTTTTCAAGGGAGTTGCCGTGTGCAGTTGCTACGAGCTGGACACCTCTCTCGGCGATGCTGCGTGCGGCAAATGCCTCAGCCTCAGTGCCGATCTCGTCGATCACGATGACCTGTGGCATGTGGTTTTCGACGGCTTCTATCATTACTGCGTGCTGCTGATCCGGCGTCGGCACCTGCATCCGCCTCGCGTGTCCGATGGCAGGGTGGGGTATGTCGCCATCTCCGGCAATCTCGTTTGACGTGTCCACGATCACCACGCGCTTCTTGAACTCGTCAGCAAGCACCCGCGCTATCTCCCTAAGCTTGGTAGTCTTGCCAACCCCCGGCCTGCCGAGCAGCAGGATGCTCTTGCCGCTCTCAACAACGTCCCGGATGATGTCAATCGTGCCGTAGACCGCCCTGCCTATCCTGCACGTAAGTCCAATTATCTTGCCCTGGCGGTTGCGTATGGCTGAAATGCGATGAAGTGTGCGCTCAATTCCAGCTCGGTTATCCTTGCCAAACTGGCCGACACGTTCAATCACATAGTCGATGTCATCCTGATGCACAGGCAACTCGGAGAGCTGCATAACTCGAACGGGGAATCTTGCTTCAGGTTCGCGTCCAAGATCCATGACAATCTCGATCAGGTCTTCGACGTCGTCCTGCTCTTCCAGGCTGGCGCGCAGGTGCGGAGGCAGAACTTCGAGTATCTGCTCCAGATTGTCAGTGACCCTAAGTTGTGTCAGACCCAGGCTGTGTGTTTCTTCAATTGCCATTGTCACTGCCCGACTGGCCGACCACGCTGGGCATTCGGCCTGTCTTCTATCTAATGTATTATCCGTGCGCTCGCTCATTCCTGCATGCATACTGCAAGATTCGCTATCATTGCCCGTGATTCACTCATTGAGTTGTTTCGGGACACGCTTGTCAGAAACAACGGCGGGATGAGAGCTCAGACGACGTTCAAATGGAAAAGTATGCTCGCTACCGCCGTTACGGCCGCTGTCTCGCATCTTAGTATTCTGGGCCCCAGGGTCACGGGAACAAGACTCGACGCCAGCAATTCCGTAACCTCGTCTGTCGTGAGACCCCCCTCAGGGCCAATGACGACCCCAACACTGCGAGGCGGCTCAGACCGCACATTCAGAGCGTCGCGAACTGTCTTCTGTTCCTGTGAACAGTGGGCAAACATAGCCACATCGCAACCGCAAATCTCGTGAATCATCTCCTGGAACGTGCAGATGCCCTTGATAATCGGGATCGTTGCTCGACCGCATTGCTCGGAAGCTTCTTCGGCGATCTTCCGCCAGCGGGCCAGGCGTCTGTCAATCTTCTCATCGTGCGGTGTAGGAACGGCTCGCTCCGAATGACAGATCACAAACTCGCCAGCGCCCAGTTCAGTGCACTTCTGCACTATCCACTCAAGCTTGTCACTCTTGGGTATGCAAGCGGCGACTACGATTCGAACCGGCTCATCCGCATCACACGTTTGGTGCCCCAGTATTCGAACAGACACCTCATTGGCTCGAATGCCGGAGATGCTGGCGGCATATTCGCTACCTGCGCCGTCTATCAGCCGAACCGGCGCACCAACCCCAAGTCTGAGCACGTGAACTATCTGCCGCGCCTTGTCACCACCTATGACTGCGTAGTCTTCGTGAATGCTGTCTGGCGCGACACAGAATGTGTGTGCTCTGCTCAATGGTCACCGCCGAAACACTATCGCCACCCAGTCACCGTCTGCGCGGGTCTCAACGTGGTGCAGACCAACTGACTGAAGCTCGGCAGTCACGTCATCTTCCCTCTCAGCGATTATGCCGGACGCTATCAATCGACCTCCCGGTCGCACTTTCGCTGCCAGCGGCGCGGACATGTCGATGATGACTGAGGAAATGATGTTTGCAACAACTACATCGGCGAGGCCGCCTATGGCAGCAGGACTATTGGCCTCGAACACTGAGATGGTGCCTGCCAACCCAGAGTTGGAGACGTTCTCACGTGCCACCTTAACCGCTACAGGGTCATTGTCGATGGCCTGAACCTGAGCAGCACCCAGTCCGGCCGCTGCCATCGATAGGATGCCGGAGCCACAGCCAATATCGAAGACCACTTCATCCCCGGAGATAATATCTTGAAGGACAGACAGACACAATTGTGTTGTCGGATGCGTTCCCGTACCAAACGCCATGCCCGGGTCGAGTTCAACGACGACATCGTCCGGTTCTCTCGAATACGACTCCCACGAAGGCTTGATGACTACTTTGCCGATGCGTACCGGTTTGAAAAACTGCTTCCACGCATTTGCCCAGTCCTCGTCCTCAACCCACCTGATTGAGATTTCGGGGGACAGAATGGACGGTTCTGTTTCGACGCACCGCTCAAGCCTTGCCCTCATTCGGTTCAGAGTGTCTTCCAGGCGATCGTCAACAGGCAGGTAACCT
>Ga0116202_10002344_pt1 | contig 11293 bp, 11 predicted proteins | sample LakKivw325mmetaG_FD_94479 | JGI IMG/M metagenome (GOLD analysis project Ga0116202, IMG submission 94479) | Anoxic lake water microbial communities from Lake Kivu, Rwanda to study Microbial Dark Matter (Phase II) - Lake Kivu water 325m metaG | ecosystem: Environmental > Aquatic > Freshwater >... | reverse complement strand
TCTTGGTAGTTTGACATCCGCCTGAGGCCGAAACAGAATGGTGTTGATGATGCCGAATACCATCCCAAACACGAAGAGCCAACTAAAGGCCCCTATACCCATCTGCTTCACGTTGTCGAGAAATGCCCCTTCGAGCAGGGCGAAAACGGTACCGATGATACCGCCATACATTGTCATCTTGCCAAAGAACGTGCCGCGCTGTTCGGATGGTATGAGATCACCGATCCAACTGCCGCGTGCATTCCCTGAAATCTGCGCAAAGAACGAGACCACCGCGATCAGAGCTATCAGCATCCCTATCTTGGCGTTGCTTTCAGCACCGTGCATCAGTTTTGGCAGAAGCGCCACCAGCCCCCACCCGGACACATTGAGAGCAGCACCCACAATCGTCATGGACTTGCGGCTGACCCCACGTTCTATGAAGACCGAAGCGATTATCTGTGCGACGACACAGAGCATCGGGATGGTGCTCATCAGTCCGATCTGGACGTTGCCTGCACCAAGTCTCAGGGCATACCCGATGATGAACATTCCCCCTGTGGAGGCGGCATACACCGGCCCAACCATTGCCTGCGCATAGGATAGCCGTATCGCCCTCTTCACATCCGATGGCGACACGGGATGAAATTCTGCGGAACTGTCCGGAGTTGTCATAACGGATAATACGATAGCTTCTGCTCTCTTTCCTCCAACATCGATCGCTGGGATGCCAGAACTTTGGTCAAGCGACCGTGAAAGGCCGCAAAGTCAGGACTCGCTTGAAAGTAGGCGGTCAAAGTGCTAGACTATTGCAGGCGGAACGAATCGCCCGACTATCCAATTTCTGGAGGGACATGACCTAAGATGGCAGTAAAGATCGATAAGGATAAGTGCAACGGTTGCGGTCCGTGCGCCGAGACGTGCCCCGTTGAGGCAATTAAGATTGAGAATGACCTGGCTGTCGTGGACGAAGACACTTGCATCGACTGCGGACAGTGCATTGACGCCTGCCCGTCCGGAGCTATCTCCGAGTAGCCAATTCCAATCAGCGTCCGGGGCTCACGGAGTCCCGGACGCTCGGCATTATTCGTCATCATCCCCAGTTCAGCATCTCGACAAAGCTCTCCAACCTGACTCGCGTTCTGGCGTCAACTTTGCAGGGAGAATCGCCTTCTATCGCCAAGACAGGAACATTCATCCGCTTTCGAATGATGATGTCCTGGATCTGTCGGAAACAGAAACTCTGAGTGTAGTGAATGATGCCCGCGATTGACCGGCGTTCGACCTCGCGCGCTATGTCCTCCGTCCTTGCGAACACGTCATATGGATAGGTGTACAGCGCGTACTGCTCCACGATATCGTCCGTATCGTAGGGCATGGCAAACTGCCGCTGCACCTCGTTAAAGACCACACTCACCCCAAGTTCATCAAGCACGTCATAGAGATCGGTGAAGATCGGAGGCACTCCTACGTAGCCGATCCGCAGCTTTTTTGCCACAGGTTGCTCGCTGTGCGCCCTCGCCAGCCGTCTGTCCACTTCGGCCTCAAACTGTTGCGGATTCCCGTTAAAATCGCTGCAGCATATCTGGTAGTAGTGGTTCTCAAACGAAGTTAGTTTGTTCTGCTTCCACGTCATCTCGTCGAGACTACGCACCTTGCGCCTAATCCTGTCCAGCCGCAGTTTCCACTCCTTCGCGACTTCCAGGCTCGTTCCCATACTGTGCGCAAGTTCTTTGATATTCCTGTGCAACAGGCCGCGGTCCCGACCGTAGGGATACGAAAACGGCAGGATGGCGACGCCCCTTGACTGAAGAGTCTCGACCATCGCCTGAGTCTGAGAGCAATCACCTTCGACCACCGGCAGCAGCGCATCCAGATTCGACTCCAGAGCGACGGCGTATATGCCCTTGATCCAGCCACAAGCGCTTCGAGGGTAGCCGTCACGCTCGGCGATGGATATGTAGCGTTCGGGGTTGTCGGAGGTTATGAAGACGTTGTTCAGGTCGCACGGAGTCCAGCCCGCCGCATAGACCACCTCGACCGGTATCGTGCTGGTAAGCCCGATGCGCTTCATTGAACCCCCAGCATCTTGTGAATCTGAGGAATCACCCGCACATCATCTATGATATCCAGTGCAGCGTCCTGCATCTTCGCCAGCACAGCCCCATCCGGTCCCTCGCCGAAAACGGGCTGGATCACGAGCGGAATCGGCCGACGAACGGATAGGATTACCTGCGCGCAAGTGGCAATCTCATCTACGGACGTCTCGCAGTTCACCACAGCCTTGGCGAACACCTCAGATGTTGCCGCTATCTGCAGGAACCCTCTGTGCTGGTCCCAGTAATCCCCCACCCTGGCGGAACTCGGAAGTTTGAAATCCATTGCGACAATGTCCACAAGCTCGCGGACCGAATCGAATTCATCAGGCAGTGTGCCGTTGGTCTCCAGGTAGACCAGCAGCCCAACTGAACGTATCCCAAGCGCAAGTTCTCTCAGAAAGCCAGGCTGGCAGAGAGGCTCCCCCCCTGTAATGGCAACCACACGAGCACCCGTCTTCGAGCACACGTCCACTAAGCTGGCGACATTGACCGGGTTTGATAGCTGCGATCCGGGGATGTCAGAAGGGCAGATGCGGCACAGCGGCGGGTCGGGCTTTCGCGACCAGGCGGTATCGCAGTAAGCACACTGCAGGTTGCATCCGGCAAGACGAACAAACACATGCTTCTGGCCGCAGTATATGCCCTCGCCCTGGATCGACGCGAAGATTTCGTGGACGTAGCCTGTCCTACTCATGGTCGAAGTAGGTTGCGCAGGACGTGGCCGTCTCCCAAACGCTCACGCAGTATATGGAATCGAACTCGGTCTTGAGTCTGGTGTAGATGAAACGCGCCACGTTCTCGGCAGTCGCGTTCATCACCTGGAATTCCGGGAGGTCGTTGATGTAGTTGTGATCCATGTAGTCGAGCACGCCTCGAAGCGCCCGTTTGGCATCCCTGAAATCGAGCGCCATCCCGGATGAATCAACGTCCGCGAACCGGAAAGCCACGCGAACCCGATAGGTGTGACCGTGCAGCCTGCGGCAGGCACCTTCGTAGTTCTTCACGCAGTGAGCGGCATCAAAACTATCTTCTACAGTAATCTCGAACATCGCACCGATCGGCAATCAAGTAGTTGGGGCCGCTGAGTCGGACCACTATCACACATGATACACTGCCAAACGAGCGTAAATCAATTTTTTCCTCGACGGCGGCGGATGCATTGACACCTCAGAGCGTGGCTGGTACCATATCCAGAGTCGAAACACTGGGTGGAGGTGGTTACATGTCTGAACGAGCGGTGGTAGTTGGAGCCGGGGGCATATCGGGCGCGTGGTTTCCGCAACTGATAGCAGAGGGCGTCAAGGTCGAGGCCGTGGTTGACCTGAGCGCAAAAACCGCGGAAGCCAGGATAAAGGAATACGCCCTTGATGCAAAACCATCCAACAACCTGAAGAAGACGCTGAAGAAATTCTCTCCGGACTTCGTGGTTGATCTCACGATCCCGGAGGCCCACTGCGATGTGACTTGCACCGCGCTAAACATGGATTGCCACGTTATCGGCGAAAAACCGATGGCATCGAGCATGTCTGAGGCGAGGAAGATGGTGCGGACTGCGGAGAAGTCCGGCAAGACATATATGGTGAGCCAATCAAGGCGATGGGATGCACGACACGAGCAAGTGCGCCTGACACTGGAATCGGGATCGGTTGGGCAGATCGGCAACATCGTATGTGAGTTCTTCATAGGAGCGCATTTTGGCGGATTCCGCGACGAGATGCGCAGTCCTTTGATTCTGGATATGGCCATTCATCACTTCGACCTGGTGCGGTTTATGACGGGCCTGGATCCGGTGGCCGTGTACGCACGTGAGTTCAATCCGGCCGGATCGTGGTATCGAGGCGATGCTGCGGCCAGTTGTATATTCGAGATGTCCAACGATGTCATATTCACATACACGGGAAGCTGGTGCGCCGAAGGGTTCAATACTTCCTGGAACGGCGATTGGCGCATCATAGGTGATAAGGGTACTCTCAGATACAAAGCAGATGACGATCCGAGCATCGAAGTAGTAGCCGGAGAGGAAGGTTTCACTAGACCACTGCGGAGCACATCAGCCGTCCCGTCACAGACTGACGCCGCGAAGACCGGTATGCGCGGTGCGTTGTGCGAGATGCTGGACTTCATTCGCGAAGGCAAGACTCCGCAAACTGAGTGCCACGACAACATCAAGTCCCTTGCAATGGTGTTTGCGGCAATTGAAAGCTCCCGCAAAGGAAAGCGTGTGCCTGTGCAATGGTAACACCAGGAAATGGTCCTCCAAGACCGCAGCACGCCTTCTCTGGGACGGGATTTCAAATCCCGTCCCATCGTAGGGTCAAGTCCCGTCCCATCGTAGGGTCAAATCCAGTCCCATCGTAGGGTCAAATCCAGTCCCATCAGGAGGGTTCTGTGGTTAACCGGCCAGCACTAGGACAGATCAAATGATATACTCCGGATTGGTCTCCATTACATTCAGACAGTTGCCGCCTGAGAGGATAGTCGAACTGGCCCGTGACTGCGGTCTTCGGGGAATCGAGTGGGGCGGCGATGTGCACGTCCCACACGGAGATCTTGCGAGAGCCAGGGAGGTGGCGGCTCACACGCGAGATAGTGGGCTTGTAATAGCTGCGTACGGTTCGTACTACGTGGCCGGCGAACCCACCAGAGTGGATTTCGCTGCTGTCGCAGACACTGCACTGGAACTTGGAACGCGTCTGGTGCGCGTGTGGGCCGGAGACCGCGGCTCAGAGGAAGCTGATGACGACTACACGTCCGCGGTTGTCGATGATACCCGGAGAATTGCCGAGATAGCGGAGCGTTCCGGACTACAGATCGCGTTTGAGTTCCACGGGGGAACGTTGACCGACACGAACGAGTCTGCGACAGAGTTCTACTCCCGACTGCCGGAACACACGGTCAGGGCCTACTGGCAGCCAGGCATCTCATACAGTAGAGAGCAGCGGATCAGCGGTCTGCGATCGCTGTTGCCCAGACTGTCCAACCTGCACGTGTTCAACTGGGGTGCTGATCCCGGCGAGCGGTTCCCTTTGTCTGATGGGCGTGAGGAATGGCTTGAATACCTGAGGCTGGCGAGCTCGGCGGATGGCGACCACTTTGCGATGCTGGAGTTTGTTCCCGCTGACCACCCGGCGTCCCTCTATCCGGAATCCAACGCGCTCAACGAGATGATAGGCTTGGTGAACAAAGAAAGCTCAACGGCAGAGCAAGACGGCAGGAACGGAAATGACTGATCTTGAGAGATTTGGAGTGTCGATGGAGTCTGAACTGCTGAAGAGGTTCGACTCCCTTCTGGAGCGCAAGCACTATTCATCTCGCTCGGAGGCCATACGCGACCTGATACGCCGTGATCTGGTCTCGGAGGAATGGACCGACCCCGACGCGGACGTAATAGGCACAATCACCATAGTCTACGAACACCACGAGCACGAACTCGCCTCAGCGCTGGCTGACCTGCAACACCGGCACCACTCGCAGGTTGTCTGCAGCACACACGTGCACCTCGACGAACACAACTGCCTGGAGGTCATAATCGTGCGCGGGGCAAGTCAGAGGGTCCGCAGCATCTCCGACTCATTGATAGCGACAAAAGGTGTCAAACATGGCGGCCTTGTGTGCTCCACCACCGGACGCGATGTGATGTAGCCACGTTCGCCGCTTCGGGACGAGAGCTGTCCCGAAGCATATTCCCGAAACGTCAACTGTCCGTTGTCCGCTGTTTGGCCGCCGCACCAATTGCGGCTATGTGGGCTGGCGTGGTTCCGCAGCATCCGCCAATGATATTCGCTCCGGCATCAATCAACTCATTGACCTGCCTGGCCATGTCCTCAGGCGTGTCTTTGAACACCGTGCAACCGCCCTCCAACACGGGCACACCGGCGTTGGCGTTGATCAGTATCGGCGTGCTGGGAGCCGCTTCGCGCATCTGCCTCGTGATCTCGATCATATTGCCAATGCCGTTGCCGCAGTTGGCCCCGACGATGTCAGCGCCTGCATCCACACAAGCTTCGGCGGCCGTGGCCGGATCTACACCCATCATCGTGCGGAACCCGCGCGCGCCCGGTTCGAACGTGAACGTGCAGATAACAGTCAGGCTGGTGTTGTCTTTGGCGGCTCTGATCGCCTGAGTCGCCTCGGCGACCGAAGACATTGTCTCGATGCACACAGCATCCGCGCCGCCTTCTTCAAGGGCGAGGACCTGCTCCTTGAATGCATTGTAGATGTCTTGCTCGGTCACCATCCCGCCTTCGTCTTCGACGATCTGGCCGGTGGGACCGACGGAGGCCGCGACATACACGTCTGAGCCGGCCGCTTCTCTGGCAAGCCTGGCCGCGGCAACGTTGAGCTCCCTGACTCTACCCTCAAAACCGAATTCCTTGAGTTTGTAACTGGTCCCGCCGAAAGAGTTGGCCTGAACAAGGTCGGCTCCGGCAGCGACATAGGCACGAGCAATTTCCCGTACTTCATCGGGATGGGATATGTTCCACTCTTCGGGACACTCGCCAGGCTTGAGCCCCTTGGCCTGCAGAAACGTGCCCATTGCACCGTCAAATATAAGGATTTCACCCAACGCGAGTCTTTCAAGGATGGTTGCCATTTTGTCGTTCTCCATTTGGACGGTCGGCCCGCCATAGTGCGGGTTAAGAAGCGCAAGCAGTCGCTGAAATAGCGTTCGATGGACTGGCGCTCAACCGAGTAATCAGAGTTCCGAAGGCTCCAGGGACACTTTCCAGAAGCAATCCGAGGCCGGAATATGGTATATTCTATCAAGTACCATATCGACTGGGCAACCAGGATCCCAAGCACCCAGGCACCGTTTTCTTTCCGAGCCATCGTGCCGAAATAATGAATGTGAGGCAATACATACATACACTCATAAGCAGTAACGCTCTCGCGTGGCGATGTGTCGCCCTGCTTGCGATCGCAGCGCTTCCTGCAGCGGCGACCGGGGCTGCGCGATACTCTGTGACGCTCCAGCCTGATGCAAACGTCGTGTCAGGGGAGACCATGATTCGCTTTCTGCTGGATGCGAAGCGCCTGGTCTCAGATGCTGATGGCGCGCGCCTACAAACGTGTAGATTGCCGGCCCATTGTTCCTACCCCTCGACTCTTCCTGCGATCCTGGCCGGATCGGGTATTGAGATAGCATACCATCCATACGAAACAATCTCTGAACCTTTCTACTGGAAGTCGCCTGATGGTTCGATCATATACACGCGTTACCTGTCCGCCGACCAGAAGATTCCCCCGGAGGACTCGTGCACAGACGTTGATATTGAAGTTTCTCCCACTCGTTCCGGGCCGTTCCCGGCCGAAGCATCGCAATGCGGGCTTCCCAACACACTGATATCAACCAGGCATACGAGCCTGGAAAACGCTCTGACAACTGCGGAGAAAATGTGGGCTCTCGCCTATGTGCTGGGCGCCGAACCCCCCGATGGACTCGGGGAACTCTGGCGGCTTGCTTACTACCCCTCCTCGCCCGACACCTATCTCCGTCCGTCGCCAAAACCGGCAGAGATGATCTTTGCCGCGGCCAACGCTATTGCCGACAAGATCGACACCACGGGTACCGGCACACCAATCGTTGTCTTCAATACACTATCGTGGACAAGAACTGATGTCGTTGACGTCGCATCTCCTTTTCCAGGTAGACGAGTCAATGTTGTGATTACCGACTCGAACGGCACGCGCTGTGCGGGACAGAGCATCGGCGACAGACTCTACTTCACAGCTCGTGACGTTCCTCCGATGGGCTATAAGCTCTTCTGGGCAAATCGCGTGACGGGCGCTGTCTCCGGTCGACTGTCTGCAACCGCCGAGGGCATCATAGAAAACGAGTTCTTCCGCGTCGAATGCTCAACTGTGACAGGTTGGGTGAAACGGATATACGACAAACTGTCAAAGAGAGAGTTGCTCCCGCCCGGCAGGGCATCGGCGCAACTGGTGGTTAGAGCAGAGAAAGACGGCCGGACCGCGACACGATCCACTGTCGTGGAAGGCAACAGTGAGGTCGTCGAAATGCTGCCCGGGCCGGCGAGAGCAAGTCTGGTTTCGGACCAGCGATTCAACCATTCGCAGGTCACTCGAGAGATCACTCTATACGACGGAGTCCCTCGCATCGACTTTCGTTTCACCGTTGACTGGCAGGAGATGAGAAGCGGGGACAGGGCGCCCGCGAGACTGTGCGCAGCGTTTCCCGCTCCCCAGAACGCCAAACTGTTCATCAGAGATTCGCTCTTCGGTACAGTTGAAGCCAAGGCCGACGGCACGTTTGCTCCATCCAGGCATTTCGCTGCGCTCTCCGGCAGCAACGGAGGACTGCTTGTGGTGACGAACGGATGCCCTGGGTTCGCTTACTCCGGAGGAGCCGTGCTCGCATCTCTAACACAATCTCTCACAAACGATGATCTTGTCTACGACCACGATGCCTACGAAATGAGCTTTGCCATCTGGCCTCTGGGCACTCTTCTGCAACCCCTCGTGCTCCATAGACGGTCGGCCGAGTTCAATGAACCTCTTGTGGCCGTCGCAGTTTCCCAGCACAAAGGCTCTCCAGTCCCCCGGAAGTCTCTGATTTCCATATCTACTCCTAACGTAGTGGTCACGGCGTTCAAGAAGGCACAGTACGCTGAGGCAGTGGTGGTTCGTGTACGTGAGACCGACGGGAAGGACACAAAGGCCAGATTTACAGTCCGTTGGCAGCCGCCAGACGTCGCCGCGTGTGATATGCTAGAGACTCCCACAGGAGAGTCCCTCTCGGTAGAAGGAAACAAGTTCGACTGCACGATTGGCGCACTCCGCCTCAGTTCATTTCTGATACCTGTTCCAAAGAAGTAGCATGATCCTTGCGTGTTTGTCATACTGACCGTGAGACAGGTTCGGCGCTTTCAGCATCCACGGGCAGGGAAGGTGGGCCCTGAAACAAGTTCAGGGTGACGTGCCGGTGGTCGGTGTATCGGGAATCTTGTTCCCGATACCCACGCACGTCGGCAGTTGATGCTTTCGGGATTCGTGTGCGTCTATTCGCGAGCCACATCGCGGGGCGCCTTCGCACTATTGGGAGTCATTGGGAGGTTCGTCGCCGGTTCGCCCCGGCTCTTCTTTGGGAGCCTCACTGCCGTCCGTGCACTCATCCTGAATCGAGTTCGGGATGTCCTCCGGGGCCGGACCCACCAACACCGTCACTCTCCACTTGGCCATGAACCTGTCTCGTTTCTCAGCCGACAGCAGCAGAACACAATCCGCATTGGAGATCTTGAGCATCTCGCCGGCCTTTCCGGAAACCTCAATTGCCCGAACTGTGCAGGGCCGTGTTCCAGACCGTTTGGCGTTCTTCGGGTCGGAAGCAAATGAGATCATCCCCTCGCCCATCAGTATGTCATTAGATGGCAGGTTCTTTACATCCGGATATACCTGGTTGCCATCTTCGTCCTTTACCGTCACGCTCATGCAGCGTCTCACGTCCATCCCGCGGCAGTCTATAATCAAACCGGTGTAACCATCGCCACTCGCCGGTTCCTCCCGAGCCATCCCCAGACAAGCGGCAAGTATGCCTGCCAGCTCACTGCGGGTGATAGGATCGTTCGGCCTCAGATCCGGCGCTGGAGGCGCGATGCGCTGAGAGACTGCGAAGGCAATTGGTTTTACGGCCCAATCGGGAATCTCGGACGCATCCGTGTAGGCGGAGAGCACATATTCCGCATTTTCGACCGCTTCTATCTGCTGCATTGAAACGTGGCACCGCGAAAGCACCACAATGGCCTTGGCACGTGTGATCGGCTTGTTCGGGTTCGATTCCGAGACCTCGGGCTTTCGCAGGCTCGTCTTTACGACCAGCAATCGATCAATGACAGTATTGAACTCGGACTCCGTGATACTGGATGCCGGCCTGAAGGTTTTGTCTGGATAGCCCTGCATAAGGCGGACGCCGGCAACCGCCAAGATTTCGGGCTTTCGCGGATCAGCCGATATATCCGTATATGGTTCCGAAGCCGGTGAAGTCGTGACAACCGGTTCCTCCGCATTGGCAGGCAGGGCGGAGGACCAAATCATCACAAGCAGCATTGCCAGCGCATAGTATCTACTCAAGTCGATCACCTCAACAAACGCCAGTACACTTATTATTATCTTTCCTCCGGTCACACACCTGCCTAACAGGTAAGATTAGCAGGATGATACGCCTGCGTGTGTACGGAAGCAGGATATTGACGATGGACGCAGAAGTGGTATACTTATGTAGTAATGTTCGGTGTCACGCCCTGGAGGGATAGAGTTCGATGTCCGGTGAATCATTAACGCACGAGGATCTTCTGGCGCAGGCTGCCCCTGTTACAGCGGAACAAGCTGGTGAAATCCAACGCTATCTGGTAGCCCCGGCTCTGCTTGAAATGATGGGGCCGGCCCAGGGCAAGGAAGTGCTGGAACTGTACTGCGGCGCTGGCTATTTCTCAAGACGCCTGGCCGCGCTGGGGGCCAAAGTAACGGCCATAGATCCTTCCGAGCGGCTCATTGGGATAGCCAAGGAAATAGAGAAGCGAGAGGACAGCGCCATCACATACGCTGTGGCCGAACCAATTGATCTTTCGGTGATTGATGAGAGCTCCTTTGACGACATCGTATGCAACATGGGTTTGATGATGGCGCGCGATATCAATGGGATCGTAGCCGAACTGGCGAGGCTGGTCAGGCTCGGAGGCCGATTCATCTTTTCTGTGCTGCACCCCTGTTTCTGCCCTCCCGATTCCTGCTGGTCCGGCGGCGATGACGGCAGACCCAGATACCGTTCCATAGACAACTACTTTGCGGAAGGCTGGTATGTTACGGACCTGATCAACCACTCGCGGACCACTGGTGGACACAAAGTCAAGCATCGTTCGGTGTCCCACTATGTCAATGCCCTCGGCAGCCGTGGCTTCACGGTCCGCCGCGTGCTGGAGCCGAGACCCGGCCCGGACATTCTGACCCTGCGACCTCACCTTGAGGTATACAGCCGCATCCCCCCGATTATGGTATTTGAGGCCATCTTCCCGTATCTATAAGCACGATGCTTCCAGATTGCGGTCTGCCGGACGGCTTTGCCTGCCGTTGGGCAGTGCGGCCCGGCAACACTTCAGAGCTTAAGGAGAGACTTCTTGCCTGGATTTCTTGGTCTTGACGTAGGCACGCAAGGAGTGCGTGCCATCTGGTCGGATGATCGCGGACAAGTTGTCGCGGAG
>Ga0116202_10002343_pt1 | contig 11294 bp, 11 predicted proteins | sample LakKivw325mmetaG_FD_94479 | JGI IMG/M metagenome (GOLD analysis project Ga0116202, IMG submission 94479) | Anoxic lake water microbial communities from Lake Kivu, Rwanda to study Microbial Dark Matter (Phase II) - Lake Kivu water 325m metaG | ecosystem: Environmental > Aquatic > Freshwater >... | reverse complement strand
CGACCGTGCCGTCCGCAAGCTGCACCGAGTGCGGGTAGCCCAGGTCAAAGCCCCCGCCGTCGGACCGCAGCGCCCAGAGGTGCTGCAGGTCCCACGTCTCGCCTTCATCGCTGCTGACCGCCGCGCGGACGCCGGGGTTCGGGTGGCGGAAACCGTAGCTGAGCAGGAGGCGCCCGTCGTGCAGGCGCAGCAGGTCCGGCGGGTGGCCCTGCACGCCCGTGTCCTTCAGGTCGCGCCACGTCGCGCCCTTGTCGTCCGAGATGGCCTGCCACAGGTGATCCACACCCGTGCCGGTGCGCATGACCATCAGCAGCCGGCCCGTCTTCGTCTCGATGATCTCCGGCTCGTTGAGGTCCAGGCCGGGCTTGAGGCCCACCTGGATGAACTGCCACGTCGCGCCGTAGTCCGTCGAGCGCAGCAGCCACGAGGAGTCCTTGTCGTCGGCCTTGACCGAGCCGTAGACGGGGAAGAGGATCGTGCCGTCGGCGAGTTGCAGGGAGTTCATCCCCGAGGCCAGGCAGGCCATGAAGGGGTACTCGATCTCGCGGTTCTCCCACGTCTTGCCGTCGTCGTTGGAGAGGCCGCACATGGCCCCGGCGCAGAAGGCGACGGTGCCGGGGCGCACGTCGCGCACGAGATAGCCCGTCTTCTCCAACTCCGCGCGCTTCTCGGCGGGGTGCTCCTGCCACCACTTGCACCAGATGCGCACCTGCCGGCCGTTGGGCCCGGTGAAGGGCTTGCCGGGGAGCATCAGGCCCTTCTGCCACGTCTTGCCGCCGTCGTCGCTGACCATCTGGACCGAGCCGGCGCCCTTGGCGTCAATGTGTGACTTCGGCCCGCCGGCGCGGAAGCTGACGGACAGCCGCCCGGTCGCCGCGTCCATGCGCAGGCTCGGGAAGACCGCGTACGTGTCCGGCTCGCGGTAGATCGTGATCTGCTCCATGCCCGGCGGCGGCGCGGCCTTCTGCAGTTCCAGGGGTGACTTGAACCGCACGTAGTCCCACAGCGACTCGCCCTGCGCGGCGCTGGAGGCGCTGCCGAAGGTGAACTGGCTGCGGCCCTGGTGAGCGGGGTGGGTGACCTTACCGGTGGCGTCCAGCGCCAACTTGTCGTCCACGTACAGCTTCAGGTCCTGGCCCTTGAACGTGAGCCGATAGACGTGGAAGTCGGCGGTCGTGTCCAGTTCGTACTTGAGCTTGGCGAAGGCGAGGTCAATCCCGTCGGTGTGGAACTGCACGCCCTCCTCGTTGACCCCGTTAGACACCCAGAGGCACACGCCAGCGTCGCCCTGGCTGGAGACGACCTTCAGGCGCGCCTCGACGACGGCTTCCTGCGCCGGGTCGGCCTGCCAGTCAATCTGGAAGCAATGCCCGGACCCGCGCTCGGAGCTGTTGTCCACGATGCGCAGGACGCCGTCCTTGACTTCGTGGCGCGTGTCGGTGCTCTGCCAGCCGCCGATGAGCGGCGGCTGGTCCATGTCGAAGGACATGCTCCAGTCGGGGGGTTGGGCGATGGTGGGGAGGGCGCACGTCACGGCGGCAATCAGGAGGAGGACAGCGCTAAGTCGAGTCATCTTCGGTCCTTTCGGTTCGGGAGACAAGCAGCTCTCCGGCGGCGGCGATGAAGGCCTCGGCCCAGGCGATGCTCTCCTGCGCGGTGGCGGAGGTAATGCGTTCGCTGACCTCATGGTCGGCCTCGAGGCGCAGCTCGAAGCTGACGTGCAGACGCCGGCTCAGTTCGCGGTCCAGCAGGCCAAGGCGGGTGTAGTGTTGCCCAACGCCCGACAGCACGCCGCGATGGCTGTTGTGGTCGAGACCCTTCTCAGCCAGCAGCGCCTCCCCCGCGTGGAACATCGCGTAGTAGGCGTCGGAGACGGCTTGTTCATGGAAGCCCCTGGCTTCGAGCACCCGGGCCGCCTCCAGGCTTCGTCTGGCCTTGTCCATGAGCGCTGCCGCCTCCTGCTTCACACGATCACCCCCTCGCGGCGCAGATTCCGGTAGAGCCGCCAGTCCTTGTCTCGCCAGTCACTCTCCTTGATGGGTACGCAAGTGATCAGTTCGTCATGCTCGAACGACAATTGCCAGAACAGTTCGCCCGTCCGCCGGATGATGTCGTACGGGCTGTCGTAGTCATCCAGCACCACCGCCACATCCACATCGGAGTCCGCGGTCGCCTCACCCCGGGCCTGGGAGCCGAAAAGCACGACGGCCCGCAGGCGATCGCCGTAGATCTCCTGCAGGCCGCGCTTGAGTTCGGCCAGGATCGGTTGTAGACGTTCAGGCACCGGCATGATCGTGGCTCGTTTCGGGCGCCTCGAGATACTCCCTGGCGGCGGCGACGAACTCGGCGGCGGCCGCGATGGCGCGCCGGCCCTGTTCTGTCGTCAACTCGACCGCCCGATCATAGTCCGCAGTCTGGCGCTCGTCGAAGGCGAGCAAGAGGTGGCGGTGGAAGGTGGGGTCAAGCCGCTGCGTCTTGGCGAACTCCCGGCCGAAGGCGCTGATGACCGCTTGGTGGCTGGAGAACTCCAGACCGAGGGCAGCCAACAGCGCCTCGGCGGCATGGAACATCGCGTAGTACGCCCGGGAGATCGTCCCGGCGGCCCGGCCGGCGTCCCCGAGGACGCGCGCGTCGTCCAACGCCTCCTCTGCCTTCGCCAGCGCCAACTCCGCGGCCTCGTTCATACCCGCTGGCCCTCCCCGCGTATGTTGCGCATGATCAGCCTCTTGCCGCCCCGCCAATCCGACTCTCGCACTGGCATGACCGTCAGCACGATGTCGTGCTCCAGCGACAGCGGCCAGAAGGCGCCATCCATGCGGTGAACTTCGTCTATCGCGTTCGCGAAATCGTCCAGCACCACCGCCACATCCACGTCCGAATCCGCGGTCGCCTCGCCCCGGGCCTGGGAGCCGAAAAGCACGACGGCCCGCAGGCGATCCCCGTAGATCTCCTGCAGGCCGCGCTTGAGTTCGGCCAGGATCGGTTGGAGACGTTCCGGGATGGGCATTACCGCCCCACAGTCTGCTGGATGCCCTTCAGAATCTTGTCCACGCTCGGCAGGAACTCGTTCTCCAGCGGCTCGGCCATCGGCGGCGGGACGTTGTGCGCGGCCACGATCTTCACCGGGGCCTTCAGGCTCGCGAAGCACGCCTCCTGCGCCTTGTACGCGATGTGCTCGGCGTAGCACCCGTTCTCCGGGGCTTGCTGCACGCACAGCAGCCGCCCCGTCTTGCCGACCGACTGGGCGATGAGCGCCTCGTCCAGCGGCACGAGCGTGCGCGGGTCCACGATCTCCACGGAGATGCCCGCCGCGGCGGCCCGGTCGGCCGCCTCCAGCGCCCGCTGCATCATCCACGAGTAGGCCACGACCGTGATGTCCGTGCCCTCGCGCACGACCTTGCCCACGCCCAGCGGCACCGTGTAATCCTCTTCGGGCACGGGGTCCTTCACGAGGTACAGGTTCTGGTGCTCGATGAAGACCACCGGGTTGCCGTCGCGGATGGCGGCCTTCAGCAGGCCCTTGAGGTCATACGCCGTGCTCGGCGCGACGACCTTGAGGCCCGGGAACATCGTGGCCACGGCCTCGAGGCTCTGGCTGTGCTGCCCGGCGTAGCCCTTGCCCCCGCCGATGGTCGTGCGGATGACCATGGGCAGCTTCGCCTTGCCGCCGAACATGTAGCGGCACTTGGCCGCCTGGTTGCCGGTCTGGTCCATCGTCATCAGGATGAAGTCAATGTACATCAGCTCGCACACCGGGCGCAGGCCGGCCATGGACGCGCCCACCGCGGTGCCGATGATCGCCGACTCGGAGATCGGGCTGTTGAAGCAGCGCTTGCGGCCGAAGATCTCGTAGACGCCGCGGGTGGCCTGGAAGGCGCCGCCGTAATCGGCCACGTCCTCGCCGTACAGCACCACGCGCTGGTCGCGCAGCATCTCCTCGATCATGGCCTCGATGACGGCGTGGCGCGCGAGGATGCTGCCGGTGGAGTCGCGCCGCTGCGGCTTGTACTCGGCAAGCAGCTCCTCCTTCGGCGTGGCCCACTTCGGGTCAATCTCGTCGGAGGTGCTCTCGGCGAACAGACCCTCGTAGATGGTCGCGGGGTCCGGGTCGGTCGCGCCGGCCGCGAACAGCGCCGCGCGGTCCACGCGCTCCTGCGCGATCTTGCGGTGGATGTCAATCAGGTCCTGGGTCGCGACCCCGGCCGCCAGCAGCGCGTTCTGGTAGGTCTGGACCGGGTCAATGTCCTCCCAGGCCTTCTCCTCGTTCTTGCTCCGGTAAGTCGTGCGGTCGTCGGACAGCGAGTGGCCCATGTAGCGGTACGTGATGCATTCGAGCAGCACGGGGCCCTGCCCCTCGCGGCACAGCTTCGCCGCGCGGGTGACGGCGTCGCGCACCGCCAGCACGCTCATGCCGTTGACAACCTCGGCGTGCATGTTCGCTTCGTTGTACGCCGCGCCGCGCTGGGCCAGCCACTCCACGCCGGTGACTTCGCCCCTCTGCTGGCCGGTCATGCCGTACTGGTTGTTCTCGATCAGGAAGATGACGGGGCAGCCGGCCTCGAACTGATCCTGCGCGGCCCAGTTCATCGCCTCATGCGCGATGCCGTTGTTGGTCGCGCCGTCGCCGACGATGCACAGGCAGACCCGGCCGTCCCCGAGCCTCGAGGCGGCCATGGCCGCGCCCGCGCCGATGGCGAACGACCCGCCGACGATGGCGTTGGCCCCAAGATGGCCGGCGTGGAAGTCGGCGATGTGCATGCCGCCCCCGCGCCCCCGGCAATAGCCCTCCTCCTTGCCGAACAGCTCAGCCATGGTGCGGTTGAGGTGCTCCTGCATGGCGCAGTCCAGCACGCCCTTGCGGTCGGACATGTCATAGTTGGCGGCGTCCTCGCCGATGAACTCGGCGAGTTGCCCGACCTCGCGCTTCTCCAGGGCGAAAGCGCCCTTGGCGATGGAATGGCCATGGCCGCGGTGGGTCGAGGTGATGTAGTCGTCAGCATTGATCGCGCCGATGGCCCCGACCGCGACGGCCTCCTGGCCGATGGAGAGATGCGTCGCGCCGATGAACTTGTAGTCCGCCAGGGGCTTGAACTTCTTGTTCTTGAGCTTGACGATCATCTCTTCGAAGAAGCGGATGTGCAGCATGTGGTCGAGCAGGTGCAGGGCCTCTTCGCGGGTCATCCCGGCGGCGATCTCTGCGGCCAGGTCGCGGCCATACTGGAAGCGCGGGATGGGGTCAAAGGTGATCGCGCCGGGGGTGAAATCGGGATACACGTCGCCATCTTTGGGCATGAAACAGGCTCCTCACGCAGGTGGAACTGCGGGTGAATTGACGTCGGGGCAGGGACGTTGTCCTGCAGGCAACACAACAGCCGCACGGCCCGGAACGGCACGCACGGGGTACCAGCGGTTGCTGCAAGTAGTATGCCACAAGAGGCGGGGGTTTGTCCATTGCGGGCTCCTTGACACCGGGAGACCCCGCTGCTACAGTGCAAGGGATGCTGGGGAGCGCCCGATGCGACGACTGAAGCAGTTCGCCCTGCAGCCCCGGGGCCCCAAACTCACCGTGTTGCGCGATCTGGTACGCGTGCGCTTCGCGGACGCTGAGGCGCTGCTCAGGACGCGTGTTCCCGAACGCCGCAATGCCGCCATGTACATGGCCGGGTACGGGGTGGAGTGTGCCCTCAAGGCGCAGATCTGCGTGTCACGCGATGAGAACTGCCTGCCGGCGGAGTTCTTCCACCACAATCTGCGGCGGCTGGCGGAGGCCACGGATAAGTGGCCGTCCATGCTGGAGCCGGACCCGCGGCACCTGGACAGGCTGACATATCTTGAGAGCGAATGGCAGACGGCGATGCGCTACGCCAAGCGCAGCTACGACTATGCCTATGTGGCCGGCTTCATTGACAAGGCCCGGGAGTTCACCGAATGGCCATTAGGACGTTAGTAAGGCGAGAACTGGACAACTTCGACGAGTTGTTGGCCGTGTTTGAGGAGGAGCTTCGGCGGGAGGAGTCCGCCCCCGCGTCCGACGGGGCGCCCATCTTCTTCTGCGAGGAAAGCGGCACGCCGGACAACTACACCCACTGGTACGTCGTGTGGGACGGGTTCGAGGGTGTTGACGGTGAGGAGCGCTCACGCTTGATCGTGGCGGCCGTGCGGAACGTGATGGGGAAGGCCGAAGCCCTGCGCGTGACGATCGCCTTGGGGCTGACGATGGACGAAGCCAGGGACATGGAACTGCCTGTCTGACCAACGCCGGCGCCGCATGAAGAGCGGGGCGCTCATGCGAGCGCCCCGCTGCACTTTGTCAGGTCGGCCACCTCTACCCCAACAACTCCTCCGGCTTCACTTCCTGCGGCGGGAGGGCGTGCGGGCGCACTAGCGCCCCGCCTTGCTCGTAGCTGTCCATCGCCGCGAACGTGACCTCCAGCACCGCCAGCGCGTCGCGGCCGCTCGCGCGGAACTCATGCCGCGGCACCTGGTTGCTCACGTCCTCCAGGAACGCGTGGATGCGGTTGGGGAAGCTCTGGCCGAAGTCGTGCGTGCCCGACTCGAAGACCTCGGGCACGTTGTCGCCCTCGGTGATGAGCGCCGGCTGGCCCGGGCCGCGGCCGTCGGGGGCGTTCCAGAAGGTGACCTTCTCCACGCAGTTCTCGATGCAGAACGTGCCCTTGGTGCCGGCGACTTCGCAACTCCACCACCCGCCGAGCCCGTAGCTCGTGTCGCCCCGCTGGCTGAGCAGATATCCCACCGCGTCGTTGGCGTAGCGCAGGTGGATGCTGCACGTCGAGAGTGTCGTGTCGCCCGCGCTGCGGCGGAAGCCCGGCCGGTTCATGAAGGCCTGCACGTGCGTCACTTCGCCGCAAAAGTGGCGCATGACGCTGAGCGGGTGGGACATGAACGCCTTCATGTGGAAGTACGGGAAGTCGCGGACCTTCTTGGAGCCGGGCGCGCTGTAGCTGGCCGGCTCGCCGCCCTGAAAGCCCATCTTGCACAGGCAGTAGACCAGCTCCCCCAGCCGCCCCGCGTTCTGCCATTCCTTGGCCTTCTGCGCCGGTGTGGTGAAGAAGTGGTTGAGGTTGCACCCCAGGTACACGTCCATCGCGTCGGACAGGGCGACCATCTCGCGCGCCTGCTCGACATCGCTGGACAGGGGCTTTTCGACCAGCACGTGCTTGCCGGCCTCCATGGCGATCATCGCCGGCTCGTAGTGCCAACTGCCGTTCTCCAGGCCGCCGGTGCACACGTCCACCATGTCCAGCTCTTCGTTGTCCAGCATCTCTTCGAGGTTGGTGTACGCCTTGGCGCCGAACTGCTCGGCGGCCTTGTCGGCGCGCTCCTTGACGGCGTCGCAAATGGCGACGAGGTCCGCCAGTTCGTCTGCTTTGTGCGTCGGGGCATGGGAATACCCGATGCTGTTCATGCCCACGATGCCGACTTTCACAGCCATGTCAGTCCGCCTCCCGGTGTGCGTCAAGTGGTGGTCATGTGGTTGAGTGGTCATGTGGTTGAGTGACTGCCGCTCGGTGGCGGCGGAAGGCATGCGCCCTCGTTCCCAACCACTCAACCACTCAACCACCCAATCACTGCCTCTCCCGTCGTTCCTCCCGCCCGTGTTCGGCCTCCCAGGCTTGCAGGTAGTGCAACAGGTAGCCGATGCCCAGGGCGCCCAGGACCGAGATCAGCCCGGCCCACAGGATGCCTTCATAGTACTGGCCCGAAGCAAAGCAGGCCCCGGAGATGCGCCAGATGAGCACGAGCATGATGACCCCGACGCTCAGGATGGTGACACACGATCCGGAGGCCGGCTGGTCCACGACCTGGCCGCCACTGACGTCCGTGGGCGGCAGGCCAAACGGGGGCTTCGCCGTCGCGAGGGCCGTGCCCTCCTCGGCCGGTGCGCCCTCGGCGCCCGGCTGCCGGCGGTACCAGTCCCTCAGTTGGGCGAACAGGGCCGTGGTCGCCCGGCGTACGCCCGAGAGGCTGGCCGCCTCGCGGCTCTCCAGCGAAAACGTGCGGCTGACTTCGCGCGGCACGTGCCAGTGGATCACGATGCGCGGCAGGGAGCCTTCGGCGGCGGCCAGGTCCAGGTGGTCCACCAACTCCGCCGGCAGCGCCCATTCGTAGTCGTCGCCGCGATAGACGAGCATGCCGCCCTCGAGGCGCAGGAAGCCGATGTCGCGGTCGGTCTCGCCATGCCAGATCCGCAGGTCCTGCCCCGGCGAGAAGCCCACGAACTCGGCCTGCGACAAGGAGTCAGGGCCGTGGTGGGTCGCCAGGCGCCGGCGCAGCCCGGCATTGCCTGCCAGGCCCATGACGTTCTGCATCAGCCACGGCGCCAGGCCCCCCAGGGCGAACGCCACCAACGCCACCGCCGCCGGCGCGAGGCCGGTCGGGTGGGGTCCCAGCGCCTGCATGGCCAGCAGGCCCAGCACAAACGGCGCGGCCGCGGCCAGCATCGTAACCGTCGCGGCCAGGACGCGCATGCGCTGCTTGAAGGTGGGGGTGAAGTACTGGGCCATGAGATCAGTGTCGGACCTGGGAGCGCCGGCTTCCAGCCGGCAAGCCGTTCGTTCGTGGCCCACGTGCCGGCTGGAAGCCGGCGCTCCCAGGACGGCTTACAGCATCTCCAGGACGGCCGCGGCCATGACGTCGCCGGTCTCGCGGGCGTAACGGGCGCTCGTGCCCTCGTACGCGCCGCCGTCGAAGGCTTCCGGGGTGGGCACGTAGCCCATGTAGTCGTTCGCCAACTCCACGACGAACGCATGCGGCGTGCTGGAACGTTCCCGCAGTTGCAGGCCGTACTCGACGAAGTATTCGGCCGGGATGCCGAACAGCGCCAGGTCGCCCAGCCGCATCGTCTGCACCTCGATGGGCTCGGAGGCCTGTCCCTGCTCGTGCCGGGCCAGGTGCGTGCGGGCGCGGACCTTCGGGTAGGCGCGGTCCGGGATGCGGTCATCGGCCAGCAGCCGCTCGAACTCCGCAAGTTCCTCCGCCGAGTAGGGCCGGCGCTCGAGATCGAGCACGCGCGATTGGCTGGTCAGCGCCGTCGGCTCCAGCGGGACGGCGTCGCGCTCGATCTTGAGCACCTCGCCCGCCAGCATCATCCCCATCATCCGCGCATGGTCGAACCCGCCCTGCCGCCGCGTGGCGAACACATCAATGTGGTTGATGTTCCCGCACGGCCCGTTGGCGAAGGGGATGACCAGCGACTTGCCGTAGGCGGCCTGCAGCGTCTGGCGCAGAGCGTACGGGTAGTCGGCCGAGAACAGGAAGTTGCCGTTCCCCAGCACGTCGAGATGGCAGGCGAAGTTGACGAGGAGGGCCTGGACTTCGGTGTGTGTCTCGGGGTCATCAACGGCCTGCCGGCTGGAAGCCGGCGCTCCCAGGACGAACAGCGCACCGACCGTGGGGTCCTTGGGGCCGTCCACGCGGCTGATCTCCGGGTTGCCGACCCCGGGGTTGGTGCGGATCGAGCCGTCCTTCATCAGGTAGCGGCGGTTGTACGAGATGCGGTCTTCATGGCCCCACCCGACGCGCAGCGTGGCCGGGCGGAGGCTTCCCGCCGCGGCGATGACCGCCCCGGCGAGGCGGGCGGCCAGGTCGTGGAAGTACGCCTCGTCGCGCGGCTCGCTCCAGCCCGCGTTCATGATCGGCCCGGCATGGGTGTGGGTGGCGAACAGCATCAGGCGTTCGGGCGGCAGGCCCAGCGCCGCCTGCAGCCGCTCGCGGACGAGGCTGGTCAGCTCGCCGGGGATGCCGATCAGGTCGCAGCCGACCAGCGCCAGGCGCTCCTCGCCGAGCGCGAAGACGAGGGCCTGGGCCGTCAGCGGATCGTGGATGCCGTTGGCCTGGCGGGCGTTGAAATGGCCGGCGAGATAGACGCCCAGCGGCGGCGTGATGTCCACGACGACACTGCCGGCGTACCACAGATCAGACACAGCGTTCCTCCGATTGGCGCGGGCGCGGAACCCTCAGCGTGCCTCCAGCGTGACGTCCGCGTTGACGACCTCACCGGCGTTCAGGTTCGCGTCCGCGGACTGAGCGACATAGCCGTAGGCGAAGCCGTAGAGGCTGTGCGCGCCCGGCAGCCCCACCAGCGTATACGCCCCGGCGGCGCTCGTGGTGGTCGCCAGCGACGACCAGGCGAACCACGGCTGGTTGATCAGCGCCCCGAGTTCCCCGGTCAGGGCCGCGACGCGGGCCGGGTCCACGGCGGGCGCGAAGGGCGTCCCGAGATTCAGGGCCACCAGCGCATCCGCCAGGACGCCGCCGCTCTTCTTCACGACCGTGCCCGCAATGGTGGGCGACACCGGCGCGGCCGGGTCGGGAGGCAGCAGCAGGTTCACATTGGTCGGGCTGGAGCCACCGGTGACCTGTGTCACGACCGCATCGGCCAGGTGGCCCGGGTAGGCCGCCGTCACCAGCCACGAGCCGTACGCCGCCGGGCCGAGCTTGTACTCGCCGTTGGCGTTCGTGAAGCCCATCATCACGACGTCGGTGTCGTTCTGCGGGGGCAGCGTGGTCAACTGCCCGGTGGCCTGCTGGATGAGCGTGCCGCCGCCGAAGATGGCGGCCACCCGCACCCCGGCCAGCGGCACGTTGGTCCCGCCGACGACGCGCCGGAGCCGTCCGGAAATCGTCCCGCCCTGGATCGGCGTGATGCTCCCGAGATTGAGGTTCCCGTTCGTCGCGATGTTCACGTGCTTGTGGAAGCCCACGGTCTTGTCCGTCTCCGCCAGCGTCAACAGATGATGGCCGGTAGGCAAGCCGGTGAGGTTGATGCTCCCGTTAGTGCCGGGGTGGCGGCCGGTGTCATAGCCGTCGAAGTAAAGCGTGAACTCGGTGCTGTCGTGGCCGAACAGGTTAGTGACCTCGGCGATGAGAGCGCCGACGGACAGAGCCTTGAAGACCAGTGAGAGTAGCGCCAGACCGGCGCAGCCGGCCAGCAGACAGACAAGCAGTATGGCGATGGGCAGCATGGTGAGCTTCGACATGGACCTCATCCTTTCGTATCGCACAGATAGAACTTCGGCGTGGTGGGCCGATCACCTGCCGGACCAGGAGGTGGGGTAGAGCGGGCGTCCCGCCCGCCCACACTGTGTGGGGTAGAGCGGGCGTCCCGCCCGCCCACACTGTGTGGGGTAGAGCGGGCGTCCCGCCCGCGTTGGCGACCGTCGGCGGGCGAGACGCCCGCTCTACCCACCTATTGCGGGCGCGACGCCCGCTCTACCCACCTATTGCGGGCGCGACGCCCGCTCTACCCACCTATTGCGGGCGCGACGCCCGCT
>Ga0116202_10002342_pt1 | contig 11294 bp, 9 predicted proteins | sample LakKivw325mmetaG_FD_94479 | JGI IMG/M metagenome (GOLD analysis project Ga0116202, IMG submission 94479) | Anoxic lake water microbial communities from Lake Kivu, Rwanda to study Microbial Dark Matter (Phase II) - Lake Kivu water 325m metaG | ecosystem: Environmental > Aquatic > Freshwater >... | reverse complement strand
GAGCCCTTCGCTTGCTGTCATTCTGAGTCCTTCACCCCTTGTCATTCTGAGGGAGAGAAGCGACCGAAGAATCTCGTTCAGGATAAACTCCGCGAAGAATCTGATACAGCTCAGGGTAAACTCCGCGACCGAAGAATCTCCTCTTCAGTTCCTTCCTATCGTCAGGACTCAGAGCTTCGGCTCACCAGGACAAGCTCCGCGAAGCAATCCCCGTGGAAGTAGTAAGAACAATCGCCGATTCATCCCATCATCCTGACCTTGAGACCTGTCCCTTCATTTGGCAAGGGACGTGAGGGTGGCAAAATAAACAATCTAGAGAGTGTTTACTAACTACCAATAAATGTCACTCTGAGCGAAGCGAAGAGTCTAAAAGAGATTCTTCACCCGCAGGGCTCAGAATGACATTGGAGGCAAGATTGCAGAGCTTGTTCCGAGCGTAAGCGAGGAATCCCGCTCCGAGTTTGCTTCGGCTACGCCTCGCAACCGCTCACGCTCCTCACAATGACAGAGGGTGTTTAAAAATGTAGTTGCCCAATTTATTGGGCGGCTGTGCCTGATAAATCAGGCAACTACTTTTGTGGCGTCAGCAACTACAAAAATTTGGGGGTGAAACACCTCTGAGATGGCTGAAATTGACATGATGATGCCGAAGGAACGGGGAATCAAAATTAAACAGCCTGTGACGAGGAAGGAGGTCATGAAATCACAAAAGATATTAGACGTGAGGCAAGTGCATTAAGTTATTAGGCATAAGCCTACAGAGATTAAATCCTAAGCACAAAATCCTAAACAATTTCAAAGTTCGAAGATAAAATTGTGGGCGCTCTCGACCACCCATTTTGAATTTTGCTCTGTCATTTTTCCTTTTGCATTTTGATATCTGAATTTGTTTCGGGAACTGTGCTGCTAGGTACCCTGCCTCGTTCTGCCTGCACCTGCGAGCTTCGAGAGTTTAGTTTGCAGCTCCTGAGCACAACGGTAGATATTCTGGCTTAGTTTAGCTTCAGCACTTTTAGGGTCAGTTTGGAGCTGCTCAACCAGCAAACTGCTGCAAGCTACCACAGGTGTGAGAGGCGTTCTGAAATCTTGAACAAGCGTGCTCAGCTCCTTCTGAAGCAGTAAACTGTTAGCCAGGGGCAAAGCCAACTGGGAGGCAGTGTACTTCAACAACTTTAGCTCCCTCTCTCTATAGACATTTGGCTTTCTGCTGCCTACAATAAGACTGCCAAAGACTTCACCTCTTGAGAAAAGAGGCATCAGCACCATTGACCTTATCTCCTGTTTTCCTAATTTTCCCAAGAAGCTGCCACTCCATGGCTGACTTGCTTTACTGAGGTCAGGCTCTACCAGCGCCCTTTTATTTTCCCTTACCCAGGCTATGGGCGTTCTTTCCAGTGAAAGGGTGCTCTCAAAATCACGACTCAAGTTTATTTTGCCTGACAGGGGCAAAAGGCAAACGGTATCACCTCTTTCTATCCAGGCGATGGTTCCCCAGTCAATAGACATGAACCACTTCAACTCTTTAGCGAAACCTTCAACTAACTCCCTTATATTCGAGCTGGAGAGGATAATCTTGCTCAACATATTAGCCAGAGCTAATTGTTCCTCTTTTCCTCGCTTAATGTTAGCCATTTGCTACCCTTTAACAAAATCAAAGTTCAAAGATAAAAAGTCAAAACTTAAAAATGTTTTTACCTTTGCTCTGTATTTTTGCATTTTGCATTTTAATCTTTTATTTACTGCTGGCCTGTCATTTTGCATTTTTATTTTTACATTCTTATTTCGCTTCGTTCATTTTACCAGCCAATCTTTGGTCTTTAGTCCAGTGCTCCACTCAACCCTTCGTTTCCATCTTCTTCTGCGCTCCAGGATGATAGCCACGGGAGATATAGCCGCCGTGCTTAGAAGCCACCAGGGACGGTAGATTATCACGATGGTGAAATCGCCTTTAAGGTCGGCAATCTCCACAACGTGCTCCCCCTCCATAGCCTCAATTATGCTGAAGCTCACCACCTCGCTCTCTCCGGGCTCTAAAGTGACGCTCTTTACCGACCTGACCTCCCCATCAACTTTGAGCTCTAAGGTGCAGGTCCCCGCTGCCCCGCCGATATTGGTGACGATAAGGCTGATGGTGATTTCCTGTCCCGGCTTTGCTTCCTCGGGCTCAATGACCAGGTTGCTTGGTCGGAAGCACGGCTCACCAAAGAGGGGTGGCGGACTCAGCTTTACTATAATGGTGAAAATCAGAGGCCCGCTTATCTCCAGTGCTAGCTCGCCAGCTTCAGTTATATCATCGGGAGAAAGCTCCACCCAACCCTTCAGGGCATCGTAGTAAGCGGTGAATATTGATAAAGAATTAGGGGGTAGCTCGCTGAGGTCATAGCTCAAAGCTAGCTTGCCTGGCGGTGATATGGTGAAAAGATAAGGGTTCTCGCTATATTCGTAAAGGTAAGCATCGAGCCTGTAGACATTCCTCAATACTACTGTGCCCTCAGGCGCCGGTATCTGAATGACCTTCATCTCCAGCCTGTGAGGCACTCTTCCACCGGGGCAAACTATCTTGGTGCCCCGGTCAAGCTCCAGAGCTAATTCTCCTTCGGCATCGGTTGCCTTTACTGATTCAAGGAGCTTCCCCGAGGAATTGACCTTGATTTTAGTTACCTTGCCCAGGATATCTATCTCAAGCCATTGGTAGCTTGGCGTGGGAGGGCTTGGTTCAGCTTCCTCCTCTTCCGGTGGGAATTCCTCAAGCATATAATTTACGGTGAACGAGAGGCTATCCCCTTGAGCCCTATTTTGAGCCTCTCCTGTTTCCCGAAATTCCCACTGCCAGTTTAAGGTAACTGTTTCGCCGGCATTAAGTCGGGCGATCTTAATATAATTTGAAGCAGCGGCATTTTGGGGAAGCTCATAAATTGTAGCTGGCAAAGTTATGTTAGTCTTTAGCCGCTCGTGTGAAAGATTGAAGAGCAAATAATTCCCAAGGGCAGTGCCATCTCCGTCCCAATCCGTTTCTTTAACATCGCTTATCCAGATGGTAACAAAGCCATCCCGGTAACCGGCATTGTGCAGGGTAACTGTCTTGGTACCGTTGTCGCCAGGCTTAATATTGCTTATGTTCCAGCTGGTAGCACCTTCGCCACTAAGCACCAGGTCTATAACAAGGCTTTGAGCCTGTGCTGGACTGGGCAGCAAGGAGCCAAACAAAGCTAACCCGATGGTTAGAGCTAAAACTAAACTGACTCCACACTTAGCTATTTTTCTAAGTAACATGCGTCTGAATCCTTCTCAAATTTCTAATATCTAAACTCTACCCTGAACTTAATTCAGGGTTAAACAAACCCTTTTAGAATCCAGTAGCCTCTCCTTTTCTCTACTGACTCCTGCCTCCTGGCTACTCCCCGTTTTTTCATTTTGATTCTTGCCTTTTGCTGTGTATCTTTGCATTTTGATTTTTGATGTGCGCTATTTACATATTTGTTTAATAGTAATAGACCCTGACCTCATGTAAGACTGAAGCTTTAGATGTATCCGAAGTAGTCAGGGTTGCCCGCCACTGTTTATATCTCCCCGAAGGGAGCCCTGAAGTTATAGGGCTATTGGTAGTTCCTAAATCGGTCCAGTCTGGCATAGCATCACCCTTGTCAAACCAAGTATCAGAAGCTCTCACCTCGAAAGTTATGTCGGTAGTACTGTCCTCAACCGTTTCGCTCCAAAACAAGGCATCCCATCTTGCCCCAGTAACTCCAGTATCCAAAACGTCAGAGGCTATGGTGCCTGGCGAAACATACGTGCTTGGAGCAGGATATTTGCGCACCCTGAACCAATCAACCTCTACCCAATGTTCAGCACTAGATAGACCTGCCAGATGAATCCCTAGGCAGACCGGGTCAGTTAGTCCGCCGGTAAACGATATTTGAGAACCCAATTCTGTCCATGTAATACCATCAGTAGAATACCAAGCTCTTGAAGTCCCTCCAGTCCTGTTTACTCGGTTATACTTGGGGGACGTAGTTGTGGTTTGTTCGTCTGTACTCTCCCCGGTCGTCAGTCTGTAGGAGTTGGTTGCTCCCACTGCTGAGAAAACGGGGCTCATAATCCGGTTCTTAGAGCCAGCGTCAACACTCTGCCTAAGCTGGACCCCTCCCATCTTGGACCACATGCCATGAGCTCCACCCCAGGCGGGAGTGTAGGACTCAATAAGAACATTATCGTAGTTTCCCGAAACGGATAAAAAGAGAAATTTATCAGAAGAATCCCACAGGTCACCTGTATCTGTCCCAGTAAGTCTTATGACCGTACCAGATTCTGCATAAAAACCTATGGCCCCTCCCACTTGCGAAAATGTCCAATCTGCTCCCAAAGAAGCATTGTCAAAATCATCAAAGAATACAAAGGTCGCATCTCCATCGCTGGCACTGCTAGCCGTGGCGTTACCATAATACATGTAAATTGTTTTATTGCCTGAAGGGATGGAGGGGACTTTGACCCAGAAGGTGGCAGAAGTTGAGGCAGTATAGCTTTCTCGCCAGTGAGAAAGCGAGGTTGAGTCATCAGAATCTCTAAACCTGATGTCGTCGAAGTCAGGCTGCATGTCGGCATCGTAGGCTACATCAACTTTGACCTGAAAGTCGGTCAGCCCAGAGCCCGGGTTATTTATAGTTACAGGTGCCCAGCGACTCCAGCCATCTTCTGACCCTAGGGTGGTTGTTGGCTCTGGCGAGGCATATTTGCGAGCCCTAACATCATCTATCCACCAGTTATTATTTGCAGTCCATGCCCTATGTCCTACCGTTCCAGAAATATGGTCTGTTCCAACATTGAGCCAGCCAGATGCTGGATTAATCTGAACATCATCTTTAAGGAACCGCATTTGCCCCGGACTTTCCTTAATAATAATAGTAGTCTTGAACCAGGTATTGGTGGGCAATGTCCCTGAAACCGCATTAAGGCTTGTCCAACTTCCACCGACCAATTTAGCAATTGTCCATTGTCCTTCCCAGTTAATGTGGTAATCGTTATAGGGGGTGGTGGGGCTGGCGCGGAACTGAGAGCAAATATCTGGACTGGTAGCAGTGACATACCACCAAGATTCATAAACTAAATCTGATTCGTTGACTCCTGTAGCCACAATGTATTTATCACTACTTGATGTGGCTCCAGCCTTTAGGGAATATGTTCCGGAATGCTTTTGGTCCGTGGCAACGCTCCAAAAGGTGTCGGTAACTATTGTCCATTTATCGAGATTCCCACTCTCGAAATCGTCGAAGAACACGAAGGTCGCATCTCCATCGCTGGCACTGCTCGCCGTGGCGTTACCATAATACATGTAAATTGTTTTATTGCCTGAAGGGATGGACGGTACTTTGACCCAGAAGGTGGCAGAAGTTGAGGCAGTATAGCTTTCTCGCCAGTGAGAAAGCTCAGTTGAGTCATCAGAATCCACAAACCTGATGTCATCAAAGTCAGGCTGCATGTCAGCATCGTAGGTTACATCAACTTTGACCTGAAAGTCGGTCAGCCCAGAGCCCGGATTGCTGATGGTTACAGGTGCTCGGCGACTCCAAGATATATAATACCAACTTTCTTCCGAACCCATGCTGGTTGTCGGCTCTTCAGAGACACTTCCAAGCTTCACATCCCCGGGGCTTGAGGAAGTATCAACGTTGTTCAAAAAACCGGCCTCAAAATCCGCCTGAGTGGTTTGCCGCCATAGAATAGAAGTCCAAGCCTCAAAGGTATTGCCACTGGAGATTTCCAGGTCAACAAAGGAAGCTGTAGTTACCCCAACGCTGCTTGCCAAGAGAATTACTCCCAGGCTTGCCAGTAGGATAAGCCACTTCTTTTTCATGGTTTCTAAATCCTAACCTCTAACTCCCCCCTCTGAACTCCCTCCCCTAGCAGGGAGGGAGAACTCTCCTCTCCCTTCAAGGGAGAGGATTAGGTGAGGGTGAATTCATTTTGACCTTTGCATTTTGAATTCATCCTCCGGTCCTCTTATGCGGTAATTTTTCTCTACCTCGCCCTCCCCACTGAGTGCTTGCCAGATATTTCTCGTCTCCATGACGATAATGACCAGTCCAGGTAGGCACAGGGTCAGCAGAAAGCCCAAGGGAGTTTTGACAAATTGGGTGGCATAGCCGAAGTAAGGAATGTGAAAGCAAACTTTTCCCACTACGCTCTGAGCTGGCACGGTAAATGGGTCGGCATCCTCGTTGGCGTCTCCCTTGGTTCGGAAGCTAAGCGATGAGTCATCTTCCACGGCTATCACCTTGTGGCTTGTCAGTTTCTCACTCAGCGGAGAGTAAAAGGTGATGGTATCCCCTGCCGTTATGTCTTCTGTGGCAATCGGGCGAGTTACCACCACATCACCAACTTTCAATTCTGGCTCCATACTTCCGGAGAAGACGGCATCCACCCGCCAACCAAATTGGGGCGCCAGAACGGTGAGCCCCGCCACCAGCATGAGCACCACCAGTAAGGCGGTGCAGAAATTCTCAGCCACTTTTCCCATAACAAATTCCTTTATTGTTGCAAGGTAAAACTAGTGCTGGCAGTCCTCTCATTTAATTTCTAGACAATCCCGGCTTTGAGGTGGTGGGAGCTTAGAGCCCCACCACCGTTGCAAAGAAGCCCATGCTAGTCAGCGTTCTGGAGTAACTCGAACTCGATGTCAAAACCAGCACTATCACTCTGAATTTTGTTGCCTACACCACTATCAATACTCCACTCAATCCGAATTGCCTTATCACCGGCGCTTCCGTAATTTGCCGCCATGGCGTAATTGGAGAGCTTCTCACCTACAAGATCAGTAGTACCCCCCTTCACGAAGTCATTGAATATCAACGTGTCGGTCCCAACGTTATAGGCATCGTTGTTGTTCTCATCGACGTAGATTAGCAGCGAAAGAACTTCGGCGAGTTCACCATTGGTGCCTGGGCTACCGACTGTGCCGTCTTCACCCGGATCAGCATCTTCAGGCTCGTTCACTCCATTCTCGGCATCGACTATGTTAGAAAACGTGATATCCAAGGAGCCTGCTATTGACCCATCGTTCTTGAGAAGCCAGTCAGCGGAGTCACTGTCCCCGCCATAGGTATCCGTTACCTCAAAGTGCGCTGTTAAGGGGTCAGCATCCGACACTTTCAGGTTCAGTGTCCCGGCGGTGAAGGTATTCCCCGTGCTGGTCTCAATGTCGCTGAAGTAGGCAAAAATGCCACCACTAACGAGGGCACCCACCAATGCGATGGTCATTAAGCTGAACAAGATTTTCTTTTTCATCTATTCCTCCTTTCTATTTGTTTTTTCGAACTTTGAAACCTAGGCTAATCCTCTATTATCATCACCTCCTTTTGTTGGCGAGTCCCTCCCATAAGGTAAGGGCTCAGAACGGCGCAATATTGCCTTTATCCTTGCCGCCAATTCATCTATTTCCGTTACCACAAATTAGCGTTATTTATCTGTCACCCTGAACCCTTCGCTTCCTGTCATTCTGAACGAAGTGAAGAATCTCATGGCGCTCAGGACAGGCTCCGTGAAGGGTCTAGATTCTTCGGTCACTTCGCTTCCTCAGAATGACAATTAGGTGGTGCTAAAGACTCTCTGAATTGTAAACAAGGCAAGTTAAGAAATGGGTTAAGGAAGGTTAAGATTTGGTTAAGAATGGCGCACTATTGAGAATATAGTAGTCAGGAGTCAGAATCTAGGAGTAAGTAGCCAGTAGCCATCCCCCCACTCCTGAACTCCCCAATTTTGCATTTTCCGTTTTGATTTTTGCTCTTTCCCTTGATAAACCTCTTTAAAATAATGTATTATAAATACGCAAAATAATTAGTCGTATGGAGGAGTATTATGAATACAGTTCGATTGAATGTCACCCTTCCCGAAGAGCTTGCCCGGCAATTGGATAACTTGGCTGGAACCAGAAAGAAGAGTCGTTTCATTGCTGAAACTTTGAGACAAAGGATTGAAAAGATTCAAAATGAACAGCTCCAAACGCTCCTGGAAGAAGGCTATAAATCTGCTAGACAAGAAAGCCTCAACATAACAAAAGAATTTGAGCCTGTTGATTTAGAAGGGTGGGATGAATATTAAAAGGGGAGAAATATACCTTACTGTCCTGGATCCAGTGGCGGGAAAGGAGATTTCAAAGACTCGCCCTGTTGTGGTCGTTTCTAATGACAAGAACAATGAATTTTCAGCCACAGTAACCATCTTACCCTTAACCTCTAGAAACCTCCAGAAGATTTATCCCTTTGAGGTGTTTCTACCTAAAGGTGCCGGGAGTCTTCCCAAGGATTCCAAGGTTAAAGCCGACCAAATTCGCACTCTTGACAAGAGCCGCCTCCTGACTCTTATAGGGAAGTTAGAAAGGGAAGAGATAATCCAGATTGAAAAGGCAATGAAAATTCATCTGGGATTACCTTGATTCTCAACTAGGCTTAGGATTTACCACATTTGCATTTTGACTTTTGCTCTTTGCTACTCCCCGCCTCTCGCTAAGCGGTACCCTTTGCCGTGCTCGGTGAGTATGAGCTTGGGGTTGGCAGAGTCTTCTTCGATCTTCTCCCGTAGATGCCTCATGTGGACCTTGAGGCTCTCGGCTGCTCCAGGGTAATCCTCCCCCCATATCCTGCGGGCAAGAATGGAGGAGGATATAAATTGCTCTGGGCTCCTAGCCAGGTGATAAAGAATTTGATATTCGATGGGGGTAAGTTTTATCTCCTTTTTGTGCAGGAATACCTTACGGCTGGTGAAGTCAATGTGGAAGTCCCCAGCAGTAAAGGGCTCAGCCTCCTCACCCTCCACGAGACCACGGCGGCGTAGCACCGCCCTGACCCGAGCCAAGAACTCAAGGTGACTGAAAGGTTTAATCACATAATCATCAGCTCCCAGCTCTAGCCCCTTCACCCGGTCGGTCTCTGCTCCTCTTACTGTAAGGATAATAACCGGGACATCGGAGAAGCGGCGCACCTCGTGAAGCACCTGAAAGCCATTGATGTCAGGCAGGTTGATATCTAGCAGGACGATGTTGGGCGACTCGCTTTCCACCATTTGTACCCCCTCTTTCCCCAATGGAGTAGACACTATTTCTACCGCGGGCCACCTTAACTGGAAAATTAGCGAGATAGCTTCCAGGATATTGGCATCGTCTTCAATGACTAAAGCTTTCATCTTCCCCTTTAGAATTCAGCATTCACTAGCCCTCCCTCCACTCCTACTGACTACTAGCTCCTGACTGCCGACTCCCTCCTCCCTCGCCAGGGGGAGAGAGAAGCTAAAAGTGCTGCCTTTTCCCTCTTCGCTTTCCACCCAAATCTTCCCCCTGTGTAACTCCACCAGTTGCTTCGAGAGGGTTAATCCCAAACCCAAGCCAGGGAATTTGCGCTTATTCGGCCCAGCCCGATAATAAGGCTCAAAAATTTTCTCTTGCTCCTCCTTGGGTATGCCTGAGCCGCTATCTTGAACTTGTATAATCAAATTATCACCTTCCTCCCTGGCTCTCAACGTGATATTGCCACCCCAAAGGGTGAACTTGGTGGCATTACGTAATAGATTAATCAACACTTGCTCCAGACGCTCCCCGTCCCCTTTTACCCGGGGCAAAGAAGGAGGTAAATCGAGAGTAAAGGATTGCCCTTTACTTTGAGCCACCACGAAGAATTGAGAGGCAACGCTTTGGAGCAAGGGCAAAGGGTTAAGAGGCTTAAGTTTAACCTTTAAGGTAACTATCTCCCTTTTGGCCAAGTCAGCTAGATCGTCCAACCTAACTTCCAAGGTATTACAACCATTGACGACATTTTTCGCTAATCTAGCTATTGGGCTGTCGGGATATTCCCTCTGGACTTGTTCAGCAAGGAGACCTCCTGAGGCTAACATGGGAGTAAGGGCTGTCTGAAACTCGTGGGTGAGAACAGCAATAAATTGTGATTTTATTTTGGCTTGCTCCTCCAGCTTAAGGCGCTGTTCCTTTTCCAATGCATGAAGCCGAACATTGTCGATAGCACCCGATATTTGAGTCGAAACTTGCTCCAACAAAGCCAGCTCCCTTTGCCCATAAGCATTAGGGCGACGGCTAGCAATAATCAGAGAAGCAAAAACCTCGCCTTTGGTTATTAAAGGAAGATAGATAATCGACCTTATACCTTGTTTAAGATGCTGCTCACCAGTCCAGAATTTCCTCTCCTGAGCCAGGTCTGACTCCACCAAGGCTTGCTTATGGTGAGCTACCCACTCAATGGTTGTGCCGCTCAGGGGTAAAACCTTTCTCCTCTCCCAGCCTATGCCTATCTTGGTGGAAAGGGCTACAAACCTCAGTTTATCCCCCTCAATGAAAGCAATAGTCGCCCAGTCAACATTCATAAGCTTCCTTAATTCCTCGGCAAAACCCTCATATACCTCCTGGATGTCCAGGCTGGAGGAGATAATCCTGGCCAATTTGTTAACCAGTGCTAATCGCTCCCTGGCCTCTTTATAAAGCCCGGCGCTGCCCAGGGCAGCGCCTAGCTGGCGCCCCACAATGTTTAACAGGCTGATATCCTGGGAGCGAAATTCAGATTTAGTAGAGGAGGCAATGCCCAGAACTCCGACTATTTTCTTTCCCGAGCTTAAAGGGATGGCACAAAAGGAATGCAGTCCAGCTTGACTGGGGGTTTTCAGGGTATATCTGGGGTCAGTGGCTATATCCGCTGTAGTTATAGCCCTACCATAAAGGGCAACTAGCCCGGTAAGGCTCTGCCCCAGCTTAAGTTGGGCCATCTCTTGGGTCATTTCCGGGGTGAAACCTTGCTGGACGGCCAAGGTTAACTTGCCATTAGCCTCGTCGACTAATTGTATCCAGCAACAGCTTACAGGGAGAACCTGGGAGAGCTTGGCTGCGCTGAATCTAAGGATTTGCCCCAGGCTCTCCGATTGGGAGATAACCTCAGTTATAGCCTCTACTGCCAAGAAAGGCTCGCTGTCTTCAGTCATAGTACTATAATACTAATATAGCGAAAATTATTTATTTTGTCATCTTTACCCTCTTGCTCGTTGCGGTAGATAGCCTGCTGAAACAATATAGGGGCACGAAGTGGTTGATGTGGGGTATAGCTTGTTGGCAAGCTTGCCGTCGTGGAAATAGGGCGTATTCAGGTGCGGAAGGGGTAGTAAGAGTTTATGTCAATAACCCTTGGCAGTTGTCACCCCGATCCGTGGATTTGATAGTTAGTTCAAATCCAAATTATATTGCACTAAAATATCACCCAGGAGGTAACAATGAAGCAAAAAGACGAAGTCCTGGGTGTAAAGATAGT
>Ga0116202_10002341_pt1 | contig 11303 bp, 5 predicted proteins | sample LakKivw325mmetaG_FD_94479 | JGI IMG/M metagenome (GOLD analysis project Ga0116202, IMG submission 94479) | Anoxic lake water microbial communities from Lake Kivu, Rwanda to study Microbial Dark Matter (Phase II) - Lake Kivu water 325m metaG | ecosystem: Environmental > Aquatic > Freshwater >... | reverse complement strand
ACCTAAATTTCGCCCAAATTAATGGCCACATTGCCCGGCATCAAGAGGATTTTGAGGGCTGAGCCCACAAGGCCAGCCAGTGGATCTCTTCTGTCGAGGGTGATCCTTTGAACCCGACCCTCTTGATCCAATGTAATGCGGCCTCTGATCTGGAAAGCATCCCGAACCATGCGCAGGATGCCCAATTCTCGTAGCTTGTAACTGGTCTGGGCCAGCCAGTTGCGGGCCCAGATGGTCACGTTGTGCGCCAGGCTGCCCAGCAGCACGAGGACCTGTTGAGCCGTGAACTTCTTCTTGTTCCGTTTGGTCAGGCCCAAACCTTGCCGGTCTCCTTTGACCTGAGTTTCAGCACCACCGCCCCGCTTATCGTAGCAGTGCACATAGGCCAGCAGCACACTCGCCGAGTCCTTGACCAGCTCCGCCGGTTGACTCATCAAAGTCAGCATCTCCTGCGGGGAGAGAGTACAGATCAGCACTGCATAAGACCACTGCCCATTCTGCTTACGCGAACGTGCAGCGATCTGCACCGTGGGACGAACATAGAGATGGGGTTGAAGGACCAAGCCCACTTCTCGCCCCGGGATCTTGGTGTCCGGATACCAGGTCTGGACACTCTGGGCCAGGCGGGTCGCCCGTTTCGTGGAGAAGTCTTTGACCAAGAGGTGGTAGCCCCGCGCCAGGAGCCAGTTGACGTCATCTTCGCTTCCGCCCCCGGCGTCAATGCGCAGGAGGGTGCGACGCCGCTGGGCTTCATCCAGTTCCAGGACCTCTTCGGCTGCCAGGATTAAGGGCTGTAGGGCCTGGGTGAGTTGGACTTTGCCCGCGTAGAGCTGATCCACCACCACTTCATCGTACCAGGAGGCCACCACACGGGCCAGTTGCCGCCCCCGCCGATTGCGCTGGCGGGGGAAGTAGCCTTTGGTGGAGAGCTCTGCCTTCTTGCCCGTGGGCATGCCGCTGGTGTCGGCATCCAGGAGTTGAAAACGCTCCTGATAGTTGTGATGGTATCCGGCACCGTGCTGGCGATAGATGACCTTGACCGCTTCCCCCAGTTGGGCCACATTCTCCTCCGTACAGGCGTTCAGGGTCTCACTGATGGTGGATTGCTCCGCACACCCCTGGCGGTCAAAGGCAGCCTGCAGAGCCTGGTCAGGGCGCACCCGTTTGTTCGTTTCCACTAGCCCCTGGGCCCCGGCCAGCATACCGATGAAGCCGTCTTTGAGCTTGTCTGTAGGGGTGTAAATCACAGTTTTCTGCCGAATCTGGACTTTCTCTTCGATCGGAGCCCATATTCGGCGTCTGGAGAGCTCGATGCCGAGGCCGATTAAGCTGGCTCGGGCCGAGAATCGATAACGACGTGCTTTGGGGGTAGATTTAGCCATGGTGATATACCTCCTTACGTCCTTACGGTAGAGTGGTTGATTAGCCTATAGTCTACCACATAAGGAGGGTATCACGCTACTTGGTTACTTCAACAGAGACCACATGGCCGCTAATTTGGGCTTTACAGGATTTCCGTGAATCACTCGATGAATCTACTTGACAGATGGCAAGCCTTGGACAATGAAACCAGTGAGAGGTCAAACCCGGCCACATTAATGCATGCAGGTCCTGCTAGTAGCTCCCTAGTCAGAGACTCTTTCTTGATGGGCGGTTGATTCCTTCCGGATCGCTCTTGCGATTATGATGACATGAGGGGAGGGGGTGTGAGTAACCTTGATTATTGGCTCATCAAGAGAATCAACAAGGCTAACCGCGACTTCGAGCTCATCGCCGATGGGGACCGCATCGCCGTAGCCGCCTCCGGCGGCAAGGACAGCCTCACCCTGTTGGAATTGCTGCATCGTCGTCAGCGATTCGTGCCCACCGATTATACCCTCGTCCCCGTGCACATCATCAGCGACTGGAGGTGCACTGACCAAGACCTGCGCGCCTGGCTGGAGCAATACTTCCAATCGTTGGGGCTGGAATACACCTTTCGGGAGATCAGTATTATGCGCGATGAGGGGGGCCATCGCCAGGAGCCAGACTGTTTCTGGTGCGCCTGGAACCGGCGGAAGGCGCTTTTTGAAACCGCCCATGAGTTAGGCTGCAACAAGGTGGCCTTCGGCCATCACGCTGACGACATCGCCCAGACCACGCTGCTCAACCTCTTCTACCACGGACGGCTGGAGACGATGGAACCCAAAGTGGAGTTCTTCGACGGGGTGATCACTGTAATCCGTCCTCTGGTCTACGTCCCAGAGAGGGAGATTGTGCGCTTCGCTCGGGCGGCTGGCTTTCCATGTTCAGGCATCCCCTGTCCTCAGGCTGCCACTTCCCAGCGGACCAGAATGGCCCAGCTTCTGCGGCAGGTGGAGGAAGAGTGTCCTCGGGTGAAGGTCAACCTCTTTCGAGCCGTGCGGCGGCGGAAGGGCGAAAACTGAAGAGCACTCCCCCAGTGGGGAAGCGCTCTTGCGTTCGAACAGAAGATCCTCCTGGCAATGACCTACTCTCCCAGGGGCTCGCGCCCCAAGTACCATCGGCGCTGGCGGGCTTAACTTCCTGGTTCGGGATGGAGCAGGGTGTTTCCCCGCCGCTGCAATCACCAGAAGGATCTTATTTCATCTCTTCGTCCATTATTCTCTTGATTTTGTTAACAAATTCCTCAATTTGAAGGGCGTAAGAGGTTATATCCTCCCCTTCTAGCCAATTCTCGTAAAAATTGATATGCAGAACATTGGCTAAGCCAAATTGATACCGCAATTGTTCATCATTACGCTCTTTTGCGACCCTCCTCACCGTCTCAAAGAGCAAAGCGTGTCCATCGTGTTGCCAACCGCGGGACTCTGCTAGGGCTTTAACCGCTTGAGAAGCTGCACCCCACAGCTTCTCACCGGCTTGTCTTAGCTTACCGGTCTCAAAAGCCTCTTCCCAATCTTCTAAAAGCTCATCTATTCCCTTTAAATAAACCTCAACTTTCCCCATCCATCTTCCCTTAGCTTTGCAGGAAGAACTTATTCTAGTGGGCGGGCGAATTTCGTCTAACGTTTAGTATGAGAACTTTCTGTTCGCATACTACGCAATTTCTTGACCAATTGAGAAAAAATATGGCTTAGCACCCTAGAAACTGAACAGAACGCCTGGACTCTCTTCCGATGTATCACACGAGGAATCAAGCCCTCGGCCATTAGTACGGCTTCGCTGAACGCATTGCTGCGCTTACACGTGCCGCCTATCTAGCAGGTAGTCTACCTGCGGCCTTACCCGGTTTACCCGGTGGGGGACCTTATCTTGAGGCGAGTTTCCCACTTAGATGCTTTCAGCGGTTATCTCTGCCAGACATGGCTACCCAGCGATGCCCCTGGCGGGACAACTGGCACACCAGCAGTCTGTCCACCCTGGTCCTCTCGTACTGAGGGCAGCTCCCCTCAAGTCCCCTGTGCCCACAGCGGATAGAGACCGACCTGTCTCACGACGGTCTGAACCCAGCTCGCGTACCGCTTTAATGGGCGAACAGCCCAACCCTTGGGACCGTATCCAGCCCCAGGATGCGACGAGCCGACATCGAGGTGCCGAACCGGGCCGTCGATGTGAACTCGCGGGCCCGACTAGCCTGTTATCCCCGGGGTAGCTTTTATCCGTTAATTAGCGGCCCTTCCACACGGAGCCGTTAGGCCACTAAGCCCGACTTTCGTCTCTGCTCGACCTGTCAGTCTCGCAGTCAAGCTCCCTTATGCCTTTGCACTCAACGGCGGGTTTCCATTCCGCCTGAGGGAACCTTTGGACGCCTCCGTTACCTTTTAGGAGGCGACCGCCCCAGTCAAACTGCCCACCTGGCACTGTCCCCCTGCCGGATAACGGTCAGGGGTTAGGGTCAAAACTTGACCAGGGTGGTATTTCAAGGGCGACTCCACCGAAGCTAGCGCCCCGGCTTCTCAGTCTCCCACCTATCCTGCACAAGCCAAGCCCTAACTCAATACCAAGCTGCAGTAAAGCTCCACGGGGTCTTTTTGTCCTGCTGCGGGTAAATGGTATCTTCACCACTACTCCAACTTCGCCGGGTCCCTCGTTGAGACAGCGCCCCACTCGTTAAGCCATTCGTGCGCGTCGGAACTTACCCGACAAGGAATTTCGCTACCTTTGGACCGTTATAGTTACGGCCGCCGTTCACCGGGGCTTCCATTCAGAGCTTCGGCTTCGACGAATCTCAGCCTAACCCCTCCTTTTAACCTTCCGGCACTGGGCAGGCGTCAGCCCCTATACTTCCTCTTACGAGTTAGCAGAGACCTGTGGTTTTGTTAACCAGTCGGCAGGGCCTGTTCTCTGCGACCCCCGCCAGCTCCGGTGGCCAACACTTTCACCAGCGGGGGCACTCCTTCTCCCGAAGTTACGGAGTCAAGTTGCCTAGTTCCTTAACGAGGGTTCTCCCGATCGCCTTAGGATTCTCTCCTCACCTACCAGTGTCGGTTTGCGGTACGGGCACCCGAGATTCATCGCTTAGAGGCTTTTCTTGGCGGATGGGCTTGACCACTTCCGGCTCTTGCGGCATCCGCTTGGCCCCTCGAGCTCCGAGTGCGGATTTACCTACACTCCTCATCGCCCTACAGACCTTGCACCTGCACGTCCATCAGCAGGCTGGCCTACCCTTCCGCGTCCCCCCATCGCTCCTCTCAGGTGGTACGGGAATATTAACCCGATGTCCATCGCCTACGCCTTTCGGCCTCGGCTTAGGTCCCGACTAACCCGACGCGGAGTAACCTTCCGTCGGAAACCTTAGGCTTTCGGCGAACATGATTCTCACATGTTTCACGCTACTCATGCCAGCATTCTCACTTCTGTCCCCTCCACGTGTCCTTTCGGTCACGCTTCTACGGCGACAGAATGCTCCCCTACCAAGTTAGCTGGTTTGCTGGCCGGCTCTTTGTGGATCGGTCTGGGGAGCTGAGCTCAACCCAATCAACCGAGCCACGAACCAACCATCCAGCCAACCTCCGCGGCTTCGGTGCCAGGCTTAAGCCCCGTTACATTTTCGGCGCGATATCACTTGACCAGTGAGCTGTTACGCACTCTTTAAAGGATAGCTGCTTCTAGGCTAACCTCCTGGCTGTCTCAGTAATATCACATCCTTTCCCACTTAGCCTGGACTGGGGGACCTTAGCCGGCGGTCTGGGCTGTTCCCCTCTCGACCACGAAACTTATCTCCCGTAGTCCGACTCCCACGCTCTGAAGTGACGGCATTCGGAGTTTGGTTCGGTTTGGTAGGCTTTACGCCCCCTAGCCGATTCAGTGTCTCTACCTCCGCCACTCAACGCGTGAGGCTAGCCCTAAAGCTATTTCGGGGAGAACAAGCTATCTCCGGGTTCGTTTGGTATTTCGCCTCTATCCACAGCTCATCCCACACATTTGCATCTGTGACGGGTTCGGGCCTCCACGAAGCATTACCTTCGCTTCACCCTGGCCATGGATAGCTCACCCGGTTTCGTGTCTACTCCCTGCGACTTACCACGAAGGACACGAAAGACCAGGAAATCCGCGAAAAATCCAAAAGGCTTTCGCTTCTTTCGTGTCATTTCGCGCCTTTCGTGGTTACGCCCTATTCGGACTCGCTTTCGCTACGGCTCCGCCTGTGTCTAGCTTAACCTGGCCACAGAGAAGTAACTCGCTGGCTCATTATCCAAAAGGCACGCGGTCAGGCGGGCTTAGCCACCGCCCTCCCACTGCTTGTAGGCATACGGTTTCAGGTTCTATTTCACTCCCCTCAGCCGGGGTTCTTTTCACCTTTCCCTCACGGTACTTGTCCACTATCGGTCACCAGAAGTATTTAGCCTTGGACAGTGGGCTGCCCTGCTTCCCACAGGATTAGCGTGCCCCGTGGTACTCAGGATCACCGGCGGAAGTCTGCCCCTTTCGCATACGGGACTGTCACCCTCTCTGGTCCACCTTTCCAGTATGGTTCTGCTAGAGGACAGATTTGTAACTTCCTGGGAGCCCCGTAGCGCTCCCTGTCGGGTCCTACAACCCCCACCACGCAACGGCTACGGCCTTGACACGTGGTGAGTTTGGGCTTTTCCCTTTTCGCTCGCCACTACTCAGGGAATGATCTCTCTTCCTGAGGGTACTAAGATGTTTCAGTTCCCCTCGTTCCCCCCATCCCGCCTATATATTCAGCGGGCGGTACCTGGGCATTCCCCCAGGTGGGTTTCCCCATTCGGGCATCCTCGGATCACGGCCTGCACACGGCTACCCGAGGCTTATCGCAGTGTACCACGCCCTTCTTCGGCTTCTGGCGCCAAGGCATCCACCGTATGCCCTTAGTAGCTTGATTCATGTGATACAGCGGAATTGAAGTCTCAGCGTTCTGTTCAGTTGTTAAGGTGCTAAGCGGTGAACACATGGATCTTGTCACTGCCCCAGCCTTGACGGCTGACCTCTGAGGATTAACCTCCCTGGCCTGCCCGGCCAAAACAGGCTACTCCGCAGATGTTAACCATCAACTCCTCCCACACAAAACAGCCTGGCCTATCACCAGACCGTGAGATTGCCCTAGATACGACCTTAAGTAAAGGCTATTCAGTTCCAACGTTACGTTGTGGCTTATTTACAAGCTAGTATTATACCATACTTTTCCGTTCTTGTCAAGTGGAGATGAGGGGACTTGAACCCCTGACCTCCTCCGTGCAAGAGAGGCGCTCTCCCACTGAGCTACATCCCCAGGCTGGCTGATAGCTTATGGCATATGGCTTATAGCCTTATTCTTCACAACTATCAGCTATATGCTATCTGCTATATGCCAACATGGGCCTTTCTGGACTCGAACCAGAGACCTCACCCTTATCAGAGGTGTGCTCTAACCAACTGAGCTAAAGGCCCCCCTCCAGTTACAAAATTCAAGGTTACTTATCCAGTAACCTTGAATTTGGAACCCTTCTACACCTTAACAACTGAGAAGTGACAGGAAAGCGGTAAGATTCGGAGAAGACACAAGTCTCATGACTTGTGATTGACCTAGGAGCAATTAGCCTATTGATCGGTTAATCCTTAGTCTGTTGATCCAGCTCTCGCCTGACCACATGACCATTTGACCATCAGACCAACTGACCAGATTTCTCCCTAGAAAGGAGGTGATCCAGCCGCACCTTCCGGTACAGCTACCTTGTTACGACTTAGTCCCAGTCACCGATCCCACCTTCGACAGCTGCCTCCCCTTCGACAAGGGGTTAGCTCACTGGCTTCAGGTGTTACCAGCTCCCATGACTTGACGGGCGGTGTGTACAAGGCCCGGGAACGTATTCACCGCACTGTGGCTGACGCGCGGTTACTAGCAACTCCAGCTTCATGGAGTCGAGTTGCAGACTCCAATCCGAACTGAGACCGGTTTTGAGGATTAGCTCCACCTCGCGGTGTGGCAACCCATTGTACCGGCCATTGTAGCGTGTGTGTCGCCCTGGACATAAAGGCCATGCTGACTTGACGTCATCCCCACCTTCCTCCGGTTTGACCTCGGCAGTCTCGCATGACACGTGTAACATGCAACAGGGGTTGCGCTCGTTATAGGACTTAACCCAACACCTCACGGCACGAGCTGACGACAGCCATGCAGCACCTGTGTCCGCTCCCCGAAGGGTCGTCCGGCTTTCGCCTTCCTACCACGGACATGTCAAGCCCAGGTGAGGTTCTTCGCGTAGCATCGAATTGAACCACACGCTCCGCTGCTTGTGCGGGCCCCCGTCAATTCCTTTGAGTTTTAGCCTTGCGGCCGTAGTCCCCAGGCGGGATACTTAACGCGTTAGCTGCGGCGCTGGGGGGGTCAATACCTCCAACACCTAGTATCCATCGTTTATGGCTAGGACTACCGGGGTATCTAAACCCGTTCGCTCCCCTAGCTTTCGCTCTTCAGCGTCAGGCACAGGCCAGGAGGCCGCCTTCGCCACTGGTGTTCCTCCCGATCTCTACGCATTCCACCGCTCCACCGGGAATTCCACCTCCCTCTCCTGCCCTCAAGAGCCCCAGTATCAAATGGCTTCTCCTAATTAAGCTAGGAGCTTTCACACTTGACTTGAGACCCCGCCTACGAGCGCTTTACGCCCAATGAATCCGGATAACGCTCGCCCCCTACGTGTTACCGCGGCTGCTGGCACGTAGTTAGCCGGGGCTTATTCCCAGGGTACCGTCCTTCCTCATCCCCTGGAAAAGGAGTTTACAACCCGAAGGCCTTCATCCTCCACGCGGCGTCACTGCGTCTGGCTTTCGCCCATTGCGCAATATTCCTCACTGCTGCCTCCCGTAGGAGTCTGGCCCGTGTCTCAGTGCCAGTGTGGGGGATCACCCTCTCAGGCCCCCTACCCGTCATCGCCTTGGTGAGCCATTACCTCACCAACTAGCTGATAGGCCGCAGGCCCCTCCCGAAGCGCCGGAACTTTCCTCCGTGGTCCTCTAACCCCACGGAGCACATGGGGTATTAGCCGTCGTTTCCAACGGTTATCCCCCTCTTCGAGGCAGGTCACCTACGTGTTGCTCACCCGTTCGCCACTAACTGGCTGATAGCTGATCGCTTATGGCAGATGGCGAACCCTCTGCCTCGGCTATCTGCTATCTACCCGCTCGTTCGACTTGCATGTGTTAGGTACGCCGCTAGCGTTCATCCTGAGCTAGGATCAAACCCTCCATAAAGGTCCGTAGTTCGAACCCCTACGGATAGGTTATTGACATAGACCCGAACTCACCTAACTTTCCTGTCACTCTTCAGTTGTTAAGGTGACTTTCTCGCCTATTATTATAACACAACCCTCGGCAATTGTCAAATCGAGTTCATGGACTGTGAACACCCAAAAGCCAATCGTACATTCTAAATGCTCTAAGTAGGCGTCTAATATTATAGCAGAAGATGAACCGTTTGTCAAATGATGATTTTACTTTTCACCCCAATCATGGTATAAAGATGCCAGACATTTCCCTCATGCAGTTGGAAGAGGTACCTCGGTGGCTCCGTGCTCCTATGCCCAGGCCCTGGCCTATCTCTACAGCTTCACCGACTACGAGAAACAGTCGGCCTACCTCTACTCTCCCGACCGCTTCGACCTGCGACGGATGCACTGTTTGCTGGCTGCCCTGGGCGATCCCCATCGCCGTTTCGCTAGCCTGCACATCGCTGGCACCAAGGGCAAAGGCTCCGTGGCCGCTATGAGCGAGCAGATCCTGCGCGAAGCGGGCTACCACACCGGGCTCTTCACCTCTCCCCACCTGCACACCTTCCGCGAGCGGATCCGGGTGGATGGACAGTTGATCCCAGAGGCCATGGTGGTCCAGGGCCTCCACCAGCTCCAGCCCCACATCCCCTCCATCCCTGGCCTCACCACCTTCGAGCTGATCACCGCCCTGGCCTTCTGGACCTTCGCCCAAAGATCCATTGACATCGCCGTGGTGGAGGTGGGACTGGGCGGGCGATTGGATGCCACCAACGTCATCACTCCCCTGGTCTCGGTAATCACCTCCCTCAGCTACGATCACACCGCTATCCTGGGCACAAGCCTGGCGGCTATCGCCCGAGAAAAAGGGGGCATCATCAAGCCCGGTGTACCAGTCGTCAGCGCTCCCCAGCCGGAGGAAGCACGAGCCATTATCGAGGAGCTCTGCAAAGAGCGGAACGCCCCGCTCACCCTGGTCGGTCGAGATTGGCTGTGGGAGCCTAAAGACACAACCTGGGAGGGGCAGTCCTTCTCCATACACCGTAGTCCCCGGCTCTTTGAGAGCGACTGTGAACTGCGGACTGCGGACTGCGGACTGGAATATTGGATCCCCCTTCTGGGGCGTCATCAACTGGTGAATGCCACGACGGTTTTGGCCGTGATGGAGCAGTTGGGGGGGCAGGGTCTGTGCATCCCCCCGGAGAGCATCCGCGAGGGGTTGCGGAAAGTGAAGTGGCCAGGGCGGTTGGAGGTGCTGGGCCAGCGCCCCTGGGTGGTTGTTGACGGGGCTCACAACCGAGATTCGGCTCAGAAGCTGCGGAGTGCGCTGAAGGAGTTCTTTCCTCACCAGCACCTGCATCTCATTTTCGCCACCTATCGGGACAAGGATATCCCGGGTATGCTGGAGGTGCTGCTGCCCATCGCCCACGAGGTGATCGTCACCCAGTTCGACAGCCCCCGGGCGGCAACTGTGGCTCAACTGGAGGAGCGGGTTCGCGATATGGGGGCTCAGGCTACAGAGGCGAAGGATGTGGAGCAAGCGTTAGCTCGAGCGCACCAGCGAGCGGGGGCCAAAGACCTGATCTGCGTGACCGGATCGGTTCGTTTCGCGGGAGAGGCGCGGATGGCCTGGTTCCAGGCGGAGGGATGGCCCCTTCCCCCCCACGACCCTCCACTGCCGCCTGCACCTGAGCCGGGAGCAGAGAAGCGATGAGTGGGGAAATGGGCATCCTGTTCGTAGCAGCCTTTCTGTTCATTTCAGGGTTGGCAGGATGCCGCCTGAAGCCTCCACCCCCCACTTTCCCCATTGACCTGAAGCAGATCATCCCTGCGGACTGGACCCCCCTGCGCATAGAGGAAACGGACTGGGATGGCGATGGGGACAATGAATGGCTGCTCCTTTATCGCTATAATGCCCCTCACCAACGAGGGCCCATCGGCGGCGTGATCTACGACGCCCAGGTGGACCTGCAAGCCAAGCATGGTGGCCTCTGCCTCCCCACCTGGCCCGCTTTCCTCATCCCCTATCCCCTCCTGCCCAGCTCACAGGCCGGCGAGGGCTATCTGGGTTTGAAGGATGTCGAGGCACGCTGCTACGATGCCGATGACGACGATAAGGTAGATGAAATCGCCTTTCTGGGCAAAGCCTACGATGATCAAATAGCCTTCGCTTCCCTATTCCAATGGCAGGGGACTGAAAAGGGATACCTCTTGGTGAGGCACTTTGCCGGCGATGGAGGGGTCGTGTACGCCGATGTCCGAACCGCGATCGTCAGTGACAATGGCCGCTGGGAGGGGATATGGTTGGTGGATCAATATAGCTGTCGGCCAGCCCCGACAGAGCGCCCGCTGGAAGCTGGCCGGAGTGTACCCCTAGACTGAAAGGAGTTCGCCAAAATGCCCCTTTGCCCCCACTGTGGCACTGAGGTCCAACCGGAAGACATCCTCTGCGGACACTGCGGAGGTGCTCTGAGAGAGGTCCCACGGCCTGAGGAGGAGATAGAGGGAGTACCATCACCCCCCGAAGAGATGGTGAAAGCAAAGGCTCCAGCCTGGATGAGCCCTACCAGCCGGACCCTGTGGATCGCTGTGGCCGTGGTGCTGCTAATGCTCCTCTGCTGCTGCGGAGTCCTGGGT
>Ga0116202_10002339_pt1 | contig 11312 bp, 9 predicted proteins | sample LakKivw325mmetaG_FD_94479 | JGI IMG/M metagenome (GOLD analysis project Ga0116202, IMG submission 94479) | Anoxic lake water microbial communities from Lake Kivu, Rwanda to study Microbial Dark Matter (Phase II) - Lake Kivu water 325m metaG | ecosystem: Environmental > Aquatic > Freshwater >... | reverse complement strand
TACAGCCCGTCCCCGAGCATCGCAAGTAGCTCGTCCAGGCTCTTGTCCGCGGGCTCGATGTAGATATTGCCCATCCTGATTATCGGCGCGAACCGGTAGTCTTCGGCGACGCAGTGGCCGGACAACGGCTCGCCGAACGCGGCCGCGGTCCGCCGCGAGTGTAACCGGCCGGTCAAGACGCCGTCCTTCATCAGTTGCGTGGGCCGGGCCCGCACCCCTTCGTCGTCGTACTTGTAGAACCCGAGCTGGCGCGGCATGGTCGGGTCGTCCTTGATGTTCACCACTTCCGAGCCCAGATTGGCGCCGACCTGCATCTTCTTGCGCATGGTCGGCGAGTCCTGAATCAGGTCCGCCTCGGAAAAGTGGCCGAACGCCTCGTGGGTGAATACTCCGGCCAGCCGCTGGTCCAGCACCACGCGGGATGTCCCGGCCTTGACCGGCTCCGCGGACAAAAGGTCCTCGGCCAGCTTGACCCGCTGCTCCATGTCCGCCTCGCGGCCGACGACCCGCGCATACCCGTCCGAGCCGCCGAACCCGACCCGAACGGTCTGGGTCAGCGCGCCTTCGCGCGAGACGATTGAACCCACAACCCGGGTTGTGACCAGCTCTTCGGACACTTCCGCGCCCTCGGTGCTGACAAAGTGCTTCTCCCTCGTCACGTCCGCGTAACCGATGTCGGTAGTCGCGACCTTCTTGCTCGCCAGCGCCATGTCGTTGTACTTGCGGGTCTGGGCCAGCTTGTCGTCAATCGAGACTCTGCGCGGGTCGGTGTCGAGCGCGGGCTTGACCAAATCCTTCGCGGGTTCGGTCCGGGCGAAGCGCACCGGTTCCTTTGCCTGCCGGCCCACGAGCTTCGCGTTCTCGACGCAGGTCTTCGCCGCCTCGGCCGCGCCCTCGATGCGCGTGAACGCGATGCTCGACATCCCGCCGCCGGCCAGGACGCGCAGCACATACCCGTCGGTCGAGCTCGACGCCAGCCCGGTCAGCTCCTTGCCGCTGAAGCTGAACTTGGTTTCGCGCACGAGTTCGTACCGCAGGTCCGCGTAGTCGGCCGCGATACCGGCGATTACTCTCTTGAGCTTGTCAATCATGAACACTCCTTACTGAACTAATACCGCTTGCTGCCTAAGACTAGGTCGGAGTCTGCCAAAGTCAAACTGCCCCAAGAAACCGCCAAGGCCGCCAAGAACAAACGCGCAGAAGAGGACGCCAAGGGAACTGTCTGATTCTCTGTCCTGTCTTGACGTTCTTTCAGACATTCTCTCTTGCGGAAAGCCTCTTGGCGTTCTTGGCGGTGACTCCGATGCCCGGCCCGACCACGTTCAGCCGGAAACATCCCGGACCTGGCCGGACTCGGCCAGCAGCTCCGCCGGCCTGCCCCGGCTCATGAACCCCAGCAGGCTCATCGAAAATCCGTACGCGCCGGCCGAGAAGAACCCGACCACGTCGCCCGGCTCAGGCCTTGGCAGTTTCACTCCTCGGGCCGAGACGTCAATCGGCGTGCATATCGGCCCGCAGACGTCGAACTCGCCTGATGAAGGTTCGGCGGGCCGACTGACCAGCCGCACCGGATGAGTGAGCCGCATCACGACCGGTCGAGAAAAGCTGTTCATGCCGCCGTCACAGATGACGAAGGTGCGGCGACGCGACTCCTTCACCCGCACAACCCGGGTCAAGAACACGCCGGCCGGGCCGACTAGATACCTGCCGGATTCAAATACAAACTCAACCTGCCGGTTTGCGCTCTTCAGGCCGGCGGCCGTCTCCGCCACCGGCGCGAGGTCAAGCTCAGGCTCCTCCTCGGCATACGGGATGCCGAACCCGCCGCCGAAATCAATCATCTCCAGGTTGAATCCAAGCTCACCGGCCAGGCGCCGCGCCATCCGCATCACATACTCAAGATGCCCGCACAACTCGGCCGCTGCCAGCACGCCGCTGGCCGAATACACCTGGAACCCGGCAATTCGAGCCTGCTTCAGCTTCACCGGCCGGACCTCGGCAGCCACCTTCTCTTCGTCGAACCCGAACTTCGAGGGCCCGCCGGTCATCTGCTCCCATGCGGTCAGCCGCTCATTGGTGTTGATGCGAAGGAGCAACCTCGGCTTCGCTCCGGTCTTGACCGCCAGCCGTTCGACCAGCTCAAGCTCTGCCGCTGAGTCTACGACAACTGCCTTGATTCCGCTTCTGACCGCCAGTTCCAGCTCAGCCTCGGTCTTTGCCGGCCCGACGTGCACGACCTTGTCAGGGTTGAACCCTGTATCAAGCGCGGTCTGTAGCTCCTTGAGCGAGCTAACCTCTGCGCCCGCGCCCAAGCCGGCGATGAGACGGCAGATGGCCGGGTTCGGATTCGCCTTGAGTGAATAGCAGACCGGGTTCCCGACAAGGGCAGCGGCCAAGGACCGGTACTGGTCTGCGACGGCTGACGCTGAATACACATAGCACGGCGTCCCGGCCGCAGCCAGCATTGCCTCCAGCCCGACGCCGTCCATCTCAAGCCGGCCTCCGCGCAGGAACCGGTCAACAGCACTCATCACTACACCCTCACCTCAATCCTCTCCCCTCAAGGGAGAGGAAGCTCTGCGGCTCGGGCAGTGACGAACCACTTCGCGAGGAGCTAGCATCTCCTGTCCCTCTCCCCTCGCGGGAGAGGGCAAGGGTGAGGGGGATTGCTTGAGCGCAGCGAAAACAGCTTGCAGAACTGCATCAGTGCATTTGAGCACGTCGTTGTTCCAGAACCGCAGAACGCAGTAGCCTTGGTCCGAGAACCATCGGTCCCTCACGGCATCCGATGATGCCGTCGCGTGCTGTCCGCCGTCGAGCTCAATGACAATCATACGTTCGAAGCACACGAAATCGGCAATGTACGGACCCACCGGCTGCTGACGCCTGAACTTCGCTCCAAGCGTGCGGTCCCTGAGCCGACGCCAGAGCTTCCGTTCGGCATCAGTCTGGCTACGCCGTAGGGCACGTGCCCGTCCAGTCCCTGTTCTTCTCACCCTCACCTCAATCCTCTCCCATCGAGGGAGAGGAAGGGGAAGTTGACGGCCGCACGCTGTCCAACACTGACCTGCTTTCCTTTCCCCTGCGGGAGAGGATGCGGACGTGTCCAGTCCCGAATCTTCTCACCCTCACCTCAATCCTCTCCCCTCAAGGGAGAGGAAGTCGAAGATGACGCCACGCTATTCGGGCCTGGTTCATCACCCTCTCCCCTTGTGGGAGAGGGTTGGGGTGAGGGGTATAGAACCAAGCAACTCATCGCCTGTACACCTCGATCCTGCTCTTGCCCTGGAAGATGTAGAACGGAAACGGCTCGGAGACGACCGTGTCCACGCCGAGGGTCCGGCAGTACTCCTGCCCGAGGTTCGCGCCGGTTTCGGCAAAGACGAGCAGCCGCGTGTTGTGCGTTCTCGCCTCCTCGATGATGAGGCCGAGCGAGTCAGTGGCGATGGTCATGCCGGTGACGATTGCCAGGTCCGCGTCCCGCACCAGGTCGAACGTCTTCGTGCCGTCCTGCACCAGCGTGTCGTGCACGGTGGTGCCGACCATCTCCGGCTCCATGTCCGACGCCATCACCTCGCACCCTTCATTCTTGAGCGCCCTGATGACGTTGCCCACCACCCCGACGTTGACCACCTTCGGACACCGGCCGGTGACACCCGCCTGGGCCAGCAGTCGTCGGGCCTCGTCGAGGATGATGCCGGTCCGGACCGGAGTCTTGTCAACCGGGTTGCCCTCGAATTCATGCACCGCAGCCGGGCTCCGGGGCAGAGAAGCATAGAGCGAATCGAGCGCGGCAATCGAGATACAGGTCTGCTCCTTCAGCAATTCCCGCGCATCCGAGCCGACGAGCTTCCGGCCCCGCTCGTCGTCGCCGGTGCAGTAACAGCAACCCTGGCCTCTCGTCATCGCGAGCCAGAAGGTGTAGCTGAACGTCCGCTCCGCGGGATTGGGCTTGAAACCCAGCTCGACTTTCCACACCCCGCGCATAAGGAAGTCGTCCGGGCTGAACGACGCGGTCTGCTCGTGCATCCTGCGCACCAGTATCTCGAACACGTCCGTCATTGCCCGCATCCCCGACGTCTGCATTCTGCGCTCTGGCTTCTGACTTCTGACTTCGCCTGAGTCTGCCTCTTCAGCCACTTCGCCAAGACCTTTCCAAGCTCTCTTTCATGTCCCAGGTAGTTATGCGGCGCACCTTCGATGACGTACCCTGCGAAGGACTCGGCGCTGTCCAGGAGGAAGGCAATATTCTTGACGTAGTCTCGCGCCGGGCCGACGAATGCCTCTTTCTCGGTTCCGACCGCGAGCAGCACCGGGGCCTTGATGCTGGCGAGTTCCGGAAATTCCTTGCGGTCGGTCCGGCTGACGTTGAACATGGCGGTAATCGAATCCGGGCCGAAGCAGTCCAGGAAGGTCTGAGCCGAAACCGGGTACTCGTTCGCCCAGCCGGGCATCAGGGTCCGACCCTGACCCTTCGCAACGAGCTTCCTGACCAGCCGTAGCGCGACCGGATACCGCTTGCCCAATTGCTGCCGTATCAGGCCAAGGTCGTCAGAGGGTGACAGCAGCACCAGCCCCGCGATGCGGGACATGCCGCCGGCGCGGGACATGAACGAATTGTTCCGACAATTCGTATCGTGTCCCAAGCCGGCCCTGCTCACGTAATGTCCCGCCTTCACCGCACCGTGGCTGTGTCCCTGCAGCACCACGCGCCTGATTCCGCGCCTGCGGCAGAAGGCAATCGCCGCGTCAATGTCGAGAGCCGAGTCAGCCATCTTCTCATAGACTCCGCCTAGTTGTACGTAGTCGCTCTTGGCCGGCCTGAGCAGGTCCGCGATGTAGTCATGTCCGCGGTTATTGAACGTGAAGAACGCCATGCCGTTGGCCAGCGCGGCCCGGCACGCGTGCTCGATGAACCGGTTCTCGTAGAAGTTCCCGTCCCAGCCGTGCACGTGCACGAACGCGGTTGCTGTCTTCCGTCCTGGTGCTGACCAGAACCCGTGCAACTCCAGCCCGTCACTGGTGTCAAACCTGCAGAACTCGCCCTTCATCTGACGATGACTACCCTGCGCGGGACATAACCGGACGCGGGACATGACCCATTTCCGTTCTCGGAAATGGGATCGTGTCCCAAGTCCGCAAACACGAAATACACCCCTGTGGCCAGCCGGCTACGCTCGACGACCTTCCGCCCTTGCGCATCCATCACCACCGCCCCCTTCGGCAAGTGCTCGAAGCTACGGGCGAGGCTTGGTCCTCGAACTGCTCTCTGCTCCCTGCTCTCTCTCCGGCTTTCTTCAATCCCCGGATGCGTCGCCTCCCAGAACCGCTGGCTCAACTCGGCCAGGAACTTCCGCGCTATTGTCGGGTGCTCGATAACGAGCATATGCTCGTCGTTGTTCTCATTGCCGTTACCGGACCAGTTCACCGACCCGCAGATGACCAGCGACGAGTCAATAACCCCGAGCTTTTCGTGGATCATCTTCTCGCCGAACGGCACCGAGTCCTCATATACCGGAATCCCGACGCCGATGAGCTTCGGGTATTCCGAGCCCTGGTTGTTGATGCCCGACCGGTCAATTACCCCGCCGACCCACACCGAATGCTGCCAGCGTTCGACCATCGCGTCGCCGACGCCGTCGTGGGTCAGCGTCAGCACGCCGAACAGCACGTGCTTCTGCGCCCGGCTTACCAGCGCGGCAACAGTGTCAACGGGCCGGTTCTGGGGTGAGAAGTACACGCGCACCGGGTAGCCGTCGAGTTCGAACCGGTGCGTCGCCAGCCGGTCGGTCTTGCCGTTGTGAAACTCGCTGCTCTCAGGTCTGGGCGTCATGCCGCTCCCGCCCCACATCTGCTCGAACTCGGTGGTGTATGCCCGGGCAAGGCCCGGCATCGGCAGCTCCAGCGCAAAGTCGGCCCGCAGCTCGCCGTCGTTCGGATTGTAGCTTGCAGCCCAGACCCGGTCATCGGTCGTATCCGCGTCGCGCGCGTCCCGGACCGCGAACTTATTGTGCATCAGCCAGCTTGAGTTCGGGCCGATTGAATCGCTCCACACCGGAATGCCGGCCGAGCGCAGTTGCGCCACCCACGGGTCATCAAGCCGGGAATCTTCGGTAATCACCCTGACCTCGACCCCGCGGCCACGGGCGTCCAACAGCGCCTGCACCACGTCCGGCCTGGTCGAGTTATAACAGCAGTAGTCAATGCTCGCCTGCGCCCGGCCGAAGTAGTCCACCAGCCGGTCCGCGATAGAGTCCTGTGCGAACCAGAGCTTGTACGTATCCTGCTCAAAGGTGATGCCGAAGAACGCATCGTCAATCAGCACCCGCGCCGGCCCGCTCATGCCCGACGGCGCGCTGTCGTTCGACCAGTCCTCGAACCCCGGATTCGAGAGTGAGTTGCCGGCCAGCGCGACCGCCGGCAGAAACAGCAGTAGTCGTATCACGCCCGGCAAGTATACCGCGCCCGCGCGGTTCTCCAAGCATTGCGGGGCGCGGTTTCCCGCGCCCCGCCGGTGTATGCAGCTGGAGCTCTTAGTCGGTCTTCACCATCTTCCTCGTTGCCGTATAGTCGCCCGCGACCATCCGGCAGAAGTAGATACCCTCTGGAAGGTCATTCCTTACCCGGTCGCGACCATCCCATCGAATGGAATGCTGCCCGGCGCTGAATCGGTCGGCGTGCGACCACACGCCACGGCCCCTAGCGTCGTAGGCCGTGAGACTGACATCCCGCTCACACGATAAAGCGAAGTAAATGCTCACCCATCTCCGAAAAGGTTCGGGGCGCGTGCTTCTGAGTTCGTCGCTGACAACTGGTACTCCGCCGGTCTCTGACTCCGAAATCCCGACCACAAAAGGCGCACTGATTCCGAAATTGCTGGTGTACGTGGTATGCGTGACCTTCACTCTAGCATTGGAAGTCAATGGACAACTGACCGTCCAGGTGTAAGAGCCGTCATCCGATGTGCTGGACACAATCGTTACACCCCAACTGGTCCCACCGTTGGTCGAGAGTTCTATCTTCACGTTCCCGGATATTCCGGCGGTTTCCCACGTAATCGTCTGGGAGGAACCTGTACGCCATCTGGAACTGCCGTTTGGGCTCGTAACGGCGATGCGGTCACACACACAGAAGTTCGCATTGCTCACGTCGTTGGTCGCGGAGTTGCTGACGTCAGACACGCGTACGCGGCACTGCGTCGCATGCACGTTCGTAGGGATCCACGGGTGAGTCCCGTCGTTAGGCGTGCTCGATATGATGGTGGACCAGCTTGAGCCGCCATTTGTGGACAGCTCCAGCTTGACGTTGCTAATGTTGCCGGTCCAACTCCAAGTGATGTTCTGTGTGGAATCATTGTACCAGCACTCACCGCCATTGGGCGAAGTCACTGTGACACTTCCCGGGTCGCCGCCATCTGATGTGTAGAGGATAGTCCCCGACCAGCCGACGGCCCAAGCAGTTCCGTCAGGGTAGAGAGCTCTGATGTCGAGCAGATTGTTTACGGTCGGTATTGACTGCTGAACCCAGGTGGAGCCGTAGTCGGTGGTCTTGATTATCACTGCCGGGTCGCTGCCGGCACAGTAGAACACGCCCGGGCTGCTCCAGGTAATCGCGTACAGCAGACTGGTCGTGTTGCTGGTCAGGGCACCCCAGTTCACTCCATCCCACGACGTGAATACTTTGCCACCGTCTCCCACGACCCATAGCTTGCTACCTCTGTACACGATGTCGCGGAGTGGTGTTGACGTGACCTGCGATTGGGTCCAGGTCGCACCGTAGTCCGTGGTCATGAGGACCTTGCCAGAGTGGGTGGTGGCGGCAAATCTGTCGTAGGGCATCACAGAGAAATACTCGATCCCTCGTATAGTCTCGGTTCCGCTGTACATGGTCGACCAAGTAGCCCCGGAGTTCGTGGACCGGTATATTCGTGACCAGACCACAACGATGACCCATGACCCATCCGCGATTATCCTCGCTTGGCCTGAAGTTCCTGTCGGGAGTGCTGCACAGGCTGTCCAAGTGCGCCCGGAGTTCACCGATCTGAACACTCCTCTATCAGACCCTCTGGAGACTGCGTAGTACTCGCCGGAATTACCTGACCAGCAGATATCACTGATGTCCGCCCCGCTCGGGATGCCCGACGCTTGATACCAGTTGCTGCCGGAGTTTGAGGTGTACTGAACGTAGCTGTAGCTTCCACAGACCGCTTCCGTCGTAGAACCGGCCGCGACTGCCGCTAGCCCGTTTGTCGTACCGCTGGTCTGACGGACCCAGCCGCCCTCGGCAGTCGAGAGAAGACACAAGAGCGCAGCCGCCGACGCGATCACCCATGCGCTGCTAGTGGCCGTCGTTCTCGAATGGTGGAGCATTCGTCTCCTCTCGGTTCGTTGAGTCGGCCGAGGGGGCGGCATCTACATTCTCTCCAAGGGTACAACGAGTTCTGCGTTTCTAGCCACGCGGTCGCCACCACGTATAATGGCGAAACACCTGTGTGTACCGTCACCATCCGATGACATCCTAAGAGACACTTGGATGTTCGATGGTTTCAACTCGTTGTAGGCTCCGGTAATGAGGTCCACGAGCATGCCGGGAAGGCCCCCCAGCAGGCAATTCCCTAGAAATACTGCAGAGAACGACTTGTTTATCTGGACTCTCTCTTCGCGGTACCCTGGCATCTGCACGATAACTTCGTAGGCATTGTTGCGGGCGAGCTTGCAGGATGCCGGAGTAGTGCCCTCGAAGACGACAATGTCCCCTGGGACTTGCCTGATGACTACGGCGGCCTGCATCGGCTGGGACTCGACCGATACGGATTGGCTTGTGCCGTTGATGATGGTCGCGCAGTGCATGCAGACTGCAACAAGCACCACCAGCACGACGGCGAGCAGTTGACCGTGAAGCGAAGTCCGCTTCATACTACCTCCTTATTGAAGATCTCCTCGGACTTGTCGCGCAGTCCTGCTTCATCGGCAGGATGCCTCATCAAAACGACAGACTCAGACCCAACCCCCACATCAGGAATACCGGCGGGCCGGAGAAGGTGTACCATTCCGGCACCTCGCCGTAGGTTCTGATGAAGTAATCCAGCGTAGAACCCTCTTGGTCGGCAAACGCTCCTATACCAAGGTTCATGTCGAAGTTCATGTTTCGACTCAATCTGTACCTGAGCGTGCCAGCAGCCTCCCCGCCAGGACCAGCGTCTTCGGCCATCACGCCGCCCAGTTCCAGGCCCCACTGCGTCCGTGCTTGGCGCCCACTGAAATAGAATTGAAGTTTGCCCGTGCCCATGAACGGCCAGAAAACCTCAGTTGTACCGTAGGTCTGGTTGATGACTATGAATAGACGTTTCCCTACAGCAACCTCGAAGCCTAGATTGTCGACAGGCCGCAGGTAAGCGTAGGCACCAAGCGCACCTGTGCCCTTGCCGAGACAGAGCCCAACGCCTCCAAAATCATCGCTGTAGAACTTGAGTTCCTGACTTCCGCGACTAGGTTGCGCCCAGAGCGCGGCCATGAGCACCATGCTAAGTAGGACGAATCTTCGTATCACGGTCATCTCCTCTTGTGTTTCAGTTCTCCCAAAGTTCCAACTCGTAGACATTCGTCTTCCATAGATGGCTGTAAGGGGCTGAACTCCCGGTTACCGTGAATCTGAAGTACTTCGCGGCTACGGCATTCGACAACGTATGAGTGCGGCCGGAGTGCGGCGTGAACGTTGACGGCACGACCACAGACCAGTTACTGCCATCAATAGAGCTTTCCACTTTGTAGGTGAGGTCGTGGTAGTTCTGGTGGATCCCGATAGACCTGACCGACGTAACGCTGGGGAGCTCAATAGTGAGCCACGATGGTAGCGCGGAGTTGGCCCAGAATGTTCTGCCCTGACTGACGTCCGCTACGCCATCATTTGCCTGGTCCGGTCTAGCCCCGTACCCGCCGTAGCTCGTCCACCCAGATGCAGATGCCGTCGCACCGTTGACCGCAAGCGCGACGTTAGTACCCTGAGAGAACGTCGGCACGAGGTATGCGGTCACCGTTGTCAATCGGCCAGCCACGACCTGCGGTTCTTCGTACTCGATTGCGTGCCATTCGTAGTATCCGTCCTTCTCCAACATCAGGTAGTACTCGCCGGCAGGGAGGTTAGAGAACGTGTGCGGAGTCTCGTAGTTCCATGACGACACATCCCCGTTGGGGCCCCACAGGTGCACTGCAGCCCCGGATGGTACGGAGTCAACCGACAGGCTACCACCGCCCAGCATGTTGCAGCGTAGGCAAGCCAAGAGTACGAACAGAACGCAAAAGTCGATGATGTGCTGGCGCTCAAGTGGACCCCGTATCACGGTCTTGGGCAGGTACGGGCATGGTGCGCGGCTGATGTCAGCGATTGTAGCCTCCTCCCGGCGTCAACAGATTTACTGCGACCGGCTGGCTGGATTGACTTTGTCGGCGCGGTCATATGTCTAGCGAAGCCAACCTCTTGAGCAGTTCGCCAAGGTTGTTCCTCACTGCGCCTTCGTTCGCCTTATTGAGGCGCTCGGCCCCGACGAAGGCATCCCCGACTGTCGCGGTATGGGATGATGAGACGTCCTGCGACCAACAGAATGCGGGGTCCCCTGTACACGTCAGGATGTATCTCACCCTCAGAGTTGCGGTCATGTCGAACCCGGCCGCTGGCTGCGTCTGAGAGAGGATGTCGGCCGTCATGTAGTAGTCTCGACCGCCACCTTGTGCGGGCCCGGGAAAGTATCCTGCGCGCCGGAAAGCCTCTTCAAGGGCAGCGCGCAGGTCACGGCTGCTGATCCTAGACCCCTTGAACATGGGGTCGCTCTCCTCGCCACCACGAACGGCGCCTATTGTCACGGTGGATGTATGCGTCCGGTAGTACAGAGCACCGTCCGGGACCATGTTGACGACCTGAGGATTGACGGCGCAGCCGCAGACGGCAAGGAACGCCGCGACCAGAGCGCACAACCGAGTCACTCTCACCAACGGTGGGCTACTACTCATTGCTTTGCTCGTCCGAGGCACATGGCCGCTCAGTATCCAGATGAGGCGAGAACGGCCACGACAACTACCACTGCCCATAATAGCCAGCCCAAGAGAGAACCTGTTAGACGTGCGCTCTTCTGCTCGGCCTGGGCCTTCCGTAGACCTTCGTCGTAGCCCTTGTCTTCGCCGTCGCTGTAACCGCGGTTGTACTCGCCCGGTGACGGTACTTCCGTCTGTGGCTGAAGTGTGGGTGCCGGCTCAGGCGCGCCGCCGTAGTCTATTGACGCAATGCTGGACTTGTCTATCTTCAGCGTACCATAGAGC
>Ga0116202_10002338_pt1 | contig 11313 bp, 5 predicted proteins | sample LakKivw325mmetaG_FD_94479 | JGI IMG/M metagenome (GOLD analysis project Ga0116202, IMG submission 94479) | Anoxic lake water microbial communities from Lake Kivu, Rwanda to study Microbial Dark Matter (Phase II) - Lake Kivu water 325m metaG | ecosystem: Environmental > Aquatic > Freshwater >... | reverse complement strand
TCAAGAGCGCCGAGCGCTTCTATGACTCGGAGCAGCTCAAAGTGGCCGCCTTCGGCTACCCCAACAGCGCCTGGGCGGACAACGCGCTCTACGAACTCGGCCGGATGACGCTGGGCGAGGAGGGGGACAACGCCGGGGCGGAGGCGACGAGTCTCGGCGCGCAGTACCTGGAGCAGCTCGCGGCCGACTACCCCTCCAGCCCCTTTGCGCCGCTGGCCCTGGAGAAGCTGTTCGGCTTCTATGAGCACACCGGACGGCCGGCCGAGGCGGAACAGACCGTCAACCGCCTCCTGACCGTCTATCCAACCTCGCCCTCGACGCAGAAGGCCGGACAGGTGCTCCTGGCCCGACTCACAAGCCCCTCGGCCCCCGGCGGGCCGCGGCCTCAAGACGCGCTGCCCATCGCCGAGAAGCTGGCACGCACCGCCACCGGCGACGAGCACCCGCGAGCGCTCGCCCAACTGGGTGCCGTCCTTGCCGATCCCGCCATCGGCCGCTACCCGGAGGCGGCGACGGCCCTTCAGCAAGCAGCCGATGAAGCAAGCAGCCTGGCGATGGCGACGCTGTCCCTGCCCAGCCCGGGCATCGAGGACATCGAGCGCCGTCGGGAGTTCAGCGACATCCGACAGCAGGCCAGGGACAAGCTGGACGAGTTGCGGCGGGAGGGGCATATCCCCGGAGGTTGACCATGAAGGACGCGTTGCGCTGGCTGTGCGACCGAGCGAGCCGGGCGCGTATGGACTTCGCCGACGCACGAGCCGTGGATGGCACCGGGACCTACCTGCGACGGCAGGACGGCAAGACCGACCGCCTGCGACAGGGAAGCTCGCTGGGGGTAGGCATCCGCGTGCTGCTGGAAGGCGCGTGGGGCTTCGCCTCGACGAACCAGACCGGCCGGGACGACCTGGGGCGCTGCCTGGAGGCGGCGATCGACATGGCGAAGGCGTCTCAGGCCCGCATTGAGGAGCGGGGCATCGTGGCGGCCATCGAGCCGTCGGTGGACGAGTACGTTTCGCCCTGTGAGATCGACCCTCAAAGCCTCACCGTCGCGAGGAAGATGGAGGTGGTCAGCGCGCTTGAGGAGGCCGCGCTCGCGTGCGCCGGCGACAAGACAGCCAACAGCGTGGCGTGGTACGGAGACGACACCACGCGCGAGATGGTCTGCAACACGCAGGGCGTGGGTACGGACACCACCACGACGCGGACGAGGCTCGGCGTGCGGATCACCGTGGCGGAGGGCGAGGTGCGCCAGTCCTCGGCGGAGCACGAGTCGGGCCTGGGCGGCTTCGAGGTGACCGAGAGGAAGAGCCCGGCGGAACTCGGGCGGAAGGCGGCGGAGATCGCCCTGAGGTTGCTGTCCGCGGATCGCGCGCCTTCGGGCAAGTTCCCCGTGATTCTGCACCCCACCATCGTCGGCGTCTTCATCCACGAGGCGCTCGGTCACAATGCCGAAGCGGATCATATGCTCAGCGGCGACTCGATCCTGGAGGGCAAGCTCGGGAGCCAGGTGGCCTCGCCGCTGGTCACGGTGGTTGACGACTCGGCCATCCCCGGCTCCTGGGGATCATACAAGTACGACTCGGAGGGCACGCCCGGGCAACGGCGGGTGCTCATCGACAAGGGGGTGCTCGTGGGTCTGATGCACAGCCTCGAGACCGCCGCGCGGCTGAACCTGACGCCCAACGGCAGCGGACGGGCCGACGGCTACCACTCGCGCCCGATTGTCCGCATGAGCAACACCCTCGTGCTGCCCGGCGCCTCGACCCTGGAGGAACTGGTCAAGGACATCGACCTGGGCGTGCTGCTCGAGGGCGGCGAGTGGGGCTACGTGATGACCGCCAAGGGGCAGTACACCTGCCACGCCGGTCGCGGGCGCCTGATCCGCAACGGCGAGATTGTCGAGCCGCTCCGGGACGTATCGGTCGCTGGCATGATCCTCGACACGCTCGCCGACGTGGAGGGCGTCACCGAGGAGTGCGAGCTGCTGACGATGGGCGGGATGTGCGGCAAGAACGGCCAGTCGATGCCCACCAACGGCGGCGGACCGTATCTGCGCATCAGAGAGTTGGTCGTCGGCGGGCAGGAACGGCTGTAGAGAGGGACGGGCGATCGTCAGGATCGGCGCATGATATGCTCCGGAAGACAGGAGAAGGGCGCCCGCGTGTCGAATAGATGGCCTGTTTCGCTGTGTTGTGTGGCTCAACCCGTGAGGCCGGCGGGGCGGACCGGCACGCCGGTTGAGGGAACCAGCGGATGCGCCTCCTGTGGGTCGGAGATAGCCCTCGGCTCAACACGGGGTTCGCCAAGGTCACGCGTGAGGTGCTGTCACGGCTGGCCAAGGCGGGCCGCGACGAAGTCTCCTGCTGGGGCTGGCACGATCAGGCGGTGACGGGTCGGCCCCACGGCTTCCCCTTCGAGCTTCATTCAGGCGGCGAGAGCCACGAGCACCAACGGCTCCTCCAGACGGTCAGGGCTATCGGCCCGGACGTCATCGTTGCGCTGGGGGATGTCTGGCACCTGACTTGGCTGACCGGCGCGCCCCTACCGTCCCACACGAAGCTGCTGCCGTACTTCCCCGTGGATGGCGCCCCCCTGCGGATAAACTGGGTGAGTGCCCTGCGCCGGTGCGAGCACTTGGTGACGATGTCGGCGTTCGGGGAGGAGGTGATCCGAGGGGCCCTGGCGGGCAAGCGGGCCGCGCGGATCGAGCTGGGAGTGGACCCCACGGTCTTTCGGCCCTTGCCCGACCGCGCGGCGTTGCGCAAGGGGTTCGTGTTCGGGCCGAAGAGGGCGGACCTACGGGGGCGGTTCGTGGTTGGGTGCGTGGCTCGGAACCAGCCGCGGAAGCAGTTCCCGGTCCTCATCAAGGCCTTCGGTGAGTTCGGCCGACGGCACCCGGAGGCCTTCCTCTACCTGCACACCGCGCCCACGGACAGCGGATGGGACCTCCCCGAGCTGCTCTGGCAGGCCGGGCTGACCGAGCAGGCGGCGCTTCCGGAAGGCGTGGATGCGCTCACGGGCTGCCCCGAGGAGGAACTCAATCGGCTCTACAACCTGATGGATGTGTTCGTGCTGCCCACCATGGGGGAGGGCTTTGGGCTGCCGCTGTTGGAGGCAATGGCGGCGGGCGTGCCGGTGGTTGCCACCGATTGCACGTCGGTGACGGAGCTGGTGCGAGGCCGCGGGGAACTCCTCAAGGTCCGGGACTGGGTAGTACCTCCAGGCGGGGCGATGGAGCAGGCGCTGCCGGACCAGGCACACCTGCTGGAGGTGCTGGAGAAGCTCCATGCCAAGCCCGCGCTGAGAGAAGTTCATGGGAGGGCCGGGCGACAGTTTGCGGAGGAATCGACGTGGGAACGGACTGCCGAGCGATGGCAGGCCTTGTTGGGGGAGGTCGCGCCACGCCCCAGCAGCCGGGCCACCAGGAGGCCAGGCGAGGCCGCGATCGAGCCCCACGCGGAGAGGGTCGAGACGAGGGGGGCGACGGCGGCCGAGCGGTTTACTGCGGCAGTTGAGCTGCCCCCCCCGGGGCGGCAGGGGCCGACCATGGCGATCCTGGCCCCGACGTTCTACGACGAAGTCTCGGGGCAACCGTGGATGGGTGGCGGCGAGCGTTACGTCGTGGACCTGGCCGCTCTCCTGGCGGAGATGGGCGTCTCGGCGCACGTCTTTCAGCCTTCGCTGGTGCCCTGGCAGCGCCAGTACGGCGACCTGACGATCTACGGGCTCGGCGTTACCGGGGTCGAGTATGATGTGCTGCCCGACGCGAACCTCCTGTTCCATGAGGTCACGGCGGACTGCGACCATGTGCTCTATGCGGGCATGGCGCTCTGCTATCCCACGGCTCGGCCGGGCAGCGTGGCCATCTCCCACGGGATCTGGTGGGACACCGCGGCGGACAACTGGTGGCGGACGCCCGAGTGGCGGCGGCGCATCTTCCGGTGTCTGGAGAATGCGGCGATGGTGGTCTCGGTCGATACCAACACCATCAACTGGGTCCGGGCAGAGCGACCGGACTTGGCGGGGAAGTTCCGCTACCTCCCCAATGCGGTCGATCTGACGCAGTTCCGCCCCTCGTCGAGGACGCAGAGCCAGGCACCGCTGGTGGTGCTGTTCCCTCGACGGCTGGTGGCGGGACGGGGCTTCGAGATCATGCTTGAGATGGCGTCAGAGGTGCTGCGGACAAACGGCGAGGTGCAGTTCCGGTTCGTCGGCCGCGGGACGCCGGAGGCCGAGGTCCATATGCGCGAGCTGTGCAGGAGGGAGCCACGGGTCCGCTGGGAGTGGCGGCGCCTGGAGGACATGCCGGAGGTCTACCAGCAGGCGGACATCACCGTCATCCCGTCCCTGTTCTCAGAGGGTACCTCGCTGTCGTGCCTGGAGGCGATGGCCTCCGGGAACGCGGTTCTGGCGACCCATGTGGGGGGCCTGGGCAACCTGATCCTGGACGGCTACAACGGGCTGTTGGTCGAGCCGTCTCGGGAGGCGATCCTCGCCGGTCTGGCGCGACTGCTGGAGGACTGGGACCTACGGCAGAGGCTGGGTGCGCACGCTCGCGCCAGTGCCGAGGCCTTCTCGAAGGAGCGGTGGCGAGAGCAGTGGCGGTCGCTTCTCAATGAGGTGTACCTGACCGGAGCCGGGCGCTCGACGGAGCCTGACCGGCGGGTCAGACTAAGAGCCCCCGTGGTGGCGGTAGTCTCGTTGGGCCATTGGGGCATGACGGGGGGCGGGCAGCGGCCGCAGAAACTCGCGGAGGCGTGGCTGCGGCGGGGAGTATCGGTCCTGCACATCCAGCAGGACGAACCGGTGATGTCGGCGCTGCCGGACGGGGTGGGCGTCATTGGCTGTCCCGAGCTATGGCCCGGCGGTCTGCTTGGCCGGCCGCCAAGCGACTTCGAGGGCTTCTGGCGGCGCGTCGATGGTCTCTGTTCGGTGCGGCCCTCGGTGGCGGTCCTGTCGGCCTGCTCGCCCGCGATGGTGGCCCTGGCGGCGGAGTTCAAGCGGCACGGCGTTCCCGTGATCTACGATGTCCTGGACGACTGGCGGGAGTTCAGCCGTCTCCGAGGACCCAAGTGGTATAAGGCGCATTCCGAACGAGAGTTGGTGCGTCTTGCCGACCGGGTCACTGCGGTCAGCCCGGCCTTGGTCGAAAGGCTTGGCCCAGACCACGTCACTCTCGTGCCGAACGCGGTCGACTGGCGCCTGGTCAGCTCCCCAAGAAGCAGCCGGCGTCCGGCTGACCTCCCCGCCAAAGGTCAGTTGACCGTCGGGTACATCGGCAGTCTGGGAGGGGAATGGCACGACTGGTCGGCTGCGGAGGCGATTGCTCGGGCGCGGCCGCAATGGGCGCTGGTGCTCATCGGGCCCGGCGGCGAGATGGTCCCGACCTCACTGACCGGGTTGCCAAACGTCCGGGTGCTGGAGCCGAGGCCTCACGCCGAGATCGCCGAGTGCATCGACCACTTCGATGTGACGCTGGTCCCCTTCCGGCAGAATGCGCTCTGCAATGCGGTTTCACCGATCAAGGCGTATGACTACCTCGCGCGCGGGTGTCCGGTCGTCAGTTCGCCGATGAGCGGGGTACAAGGGCTGCCGAGGCTAAAGGTGGTTCATCAGACCGAGGACTGGGTGCCCCTGATCGAGGAGGCCGCCCGGCTTCCGCGCGAGCGTCCGCTGGACTGGCTGTGGGAGAACACCTGGGACCAGCGGGTGACGGAGTTCGCCATCGGGGGCCTGCTGACGCGGCGCAAGGAGCCGGAAGGTGGGGCGGTGGAGGAGCGCCTGGGCCGGTTGGTACCATACCCGGAACGCACCAGAGCGTGTGTCGAATGGCGAATGGCAGCCGACTGCAACTACGAGTGTCCGTACTGCAGGTTCGACCGAGGCGCGGAGCGCGCGGCCGGGCAGTGGGGCCTCAAACAGATACAGGCCGCCTGGGACAGGTTCAGCAGCGACCACGGACCGTGCCATGTCGGGGCTTGCTGGCTGGAGCCGATGTTGGGGAAGCGGAACCTGAGGATCCTGGCGTGGCTGTCGCGGGACAATTCGCTGGATATCAGCACCAACCTGGCCTTTGCGCTGCCGGCGCTCAAGCCATTCCGCCGGCCGGAGAACGTGTTCTTCTCGGCCGGCTTCCATCCTGTGGCCGGGGTCTCCGCCGGCGACTTCGTTGCCAAGGTCCGAGCCGTGGAGGCCGAAGGCTTCACAGTCAGTGAGGTTTCGATGGTCGCCTATCCCCCCTATCTGAAGCGGATCGGCGATTGGCACCGTGAGTTCGAGCAGGCGGGCATCGACCTGCAGGTCCGGCCCTGTGTCGGGCCCTACGAAGGGCGGCAACTGCCCCAGGGTTACACCCCCGCCGAGCGCGAGGCGCTGGCCAGGCATCTGGCCCCGGAGAGACTGCGCCGGCTGAACTCTCCGCATAGCTCGCGAGGGAGACTGTGCGCCACCGGGTGGCGGTACATGGTCGTGCGGGCCGACGGCACGGTTGCCCGGTGCCCCCAGGGCGAGGGTGATTGGGGAGGGTTCCAGTTCTACCGCGACCGGGTCCGGCTCCGGGACCACCCGACGGTCTGCAGCTTCGGCGACTGCTTCCAGGAGGATCTGCAGGCATACTGCTTCTCAGAGGCCGAGAGACTTGCCTACCTGGGTGCGACGAAGTAGCGAGGCGACGGCTGGACCCACGTCGAACTCCACATGTGATAACCTCCCACTACTACTTAGTCTGTAGTGTGACGCAAATCTCATTCAAAGGATGAAGGAAAGGGCTGCCTGGGGCGCCAAGATGCCATTCCTGTCACTTCGGTGCATGGCGTCGGCCATTCCGACGGAGGCAGCGAACGGATGCCGACCCCACGTCTGCGAGAGGGCTGCGAACTGGTAGTTGCACGCGAGAGCGTGCTCGTCATGCGCTGTCAGGGCGGGGACAGAGCGGCGCTGGAGGCGTTGCTGGACAGCTACCGCCCTCGCATCTACGCACTCGTGCGCCGGAAGCGGCAAGACCCTGAGTGGGTGGAGGACACGGTAGGGGAGGTGCTTGCGCAGGTCTGCCGGTCCCTGGGTTCGTTCCGGTGGGACAGTTCAGTGAGTACCTGGATCCACGGCGTTGCGCAGCGGGTGTGTGCCGGGGAACTCAGGAGGGCTCGCCGTCAGGAGGCGCTGCTCTACCTACCGGCTATTGAGGCGGCTGAGGAGGAAGACCCGGTCAGGATCGCTCTCGAGCGGGAGCAGCAGAGGTGTGCGCTCCGGGCGGCGGCCGAGCTGCCGGCGAAGTACCGCACGGTGATCCTGCTGCGGTATGTGTACGGCTGCAGTTGTCGGGAGGTCGCGGACCTGCTGCACGTGCCTGTGGGTACCGTCAAGACATGGGGGTCCCAAGGCGTCCGGCGCATGCAGCGGCGGGTTTCCTACGGCGACGGTCGGGCCATAGCCGGCCGGCTCGTGTGACCCCCACCTGGGCCGAGGGGTGCCCTACGCGCACCGGCGTTGTCAGTCCGGCCAGGCGATCCGGCGGGCGGCGTTGACCGATCCGTCGGCGTGGACGCACAGTTCATGCCGCGCCCTCACATTTGGCCTGGGCCCGGTCTCTCAGGCAGGTCGCCACGTCACGACGCCGGTCTCCTCCGGTCTTGAGTTCCGCGGTGGGGTGAAGGCTGTAGGGCGACGTCTGGGGGACTGGAGGGCAGCCGTGGAGACGTCAGCCCGCGTGCTTGCCCCACAGGGCGAGGACCTTCTCGTCGTCATCGGTGCCATCTATCAGGAACCGGGGATAGCGGGGCACATCACGCTCGGAGCCCAGCTCCTGCCACCCGAGGTCCGGCGCCGTCCCCGTGTATGGCAGGCCGACATCGACGCCCGCGTCTACGGCCGGGCTGTCCGGTGTCAGTAGGTAGAGGCGCTCGGCCAGCCCGGTGAGCAGAGGCTCGGCGAGCAAGCTGTGGTCCCCTGTCGCATACTTCGCGACGAAGCTCTCCAGCGTGAACCTGCCCTCGTCGGTGACGACGAGGTCCGCCGCGCCGGTGGCTTGCCGCCCGGCGTGGAAGAACAGGTTGTGGCTGAGGCTGGCCTGCAGGGAAGCCGGCGTACAACTGATGAACTGCAGGCTCGCGTGGGGGATCGTCGGGTCGAGGGTCAGGATCAGGTTGTTGCGCAGGAACGACCCAACGGAGGCCTCATTGACTCGCACGGCGACGCGTTCGCGGCTATCGACCACCGTATTGTTGAGCACCGAGGTGTACGGCGACTGGATCTCCAGGCCGGGGTAGCCGTTGTCGTAGACGAGGTTGCGCGTGACCTCGATGTAGCCCGTGCCGCCTTCCCCGGTGTTGCTGGCGACCTGGATGCCCGAGCGCGCATTGCGGAAGCAGATGTTGTTGTCGATGCGGATGTGGTCGGCGTCGTGCCCGACGATGATCCCCGGGTTCCCGTTCCCATAGCAGAGGTTCCCGGAGACCAGATGGTAGTCTCCGGAGGTGATGTCGATCGACTCCTCCGGGCACAGGCCGATCACGTTGTCGCGGATGGTGTTCCGGTTTCCGGTGATGCCCTGCACCACTCCGTTGGCGTCGCGGCCCCCCGAGTGGCAGGTCACGCCGTCATTGCTCGTGCACTTCGCGATCGTGCAGCCGGCCACCTCGTTCTCCGTGGCGCCGCTGCTGATGAACACGCCGCAGTTGGCGCTGTCGTAGAGGAAGCAGTCCAGCAGACGTACTCGCGTTGAGTCGCGCACGAGGCAGACGTTCGGGTTGCCGTAATAGCCCACGAAGAGCGACGCGCAGTTGCGAACCGTGACATCGTTGCAGCCGGACAGCACCAAGTGGCGGCAGTTGCCGAAGAGGAAGGCGAGATCGGTCAGCTCGAGATGGTGACGGCCCGTGAGGTCCACGAGCTGCTCGACGACCGATACCTCAATACGGTGCTGCGTGGGCGGCGAGCCATCCGCCGTAGCGACCCACAGCATGGAGCGCTGCTCGTCGAAGAGGAACCGGCCGCGTTCGAGGGGGCGCGAGTCGGCCTTCAACAGGCGTCGCGGTAATGGCCCGTCGTACTCGTAGACGCCGTAGACATTGCGCCGACCCACGAAACGCTCGGGCGGCACCTGCGTCCGGAAGCTGCCATCGGCTTCCAGTTCCCACTGGTCCGGGACGATAGAGCCCAGAATCTCGGGCTTCGGACCCTCCCCGTAGGCGGTGATCCGCACGGGCGACCCTTCGGTGCCGTCGCCGCTGAAGCTGAGCGGACCGCGGAATGTGCCGCCGCGCCTCAGGTGGACGACATCTCCGGGCCGCAGGGAGAGGGCGGCCAGCGGCGCCGGCGAGCAGAACGCCTCGGCCTCGGTCCTGCCCGAGTTCGCGTCATCGCCCTTCTCGGGATCGAAGTAGTAGTGGTCAGACAGCGCCTCGCCGGCGGCCAAGACGAGGGCCGCGAGTACCGCGATGGCCCGCATCGCGCTCCCCTCCCTGGCGAGCTTACGTGCCACGCCACGAGCGGTCTCCTTGGGTTCCCCACGCGAGGTTGGGCCGCCTGCTGCGCTGAGGACCCGACTGGCTCGTGTGACTCCCACCTGGGCGGACGGGCGCCCTCTGCGCGCCGGGCTTGTCAGTCACGCCAGGGGATCCGGCGGGCGGCATCGAGCGATCCGTCGGCGCGGATACACAGCTCGTGTCGGACCCTCACATTCGGCCCAGCCTTGCTCTCCCAGGCGGCTCGCCACGACAGGGCGCCGCTCTCTTCGAGCGGCTGCGGGGGCGTGGGGATTCCGAATTCGCGCAGCAGGGCGGCGGCCTCGGCTTGGGAGCGGGTGCGCGTCGGGCCCGAGGGCCGGAGGTTGAGAGTGGCCTCGCCAACGGTGGCCGCGAGGTCCGCATCGAGCTTGCGGGAGTAAGTCCGGATCAGGAGGTCACATTCGCCGCTCGCCGTCGGCGAGGGCTCTGAGCCCCAGTGCGCGCGCAGCTCGACCCCCGGGAAGAGGCCGCCGGTCGGCGCGTAATGCCAGGACGCGCCGGCGGGGACGCGTACTACCTCCTCTCCCACGAGCGCCCCCAGATCGGCGAGGCGGCTATCGACGAACCGGCGAGCGTCCCGCCAGGCGAGAGCCTCGGGGACCATAAAGGCCCCCACGTAGAGTGCGGCGAGCAAGCCCGCGCCCACGCAGGGCCGACGGGTCCGGGCGCCCCAGACGGCGCCGAGCAGAGCCAGGAGCAAGGCTCCCGCCGCGGCGAGGTAGATGGGTTCGGTCCCGGGCTCGTAGCCGCCGAGGACGGCGATGAAGGCGAGAGAGAACACGACGACGGCGAGGGCGGCAGTGATAGCCGGCCGCCGGCGGTCGATCAGGCCGATGACGTAGCCGGGCACGACCGCACAGATGATCGGCACACCCACCGCCATGGCCAGCAGGGCGGGGTGCAGCAGGTGGAACACGGTGAACGTCATCGCTGCCGCCGTGCCGAGGCCGAGTAGTGCGGCGCCGAAGGAACGAAGCGCGTCAGTATCGCGACTGGGCAGGCTTACCATGTCGCAATCCATAGTGCGGACACGTGACCCTCGCGGGTGATAGTCACCTCGTGCCGGATGGTCGGTCCGCCGTATGGCCGAGTGGTCCAGCTTGCGGCCCAGGAGCCGTAGCGTCTCGGTTCGAGCCCGCCGGGCGGCAGAGCGGCACCGAGTTCGCGTAGGAGACTGGCGGCCTCAGCTTGGGCGCCGATGCTGCGGCGTGGCGTCGGGCTGTAGTTGAGCTGCACCTCGTGGAGCTGCCGATGGAGCGGGCCCTCCAGGCTGCGCCAACTCGACACCACACCTAGCGTGTAGCGGCCCGGTGGCTGCGGATCGGCGCCTTGCCAGCGCGTGCTCATGCGCACCCCGGGGACTAGGCCGCCGGTCGGCTGGTACTCCCACGTCAGCCCGTGCGGAGCCCGCGCGACCTCATCTGAGACGAACCCCACCACCTCGGGCGATCGTGCTTCCGCGAAGCGCCGCGAACTGCGCCAGTGGTTGATCTCGGGAACAACGAAGAGGAGGACGTAGAGGCCCGTCAGCACACCGGCCCATAGCACGGGCCACGAGGTGCGGGTCGCCCAGAAGGCACTGAGGAGCGCGAGGGCCAGGGCAACGACAGCCGCGACCAGGAGTGGGACCGGCGCGGACACCATCCCCCGAGTGGCGGCCACATGCCCGAGGGCAAGCACCCACATCGCGGCGAGCACGGTCACGGGCCAGTGCCGCTGATCGATCAGCCCGATCACGTGGCCGGGAATCACGGTCAGGGCGAGCGGGGCGCCGATCAGGGCCGGCAGCAGCGCCGGATGCAAGGCCTTC
>Ga0116202_10002334_pt1 | contig 11323 bp, 5 predicted proteins | sample LakKivw325mmetaG_FD_94479 | JGI IMG/M metagenome (GOLD analysis project Ga0116202, IMG submission 94479) | Anoxic lake water microbial communities from Lake Kivu, Rwanda to study Microbial Dark Matter (Phase II) - Lake Kivu water 325m metaG | ecosystem: Environmental > Aquatic > Freshwater >... | reverse complement strand
GCCCGGCGGCGAGGGGGCGTACGGCATGCCGTCGGTGGCACAGCTCCGCCCGGAATACGTGAAGGCCGTGCCGCTGTTTTCCACCAGCCAGCCCGGGCCCGTCCTGACGAGCGAGGAGATAGAGGCGCTTGTCGACAAACGGGTCCAGGAAAGGCTCCGGGCCGCCGAGAAGAAAAGGGCGAAGGCGGACGACCTCATGGGCCAGCTCCTCGAGGACAGGGAGGTGCGGAGGCTCCTGGCGCACAAGATCAGGGAGCTCGGGCTCGAGGAAAAGGCAAGGTAGCGAGCACCGATCCAACACCGGGCCCGCGGGGATCTCGAACCCAAAAGGGATCGAGTTCGAAGGTACCCACACCCAAACGGGTAGGGTCCAAGCAATTCAATCAAAGTATGTATTCTCCTTGCTCGATGGCACTCACGGCGTCATCAATCGTTTCTATTCTCTCCTCTAAAAGATCGGAGTAAACACGTGCTAGATCCACAACTGGTTTTTTTCCAGCCGCTATGTATTGGATTAGTGCCTCCTGTATGGGGGCGAATATCATCAAATCTTTTCCGTGGTATCGGGAAAAGTTCTCGCTTTTATCTGCTGGTTTAGCCCCCGCCCTAATAAGATCGAGCTCATCATTCCTGACCATGAAGTGGTGCTGGCCCACCACCCTCCACGCCTCATAGAAATCTTTTGTGTGTTGGTATTTTCCCAACATAGCGATGAACTCATCAAAGGCGTCTTTTATGATTTTCTCGAAGTCAAATTCTTTAACACCCGTAAGGAGCGCAGGGTACTTGATCAGCACGGCTGGACTAGGGAGTAGTCTTTCCACATCTATTTCGCCCTGTCGGTCCATCGCGAGAATTATCCTGCTTGCATTCGCCATTAGTTCAAAAGGCCACATTAGATCACGGAGAATTTGCACAAATTTCGGTTTTTCCAAGAGCGTGTTGTATGGCCGCGAGGCGCCCACTTTTTCAGTAGGGGGAACCTTGTAGCCCAGCTTAGACCAAAAGAAACTCGGCATAAAGAAGTTGGGATCCTCGGCCAAGCGCCGCTCGATCCACGCACGGCATGCGGGATTTTTTAATTCCTCAATAAATTCGCGTTGGACAGTAGAAACGGTGCTCGCGTGTGGGAACAAGCATCTTTCAATTGAAATTTTTCCCTTCTCCTTTAACCCCTTTTGTGCCTCTTCGTATCTCTCAACCCAATAACGTCTGTATGCGCTTTCAGCCCTCGCCGATTCGATACTGTATGTTTCAAAGGATACGGGTAGCCGCAGATTCCCCATGGGCGAATGGGCGAGGCGAATACGGGTTATCCCTTCTTTGATGAGCCTTTGGAAAATGGGTTTTAATTTCTCTTTGTTGCTTTCCAAAAAGGATTGCCCAAGCTCTTTTATGTAAGGTTCAGCGATTACCCAACGCAGTTCTCTCTCCACCGTCAAAGTGTAATAGGCCCACAAGGTGTTTTCCAGCGCACCCACGTGCAAATCCCTCTCCGACAACTCCGCCTCGATTTCCAGCCGCCAAGGGCACTTTTTGGCAAAGTCGGACATTTCCATATAAAAAACTCCCTCCAAAACTCGCGGATCCCCCCTCACCACCGTATCCAGCAAAAGCGCGAGTTCAAATGCTCCCAGCGGCACCATTTCGCCCTTGTCATTTTTTATCCTTATTCTGATCTTCCCCTTTCGCTCGCCATCCACGCGAAACTCGAGGGAGTCGTATTTCGGGTCGTCAAGGTATTCTAGGGCATCCTTTCCTTTTGTGGTCAATTTGTAAATTGTTTTTTTCCTGCCCCGCTCCCTCTTTTTCCCCTCCACCCTTGCGCTGACAAGTTCATGTTTGCGCAACCATTCAAGCGCGGCATAAAAAAACCGGTTGCTCATTTTGGTTCGGCGCATCAGCTCCCGCATATGAGTCGGAGTTCTTACATTCACCAAAATCTTCAAAATTTTTCCAGCATATTTGTCTGACAAATCCTTGTAGCTTTTGTATCCACTCAATTTTTCCCTGAGGTGTTGTGTGGTGATTGGCATTTGTGTGCACCTTTTTCCAAAACACATATATTGGTGCACATATTTAAAAAGCAGATAGGGCGAAGAAGGGACAAGAAATGCTGAGACGTCAAAAAACCGAATCGAAAACGGCTGGCTCCGAGCGGCGGCGCGGGCTTCTTTTGCCATGCGCCGCCCTGTTGCTTATATTCGTTTTGCTGTCTTACATCCTCGCCGGAACCATCAACTCCCTCTTCGAGGGGATTTTGGGGGAGAAAGCCCAGGCCGAGCTGGAGGCTCCATTCGTGGAGGAGTTCCTGAAACCGCTCGGTTTGGTCGTTCTGACGATTGTTATCACGAGAGCGAAGCGCATCGGAAGAGCAGGGATCGGCTGGCTAAGGTCAATAAAGGCCTACTACGCGATCGGGTACGCCAGCGGGCTGGTTTTCGGGCTGCTCGAGAATTGGCTCAGCTACGAAAAATTCTCCGGCTTGAGGGCGATAGCTCCTTTCTCCCACGCGCTCGGGGCCGGAATGGTGGGCGTGGGCATCTACTACGTACTGACGCGGGGGAAAGGGGGCATGGGCAGGTTTGCTTTCCTGTACTCTGTGGCGGTCCTGCTCCACTTCGCCTGGAACAACATCTCGGATGCGCGAGCCGTGCTGGGGGTCTCCGAGACGATAATCGGCCTCGCGGCGTTCCTTTTCTTTATCTTGCCCGAGTTCGGTAGGAGGCCGAGTAGAGCGAAGCGCCATCGCAGCGATAGGCAAGCGTGAGGCCCGTAGATAAAGCGGGATTTAGAGGAAACGTTAACCAGAGGTAAAGCAAACGTTAAGCCCAGCAACGCGCGGATTATTTGGTGAGTGAAAGAGTAGGTGGCGAGAACATGCCTAGGTGCTCGGCCTGTAGGGGGAGTTCCCAGAGGAGCAATTGGTCAGGTGCAGCGAGTGCGGGGAGGCTTACTGTAAGGAGTGCGCCAGCAAGGACTCCTCGATGAGGGTGCTCGGCATATGCTCGGACTGCGAGGAGACGTGGCAGGCCGAGGAGGAATTTTTGGATGAGAAGTGATAAATACTATTGTAACATTTAACTTTTTTGCTCAATGACGTCAACCGACTTCTGCCAATCTTTTATCCTTACTTTAATCTGAGCTGGTAAAATTTCGGGCGCTGGAAACTTCTTGGCTGGATTTTGTATTAAGCACAGCCTCCGCTTTTTTAGATCCAAAGCATGCTCAACGATATATAGCCAGTATTCATTTCCAAGTTTATTTGCCATTATCCACTCATTCTCAGTCATTTCTACTGCGTCACTCTCTGCAAAAGCTTTGACTTCTATATAACGGGTTTCCTCTTTGCCTACCGACTTTACATCATACCCTCTGAACTCCTTAGAAACATCTTCTGGTATTCTTCCATTGCGCCGCTCATATCCCATAACAAAGTGCATCCCCTCTTGCTCCACCTCACGCCTTGCCTCCTCGTCGGCTCGCACCTTTCTAATGATACCCTTAGGCACGATTATAGCCAAACTAAGTAACTCAGGTGCCCCCGGGATTATCTTGCTCTCTAGTTCAAGCTTCCGCCGAACATCTTTCAACTTATCTTCATATTCCTTCAGCCTGCTTTCCTCTGAGATTATCGCAATTTTCATGTCCTCTCCGCGCCCCATCCTCGCTTTGTACTCCCGTAACGTGGCCTTCGACTCCTCGATCCGCCTGTTTAGAAAGGTCTCTGCATCCGTCTTCTTGATCTTGATCTCGTGCATTCTTTCCTCCGCAGTCTTATCAACGAATTCCTTAACCCTCTCAAGAACGAGCTTCTCGACTTTTTCCCTGAGGTAATCTATGCTATCAACTGCTTGATGAACATGTTTTGCAACCTCCCCCTCGATGGTGCCATCGGAGTCCTCGAATTCCCATACCATCTTTGGGTCCACTTCGTTGATTTCTCCGTTATCGAGATCGGCGAAAAGGGAGTACATACGCTCACTTATCGTCCTTCCGGTACCATCCATCGTCTTCGTTAGATAGTTGAAAATCATGCCACAGCGATTTGAAGGATCAAGCTTAACAGATGCCCTTCCTCCCCCCATAGGAGACTTGCAAGTTTCAATCATCCTGTCTATGAGTGGATGGCCCAAAGCAACGTAATCCACTTGATGCTTCCCTAGTTCTCTTGCCGTTTCTCTCGAAAACGTTGCTGCTGGATACCTCGACTTGACTTGTTCACCATCTACAAATTTCTTGGGCGGCAGCAAGGAATAGACGCCCTTTTTTGTCTTTCCCAGCTTTCCATTGTGGTTGTCGAAGAAAACTTTTATAAAACGCTCTAAATCTTTTTCATCTATCGACCACTCCCTAGAGCTTTTTAACATCGTGCGCAAGGGTGCCAGATTTAATTTGCCCCTGATGAGGGACTCCTTTTCTATCTTCTCTATTGCGACTTTCTTTCCCTGCTCGATAATTTCTTCAATGTTTTTAGAAACCAGACGAATTTTTTCTTTATCCTTCTCTGTGAGAATGTCCATTATCTCGCGCTCAAAGTCAATATCTGAGAGCAGGGTGCCCAAGATATCGAAGACACGTTCGCCCATCTCCTCCTTTATTCTTTCAAGTTTTTCCATCAGAATCTGGAAAATCTCACCTTCTCTCGTGTTAAGTATCAGGAGATTTCGGATATCAACCGTTCTCGTCTGAAGATAACGATGAAGCCTGCCCATCCTCTGCTCAATCCTGTTCGGATTCCAAGGTAGCTCGTAGTTCACCATTATGTGGCTGAACTGAAGGTTTAGACCCTCACCTGCCGCATCTGTCGCAATCATTAATTTTGTGCCGGGTTGCTTGAAGTAGTTCTCCTGATTTTCCCTCCCTAGGGAATCTATACCTCCATGAATTATCGCTGGCCTGTACTTTTGGAATACTTTTTCAAGTTCTCCAAGCGTGTCGGTATATTCTGTGAATATTAAGATTTTTTCTTTTGGATCTTTCTCAAGGATACTTTCAACGAATTTAACTATCACTTCGATTTTGGAGTCTTTTTTTACAAATTCTGCTTTTCTTATGAGCTCTTCCAACTTTTCAATCTCTAATCTAAGTTCAGGAGTAGTTTTGGATGCGGTAATCGCCTCCAATTTTTTCTCTAGGCGCCCCCTTTCTTCATCCGTTAGAACCTCTGGCTCCTCCTCGTATGTCTCAAGCATAGATGCCTCTTCGGCGGTTAATTCCTCAGCTTTTTCGCCGAGTTCCAGAAGCCTCTTCAGTTTATCCTTTCTATTTTTCAAAGATTGCTTAATCGCTGCAATGCTAGAAACCATCCTCTTCTGGAGGATTACCATCGCGAAGCCCACGTTCCTATTGCCTGTCTGCTTGGCAATGTTGTAATACTTGCTCACGTAATCCGTAACCGCCTCGTAGAGCTGATGTTCTTCCGGAGAAAATTCTACGGGCAAGGTCTTCACCTCACGAGGCGGAAAGAGCTGCCCACCGTCGAAATTAGTAACATCCTCCTTCAGCCGTCTTATCATGATCCTCCCAAGCTTTTTCTTATCGATAGAGAACTCATCCGGAAATAAATAGGGGTCTAGGAGTGATAGCAAGGCGTAGAAGGCAAAGCTGTCTCCTTTGTGAGGGGTAGCGGTCAAAAAGAGCATTCCATCAGTCTTATCCTTAAGCAACTCAGCGAGTCTGTATCGGTCGGTTTTCTTCACATCTTCACCCCACTTAAAGGCCGAGAGCTTATGGGCCTCATCGAAGATCACTAGATCCCATTTAGTTCGGTTTAGCTGCGCCATGATTTCCTCCCGCTTCGCAAAGTCGATTGAGGTAATTATCTTGTCGTACTTATCCCAGGGGTTAGCGGAAGGGGGAAGGGAGGAAGCCAAGTTCCGGACGAACTCCGAGTTGTACATCATGAACTGCTCTTCGAAATTCTCTAGCATCTCGCGCTTCCACTGATACTGAAGCGCTGCTGGTACCACTACAAGTATCCTGCTGGCCCTGCCTCTTGCTTGAAGCTCCTTTATTATCATGCCGGCCATTATCGTCTTTCCAAGGCCAGCATCGTCCGCTATGAGAAATTTTTGATCGTAAGAGCCAACCACCTTGTAAACGGCTTCGATTTGGTGAGGGAGAACATCTATCCTAGTGACCGAAAGCGAGAAGAAGGGATCGTAGAGGTGGGCTAAGGAAAAACGCGTCGCGTCAGTGAAGAGGTTAAACTTGTAGGATGGGTCAAACTTGAAGGATTTGACCATCTCCAATGGGGTGGATATCCGCCTGATTTCGGTAAGGGGATAGATTACCGTGTGACTTTGCTTCGATTCTGGAAAGAAGAGATCCACTTTGTAGAGATCTCCTAGAGGTTCTATTGAGATTATTTTACCGTGCTCATGGTAACCTTCAACCGTTACGAGATCACCGGAATTAATTTCGGGTTTTGGTTTCAATTTCTTCACCGACGATTCAATTTTCTTTCCAGTTTGGGAAGTTTTCTTTATAAGCCAACTTCCCGTTTTTCTTTTTCACGCAAGCCCTCCTTCTTAAACGAAGATTCTATGAGTTCTATTTCCTCATCGATGAAACCGTACAGCTTGTAGATAATCTGGTCGATGAGTTCATCCGTGGCTTCAATTTTATTTCTCAGTAGAGATAGTGTAGTGTTGCTTTTCTCAAATTCTCTCTTCAGATTGTCTTGAAAGGCCCTGTTTGAAAGATTGATGGGAATCTTCTTCTTGTTCTTCTTCAGAATTTCTAAAAGTTCTCCTAAATAAATATCGCAGTACTGTTCCAGTTTCGCTCTGTTTGTCAATGTCTCGATTTTTGCGCCGATTTCCCTTTCAAGCCACTCAAGGAAATTTCTAATCTCTTCGTTCTTGGATTTGTTCAACTCTATCATTTGTTCGGCGAGATAAGCGAGAAAGTCATGAATCACATCAGATTGCTCTCTTTCAGTTATTAAATTCCCTCTGCTGTCCTTAGGGAGGTGTGCCTCCAAAAAGTCAAGCACGGACTTTCGGTCTCTAGTTGCCAGATATTTCTGATAGAGTTGCTTTGCCTCGCCCACAAGGACGGTGCGGCGGTCAGGTGGTGTGGTGAAGTTAATGCGGCGGACTGGGATCTTGTATCTAATGTTTTCTATACTAATAGCAGTGGTCCATTTTGCCCCGACGTTAAAAGTATGTTCTTGAAAGAAATTAAGAGTTTTAGAGTTTAACAACGCTACAATAAAATATGGTGAAACATTAACTCCCTTTTTCGTCTTTAATCCGTAGACATTTTGAGTGAACATGGTACTTTCATCGTCATACGTCGCGACTAATCTAGTAGATATTTTTTGCATCAAAATTTTATTTGGTTCATATATGCCGGTTTTCAGTTTGCTTGTGATACCTTTTTTATCGAAACATATAAACACTCCTTGATCCATCGAGTACCTTCCTATGTCTTCGCCATCAACAATTTTTATCGAACCAGTTTTTTCCTTTCTACACAAGAGAGTGTCCTCTTTTGTTTCCCTCACCTTGAAAATATTACCACACTGTGGGCACCGAACTTCTTCCTGTTTACTAGCAACACGCCAAAAAGTGCATTTTGGGCATTGAATTACTTTGGCGGCCCGACTTATTTCTTCGCCACGTTTTATTTTAACAAAATTATCTAGTCTATCCGTAAAGCGTCCAATCTTATTTTTTATTCCAAGTTCCTCCTTAGTTGAATATATGTTAAAAATAAAATCGACACTTTCCTTTAGATCTTTCTGAGTCTGAAATTCTTCTCCATTAATCCTAACAAACGTATTATCATAGGATTCAGGAGACAATACGATGGAAATACATTCTTGGGTTACATCTGGAAATAACTTCCAATCAAAGATGTCTCTTACTGTAGAAGTTTCGAGGATATGCTTTCGCAACTCGATGTAGTCATTAGAGCGACAAGAGTTCCTAGGTACTAAAAACCCCACATTTATCCTTTTAAGACGTAATGCTAAACGGGTGAAAACATCAAATGCATTGAGATTTTTTGGTGAAACCATAAAGAGTTTTGAAAGGACTTCTTTAAGCTCTTGGATAACCGACTCTCCCCAAGGCGGATTTCCAATCACCGCGTCAAAACCAGGGTTCTCCTTCTTCTTCCCTGCTTCAAAGAACACTTCTGGAAATTCCAATTCCCAATGGAAGAATTTTTTCTCGTCTGCTATTTTTCTCGCTTTTTGAGCAAACTCCTTGTCTCTCCGTTGTTTCCACTCTATTTCAGAACTCCACCAAGCATCCCCTGTATATGTTCCATAAGTTCGCTCATCTACGTCGTTTCCAAAATGGATTGAGGTTCTTACATCCGCTAGAGTCTTTATCATGTCATATGCCATCGTCTCTTTGAAATCGCTGAAAATTTTCTCTTTTCGCTTGATGTTATCCAACGTATCGTCACTTATTTCCGACAACTTTTTTGTGGTATCTACAAGTTTCTTCACGAATCCCGAGATGTCAATTCTTTTCTGTTTTCTGTCTTGTGCCTTCTTTTTTGGGTGCCAAGGTAGATCCTCCAATTTTGCGCCAATCAAACTATTTCCACACTTCAACCGGTGATCTAAGAAAGATAGAGGCTTGTCTTTTGCAATTGTTGCCAGCCAGAGGGAAAGCTTCGCCAACTCGACCGCGAGAGGATTCAGATCCACGCCATAGATACAGTGGCTCACGACTTCTCTTTTTGCCCATTCTGTGGAATATTCAGCCTCAGTGATTAGCCCCTTCTCCATGTCGTTGCTTACGGCCTCCAAGAGCACTCTAGCGAGAAAGTCCACAGCTTCTACCAGAAAGTGTCCACTGCCCATCGCGGGATCTAGCACATTTATTGAAAGGATAGCCTCGCTTTCCTTGCCGCTATTTTCTCGCGACTCCTCTATCTTCTGTTTGACGATTGGGCTCAGAGTGTTTTCCACAATATACTTTACGATATATCCTGGCGTGTAGTATGACCCCGTTGTTTTTCTTTCACCTTTGTCCGTCACGAGATAGAGTCCTCCTTTCTCGACCTCCTCATGAATCTCTTTTCCCCCAGCTTTGTCCCGGGGCACCCAGACTTCTTTTCCCTTCTCTCTGACCGAAACCATGTCCTCCTCTGCTATTTTCAGTTTGAATTCAAGCAATCCCTCGTAAATGGATCCGAGGTGCCGTATATCAAGCGTGGAGTAATCTATGAACCCGCCGCCCGAACGCGAAAGCAGGTCGATAACCTTGGCAAGATAGCTGTCTCCTACTGCATGCCTCTCAAGAAATTCGTTTTTGGACGGATTAAACAGACTACCATTGTAAGGCGGCACGAACAAGTCCTCCTTAGGGATACCTTTAGATTCGCTGCCTCCATTGATCAGGGAAAACAGATTTTTGAGCCGATTCCAATATTGTGTATGCCAGCTGTGAAGCTCCCCGCCTCTGTCTATGGTTTCAGCGACCTCCCGCTTGATGGAATTAAAACTGAACGTTCTGTTGTATGTCTCATTAATCGTGTCCAGCAATCCTCTACTCTCGGCGTATAGTACGAAGAGCATGCGATAGAGAAGTACTAACGCGTTACTATGAATCTCCTTGATTGTCTCAGGATTCTTTTTCAGCTTGTTTTCGTCGAGGCCTAAAAATCCGTCAGCCAAAATTTTCAACGCTGCGTACACGTTTTCTTGTAGGCTTTCCCCCAACTTTTTAGCGTAATCTATGCTCCCCTCATATACTTGATCTAGAAAATTTTTTCCCCTCTCGTCTGGTAGAAATGCCTCTAACCTGAAGAAGAAGTAGAAGTACTTGAACGACTCTAAATCGTCCTTGTTGATTATGTCAACGAGGTCTATCTCAAAATAGCTATTCAGTTTATAACTCGTATCTTGGAAGTAGATCCTCCAACATCTACCGTTAGTTAGGATTGCCCATCGAGGTTCCGTGTCCCTGAGATACGTGTCTATCTGGAAACTCGGATTTTGTTCCTCAAAGGCAGCTCCCCGCCCCGTTTTTTTATCTAACGATTTCTCCCAAGCTTTTGCGTCTCCAACTGCCACAGCCTTTGTGTAAAAACTTATTTTGCCCTTGTTTGAGTGTGCTTCTCTTCTAGTTTTATCGTCGGGGAAAAAGGCGTAGTCCGGTTGTCTCCTTGTTGAAGGGGCGGTTTCCTGTACCTCAAAATGGTGCCCAAGGTAGCCAAAAATAGGTTTGATAAAATGTTCCTCTAGTTGTGGTTCGTTGTATTTCTCCAAGAGCTTTTTTTGCTTTACGTAAAGTTGCTTTATCTTTTCGAAGACTTCTCTAATTTTTTCGTCTTTCCCCCACTCTTCCATCCTCTCAGGGAGAATTTCTCCTAGGAAATGGTCCGAAAACAGGTTTTTGTTTACTATCGAGAGAAGCCTTGTTTGAGCTGAGGTGCCCCGTTTCATTGCCTCAGCCCCATTCGATCTTTCCGCTTTCTTCCCAACCGTTTTGTTGGCGCCTGGTTTGTACATTTTTTTTCACTTCTTCTCCAAAAGCTCAGCTTCTTTGGCATATAGATAATTGTCTTTTAGGCTAAAACATTCGGCCACTAGGATTTTACCTATAAACTTTTTATTGAAATAGTTCAACAATTCTTGCTCTGGAAGAGAATGCGCAATCTCAGCGGTTATTCCTGCTATTTTTTGAGCTTTCTCACCGCTGAACTCCAAGGCGATTTCCTCACCAGAATGCCTCAAAATTCTTAATCCAATTCTTAAATCTTTAATGGGTTCTACTTCTCCGTGCACCATGCAAACTCTATCTTTTAGCGTCCTTCTGCATTCAGGGCATCTGAAGAAAGGACCTGCTCGAGAAGTTAGAGATACAACTTCTCCTCTAAGCTTAACAGTACTTGTTTTGGGTTGCATGTTGGTTCCCATTAAATAAGCTCTAGATTCCTATTAGTATTTTGCCACTTTTAATTACCACGCCCCTGTTATTTCATAGTTCAAGCTCAGCTTCATCTTCATCGATTTTTGGTTCAGGTTTAACTTCTTGTTTTGGAGGCCCCGCTGTTTCTCCCGTTTTTGGTTTGGCTTCAACCATCAAGCTGCCATTGCCCTTTACCCAAAGGAAATCCAGCGCGTCCCGCAAAGCATTCGCCGGGTACTTGGATTCTGACCCGTTCTCGGATCGGCCGCTCTACGAGCCGTCTGCACTTCTTGCCTCGGGCACGGTCGGCGCGGCGGGCTGGGGCTTTTTCTGATATTGGGCTATCAACTGTGTTTTGGTCGTTTTCTAACCTAAACTTTTCGAGCGTATCCCGTGGTTAAGAACCTTATTCTTACGCCTTTCCGCGCGGCTTCGATGAGCGG
>Ga0116202_10002333_pt1 | contig 11323 bp, 12 predicted proteins | sample LakKivw325mmetaG_FD_94479 | JGI IMG/M metagenome (GOLD analysis project Ga0116202, IMG submission 94479) | Anoxic lake water microbial communities from Lake Kivu, Rwanda to study Microbial Dark Matter (Phase II) - Lake Kivu water 325m metaG | ecosystem: Environmental > Aquatic > Freshwater >... | reverse complement strand
TGCTCTCTCGATAATGTTCATGGCGGCCTCGCTTGTGGTAAGTGGTGTTACTCAACCTATTTTGCCACAGATCGGGCCGCCTGTCATCTCCAAACTCGAGCAACAATAAACGCAACCGTCTGCAAATTTGACTTTCTAACGAATTTTGCTATTATATACGCGCAATTAGCACTCTAAGCTTGAGAGTGCTAATATCGTGTTCACGAAAAATCATTGCAGGAGGTTGTACAGATGGCTAAAAATGTTAAGGACATTAAACCTTTGGCTGATCGCGTGCTCGTAGAGCCTGTTGAGAAGGAGGAGACCACTCCCAGCGGTATTGTCCTTCCTGAAACGGCGAAGGAAAAGCCACAGGAAGGAGTTATCCTGGCGGTGGGTCCTGGCCGCTTGCTTGATAATGGCGAGCGGGCACCGATGGAAGTCAAGGTCAAGGACAAAGTGCTCTTTGCTAAATATGCGGGCACAGAGCTCAAGAGGGACGATAAGAAGTACCTAATTCTAAGCGAGAAGGATATCCTCGCGGTTCTGAAATAACAGTGAACAAAGTGAACAATCCGTAGAAATTATCTTGAGGAGGAATAAGAATGGCTAAGCAGTTAGTATTTGCAGAAGATGCCCGACGGCGTCTTAAGGCGGGCATGGATGTCATGGCCAACGCTGTGGTTACTACTTTGGGGCCCAAGGGCCGGAACGTGGCGTTGGACAAGAAATTTGGTGCGCCAACGATCACTCATGATGGTGTGACTGTGGCTAAGGAGATCGAGCTCAAGGACCCCTACGAGAATATGGGTGCCCAATTGCTCAAAGAAGCAGCTACCAAGACTAACGATGTGGCCGGCGATGGCACCACTACTGCCACACTCCTGGCGCATATGATCGTGAATGAGGGTCTGAAAAATGTTACGGCTGGTGCTAACCCTATGCTGATCAAACGCGGCATTGAAAAGGCCACAACTGCCGTCGTTGATGCACTCAAGGCCATGTCTAGGGAGGTGAAGGGCAAGAACGATATTGCCCACGTGGCTGCCATCTCGGCCGCAGACAAGGAGATCGGTGAGCTCATTGCCGAGGTGATGGACAAGGTTGGCAAGGACGGTGTGATTACTGTCGAGGAATCCAAGGGGTTGGCCTTTGAGACCGAGTATGTCGAAGGCATGCAACTTGATCGTGGCTATATTTCCCCTTACTTCATCACCAACCCTGAGCGCATGGAGGCTGAACTTGAAGAGCCTTATATCCTCATCACTGACAAGAAAATCTCCGCCGTGACGGATATTGTACCCGTTTTGGAGAAGCTAGTACAGATCGGCAAGCGGGAACTGTTGGTCATAGCTGAGGATGTTGAAGGCGAGGCACTGGCTACCCTGGTGTTGAACAAGCTGCGTGGCATGTTGAACTGCCTAGCGGTCAAGGCTCCCGGTTTTGGTGATCGCCGCAAGGAGATGCTACGGGACATTGCCATCCTTACTGGTGGGCAGGTGATCACGGAAGAGATGGGCCGCAAGCTGGAGACTGCTACGATCAACGATCTGGGCAAGGCGCGCAAGGTTGTCGCCACCAAGGACGAGACCACCATTATCGAAGGTAAAGGCTCGGAGAAGGAGATCAAAGGGCGTATTGAGCAGATTAAGGCCCAAATCGAGATCACGACCTCGGACTATGACAAAGAGAAGTTGCAGGAGCGACTGGCCAAACTGGCTGGTGGTGTAGCAGTCATCCGTGTTGGAGCAGGCACCGAGGTAGAGCTCAAGGAGAAGAAGCACCGCGTAGAAGATGCCCTTTCGGCTACCAGAGCAGCGGTAGAGGAAGGTACAGTGGCCGGTGGTGGCGTGGCTCTGATCAATGCAATGCTTGCCCTGGACGTTATCAAGATGGACCTGCCTGACGAGAACACCGGCGTGGCTATCGTGCGCAGCGCATTGGAAGCTCCTATGCGCATGATCGTGGAGAATGCTGGCAAGGATGGCGCTGTGGTCATCGAGGAAGCTCGTCGTCGTCAGAAAGCCGAGAATAACCCCAACATTGGCTTCGACGTACTTGCTACCGAATTCGGTGATATGTATGACAAGGGTATTATTGACCCGGTCAAGGTTACGCGTTCTGCTGTCCAGAATGCGGCCTCTATCGCGGCGATGATCCTCACCACTGAGGCGTTGGTGACTGAAATTCCAGAGAAGAAAGAAACCCCTCCGCCGATGCCAGAATACTAAACCATGGCCTAAGAAGAGCCCCTCCCTCCCGAGGGGCTCTTTCCATTTTGAGGATCGGACTCACCCTACGGGCAAGAAGATGGTGAAGCATGAACTGTCCCCTGGTTGGCTGGTGACGCCGATGCTTCCACCATGGTAGCGACCCCACAACCATCGCCAACTTCCCCTTTGAAAGGCGGGACACGGGGGATGTTGCCCCGACTTCCTGTCTTGCCGCCCTTCGTATTCAACCCCTGACAGCGATTTCTATCCGTCCAACTGCTGGCGTGTACTTTATGGCGTTGTCCAGCAAGTTAGATAGGGCCCTGCTCTAAGCGCGTCTCGTCGTCTCCGTAGATTAGAGGCAGACCTGTAGGAGCTGAGGCGAGCAATTCCATGCCCACTTCTGCTGCCAGTGGTGAGAATTTGTTTTTGTTCGCGAGATACACTCGCACGCCTATCATTATTCGCCCCCCAATTCAGATTTTCAGTGAAATTTCATGTAGCCTTTATGATACCTTTTCCAGTTTATGGCAGTTTCTATTTTTATCGTGGCGAAGCACCAGTTGTTGGCCTACCGGCAGCGGGAGAAAGACTGTGGGGTCATCATACTATCCTGGTGGTTGGCTATGACGATAGCCTCAACGCCTTCAAGCTTGTGAATTCGTGGGGCACCCACTGAGGGCGTGAGGGGTATGCTTATCTTTCTTACGATTTTGTGCGCACCAAAGCCTGGGAGGCTTGGGCCATGGTGGATGCAGTTACGCCTCCCTTCGGAGGTCCTACGCCGACTGCAACGCGCGCGCCTACTCCAACTCCTGCTCACACAGCAACGTACACTTTAACACCTGCTCCCTTGTCTAGCCCTACGCCTACACCTACGCACACTTTGACTCCTAGCCCTTCGCCCACTGCTAGCGAAGCAGAGACCATTATCACCTTACAACAGGAAAGCAATGGCTATTGGGGCAGCGAGGATACTTACATCTATCAGTATGCTCCCAATGCCAACTACTGTAGACAAGAGTTGCTCCGGGTGGGTTACAAGCAGCAGTATGCTGGGCTTTTGCACTTTGACTTGTCCTCTGTCCCCTCTAATGCTGTAGTGACTCAGGCAACCCTTCAACTCTACGCTGCAGGCTGGGGTGGCTCTAACGTCACCATAGGCGCCTACTGCGTCATGCGTGGCGTCAACATCTGCCAAGCCACCTGGAATCAGGCTCAGTCTGGAGACGCCTGGAGCCAGCCTGGCGGCAATGATACGACCACTGATCGGCGTGGTTCAGCCGAGAGCAGCGTGATAACCAATGGCATTGGCAGGTGGTACACCTTCGATCTCACTGCTGCTGTTCAAGGGTGGCTGGATGGCAGCTTGGCCAACAATGGTGTGTTGCTGCGCGCTGCATATTCCAGCAGTTCGTTCAGTTTTGCCAGCGCCCAGAACGGCACTGTCAGCTTGCATCCCAGGCTGACTATCAAATATCGCCAATAAGCCTTAGCAGAGTACCTCCTTAAAAATCAGAAGCCGCTTTGAATGAGCGGCTTCTGGTGTTTCAGCGGCAAATGTCCCTCCTAGGGTGGTCAGGATTTGATCTTGTCCTTCAATTCTTGCTCCGTGACTCTAAGCACATCGTTCATGCCCGCCTCGATGTGGGGGTAGGCTAGCCAGACGCACGCGACTCCGAAAAGTGTGCCACTGACAACGCGGCTCCACCAGACGCTTTCCCATAGTGCCAGCAATTGCCCAAGGCCATCGAGAGCTATGGGTACACACAACAAGATAAAGGCTTTTACCGACAATGGCCGTAACTGGCGTCGGAGCAAGGCGAATGCTAGGCCAGCCAACAGCGCTGCCAGATAGATGGCGATGTCCCGTTGACAGACAGCCAGTTTATAGCCCAGAGCAGGGCTACCAATATAGCGCAGGGGTACACTGGCTTCTGTCAGGCGTTCAAGTTCGCCCAGGGTATAAGTGGCCTGTAGCCCGAATAGGAAGAATGAACGCTCGGGCAACTGATGACACAGTGGCGAGCAAAGTAGGTAGATAAGCCGTGCCGCTGCCGTATAGCCTGCCGCCATAAGCACAGGAGCCAATATAGGTACAGCCGTATATAATCCGATCACCGTGTTAGTGATGAGCAGCCAGTGTTTCGCCAGTGCATAGATGAGGCGATTGAGGATGGTGGTAATCCTCGGCGTCCAATCCGTTACTTTGATCTCCCTTTCACTCATGTGCATATGGTCTGAGGTTGTTCCCAACATTCTAGTCACAGTTGCCTGGGTTCCTTTCCAGAGCGTGTCGTAGTGTGTGAAGCTCCTGCGGCAGTGCTTGTTGTCGCCTGGGTGAAAGCAGGCACGTTCTAGTGGTGAAATGCCGTACCAGCGCTCGCTGCCCCTTTCGGGTGGTGCGAGAGAGCAGGCAAATTATGTTTATATTTTGTTTCAAATTAGTGACAATAAATATACTTTTGACATCAGCGAACGCCGGAGCTGATGATATTATGTTATTATCCCCTTCAGCAGCGATTTAGTCAAGCAAAAGCTCTATTTGCTGTACGATAAAGCTTTTTTTCATCGCGCCAACCTGGCGACTTTGGACCTGCCCTTGCCGGTCAATGAACAGCGTGGTAGGGAGACTGCGGATGTTGTATGTGGCTATGGCTTTATGCTCACTATCTCGCAGGATAGGAAATGTCAGCCCAAGCTTTTGGGCAAAGGCAATGATGTCCGCACTGCTTTCGGATACATTTACAGCCAGTACAACTACTCCTTGATTGCGGTACTGCCGGTAGAAAGCCTCAAGGTCCGGCATTTCAGTGTGACAGAATGGACACCATATGGCCCAGAAGTTGAGCACCACAACCTTGCCCCGGTGCTCGCTTAGCTTCTCGACCGTAAAATCCTCTATTGACTGTAGCTGAGATGGCTGTGGCAGGGTTGGCTGCGGTTGAGAACTGCAGCCAACTGTAGCAGCCAAAATAAGCATCATAGTCAATGCCTGCAATGTCGCTCGGTATTTCATCGTGTCTTGGATGCCTCTATGGTCTGAATGCAATCACTCGTGGATAACTCAGTCGGAACGTCAGTGCGGCAAAAGGCCTTCTTTGATCAATCGGCGGGTCTCCTCCATCATGCAATGATCCATAACCACCAGCAGACCGGCTGCCCATGCCTGCTCCGCCGCTTCTTCATTACGTACACCTTTCTGCATCCATATCGCCTTGGCGCCAATTTTGATCGCCTGCTCGACGATTGGCAGGACCACTTCAGAACGCCGGAAGATGCCTACAACCTCTATGGGCCCTGGGACGGCCAATAGGTCTGGGTAGGCCCGTTCCCCTAGCACCTCCGGTACGTTTGGATTGACGGGTATGATACGATACCGCCTGTTTTGCAAATACTGGGCTACTTCATAGCTCGGTCGCTCAGGGTCGCTGGACAATCCGACTACAGCGACAGTATGACTCTCTTTGAGTATTTTCCCAATCGTTTCTTTCTCACTGAGTTGGGTCATAATCCAGGGCATCCTTTTCCCCGAATTCTTGATATCGGCGGTTTGAAGCGGTGCAGGCGCTGTAAGTTAGTAACAATGAATATCCTATACTTCTGCACTTTTGTCAAATATGAGAGTTTACAAGAACAGCAAAGTAATGTACAATTAGGGCAAACGTTACACCTGACGACGAAGGAGGCATGAGTGGTAGGACAGGGAAGGACAATGGGCCTGATCCTTTTCATTGTGGCTCTGATTATGGCTCTCGTGGCCGGGCTTCTGTTGTTCTCTGGGATGGCAGAAGGCCGGCTCAGGCTGTCCGGTTTTCTGCTCGGCCTGGCGTTTGTATTCATGTTGGCGCTACCTCTGCTAGGAACGGGAGCTTTTCTGTTCATGCGTGGCCAGAGTGAGGCGCAGCAATTTGCCGAGGCCGCGAAAGAGAAGAAGATTCTCAACATCGTCCGAACCCAAGGGCAGGTGAATATAGCTGAATTGGTTATCGAGATGGATCTGACGCGGGATCAAGTCAAAGAGTATATCTATGATTTGGTGGGCAAAGGCCTTTTTGCAGGTTACATCAACTGGAATGAAGGCATTCTGTACGCGCGAGAGGCGTCCGAAATGCAGACCACCAAGTGTCCAAATTGTGGTGGAATCCGTGAATTTGTTGGGAAGGGCATTGTCAAGTGCCCCTATTGTGGTTCGGATCTATTCCTGTAGTTCAAATCTGGCACAATACAAATATAGGGAGGTTACAACATGGTGGGAGACCTGAGGAAGCGCATTGAGAGCTCATACAACAAAGTTGAGGAGATGGCAAAAGATATCCCGGGCTACAGAGGTTACAAAGACAAAGAGGTGCGACGCGAAGCAGATAGGCTTTTGCGTTTGCAGGCGGCCCGCGGATTTGAGGAACAAAGACGGCGGCTGAACAAAATCCAGGTGCAACTGACTAACGCTGGCCGGCTTGGGGTATTGATGGTTCTGGATCGGGCGTTGATGAGGTTGCAGTTCCTCGTTGATCGGCTCAAGACTGCCAGCTATGGCTATGCGGGGCTATTCGATGCGGTCAAGGTCAAGGAGGCAGAACTGGATGCTCTCTATGACTATGATGCTACTTTCCTGGATAGTGTGGACAAGGTGAAAGCACTGATTGATGCTGTAGCTGCTGCCAGGAAGGACGAAGAAGTGACCAAGGCGGGCAACGCACTCCTGGAAGCGCTGGAAGAAGTCAATGAGACCTTCAGCAAGCGGCAGGATGTCATTCTGGCGGTTCCAGCGGTGTAAGGCATTTTGGCTTTACAAGTGGCTTAACGAGAGAGTCTTACCTGGACAACGATCCAGAGGTAGTCAGCAGAAAGACAGAACAGAGATTTGCTTTCCACAAGGAGGGAAGAATGGCACGAATTTTCGATGTTATTGAGTACCTTGACCCTTCAGGTCGTGAGATAGTACACCGCATTCCTGAGCAAGGGTCGGGCGACTTCCGGCTGGGTTCACAGCTCATCGTGCGTGAGAGCCAGGCAGCGGTTTTCTTCCGCGATGGCAAGGCACTGGACACCTTTGGACCTGGCCGGCATACCATCAGCACAAACAACATTCCTCTGCTGGTCAGGTTGATTGGAATTCCTTTTGGTGGGGAAACGCCCTTCAAAGCTGAAGTGTACTTTGTGAACTTGAGAGAGTTCCTGGACCAGAAGTGGGGTACACCTGAACCCGTTGCGCTGCGGGATAAAGAGTTGGGTCTGGTTCGTCTCCGAGCGTTTGGTACCTATGCCATGCAGGTCACTGAGCCCCAGCTCTTTGTGAACAAGGTCGTGGGCACGCAGGGCATCTACGAAACGACGCAGATCACTGACTTTTTGCGTAGCATGATCATCTCCAAACTGGTTGATCTAATGGGGGAGACACAGACATCCCTGTTTGATCTACCGCGGTTGTACGAAGAGATTGCTGCTGGCGTCAGGGCCAAACTGCAGGACGACTTTGCTAATCTAGGGATCACGCTTAAAACCCTGTATATCAATTCGATCAGTCCAACTGAAGAGACGGCCAAGGCCATTGATGAGCGGGCAGCAATGGGTGCCATTGGCAACATGCAAGCTTATCTGCAGTTCAAAGCAGCGCGGGCTATGGGCGATGCAGCCACAGCCGGAGGCGCGGCTGGAACTCTGGCCGGTGCTGGCGTGGGCCTGGGGGCAGGCGTGGGAATGGGTGCGGCGATGGCTGGAGCGATCAGCCAGGCCATGCAGGCTGGACAACAGCAGGCTGCAGCCGCTACCGTCGTTTGCCCCAAGTGTGGGACGGCCAATCCGGCAGGGGCCAAGTTCTGTAACAATTGTGGGACTCAACTCACTGGCACGGTCAAGTGCCCTAATTGTGGCACCGAGAACCTGGCAGGGGCCAAGTTCTGCAATAACTGTGGCACGAAGCTTGGATAATCCACAACACCAGAGCAGGAGAAGCTAGGCGTACTTGACGGGTATCAGATCGCAGCAATGAAGAGTACTGGCCGGATATGAGGCGGCTCGGCGTCTGAAATGTCTTGCCTCTGCTTTTGTTTTGTGCTATCATTTGCATGGGGCAACACAGGCAGGCCGGGATTCAACTCTGTCTAGCAACCTGTGAAGCGCATAGTCCTGATATGACGGCCCAGGTGGAGTCAACTGGTTGGAGATACTGATGAAATTGTCCCCATTTTGGCTCAGAGGAGAAGCGGTGTGGAAGTTCTGTTGCTGAAGGACGTCAAGAGGTTAGGGAAGGCTGGAGAGGTCAAAAAGGTAGCGGCTGGCTATGGCCGCAACTACTTGATCCCGCGTGGCCTGGCAGTATTGGCTACAGCGGGGGCCATCAAACGCACGGAGGTGCGGAAGGCCATCGAAGAGCAACGCGAAGAGCGGATTCGCACGGATGCTACTGCCCTGGCGGAGCGGTTATCTGAGATCATGCTGACCTTCAAGGTCAAAGCAGGCGAAAAAGGGCGTTTATATGGGTCCATTACTGCCGCAGACATTGCGGCAGAGATCGAAAGACAGACCGGATATCCCATGGACAAGCGGAAGATCGCATTGGATGAGCCGATCCGTTTGCTGGGCACGCATAAGATTCCTATTCGGCTCATGTCTACTCTGGCTCCAGAGGTCACTGTGGTCGTGGAGCAGATGTCAGAGGCTGAGTCAAAAGCAGTATAGGGGTTGCTGCCAACAGACATCCTGGTTATGAAGCCCGATATGCTAGCGGGTGGAAGGGGGGCAAGCCGTGGATGAGAATGAAAGATCAATTCAGTCACTGCTCATCAGGTATGTGGTGGCTCATACGCAATGCAGCGGCTGCGGGCGCCGCTATAACCCGGAGGATGTGCACATCCACGATCACCGTGGCGATGTATGGCTGGCTTCTGTGACTTGCAGCCATTGTGGCTTGCAGGGGCTGATTATGGCCGCCATCAAGACCAAAGATGCACAAGAAATTGAGGCCACGCCCGAACCTAATGACGAGGAATGGGCCATCTTTGAACAAATGGCACCCATCAGCAGCGACGAAGTGCTGGATTTCCACCGCCTTCTCGAAGGGTTCAGTGGAGACCTCGCACGGTTGTTTAAGGAGGGCAACAGACAGTCGTAGGAGTCCCATAATCTAGCGAAAAGGCCGCGCCAGAAGGGCGCGGCCTTTTCGTTGTACTACCTGAGTTATTTCTCCTCTTTTTCTGCCTGCCCCGTCTCAGATGGTGCCTGTTGCTTTTGCAGCATAGGGCGGGTCAAAGCGCCGATCAGGGTGGAAACACCAATCACGATCAGGATGCCGGGCCAGAGAATGTCGAAGTAGAAGAGGAAGAAAAGTCCCACCAGCCATAGCCCTCCCTGCAGCCCATACCAACTCCGGCTTGTGGCTAGCCCGGCGACGATGGAAGAGAGCCCCAGTACTGCCAGGATAGCAGGGAAGAAGTCCAGTTTTAGCAGGAAGATTAGACCGATGCCGACGAGCAGCAATCCGCCACTCAAGCTCCCGTACAACGATGAGCGAGGTCGCATGGGAATTCTCCTTTCTGTGATTGCGTGTCGCTTCTCGCTGGGATAGTATAAGGCCGAGGAGAGGAAACGGCAAACATTGTTGCCTCATTCCGGCAATTGCTTTACCCATGCAGTCCTCTTGACAGGCACAAACTGGGCAAAGTGGCTACCACGCGGATTGGAATAGTTACGTTAAAGTTACCAAATTATGTATAAATCATAGCGGATTCTTGCTTGAGAAGGTCTTTGTTATGACAATCACCAGACGAAGCAATCTGCACTTCTTTGTGCTTATAGCAGACCAAACATGAGTTGGTTGAACGATAAACTCCGGAACCGCTCAAAATCTGGCTGAAGGACTTTTGCGAATGTCCAACGCTCGCTGGTGAGCTCTGACACTTTTTGGCACCACTTTGTAGCGGTCTGTACCTTTGCCCGCGTATCCTCTTGCTGATCCCACCCAGCGCCCTTTGGCTCTAGCAGGAAGTAGCCATTCACGGTCTTGGCTACAAAATCCGGCGTGTAGTGGCGCAGATAACCCTGTGCGTCGTGGTATGGGATGCGCAGTGGCATTCGCGGTAGTACCTTGGTGTAGGCCCGTACTTCGTCCTGTTCATCGAGATAGCGCATAAAGTGTTTTTCATATTCGAAGCCACGCGGATAAGGCAGGGATTCAAAGACCGTTTTCTTCGCCGCGTAAACCGGTTCCGACGTATGAAAAGGTTCCATGTCGCTCACTTTGAAGGACTCGACCAATTGGTAGGGTTCCTCGACTACTTGCAACCTCAAGATGGCATCTACAAAGACGTCGCGGATCTTTTCCCGCACCGGCAGGTGGTTGAGTCTGCGCACTATGCCCGGGTCGGCCATATCCACGCGCTGGTCAAAAAGACGCTGTTCGATGTACTGTCTGACCTTGGGGATGAGTTCAGCGAACAGAGCAGAGGCAGCACAGTGGGAGAGGATAGCCTTGGTCATGTTGGCGAGGTAAACGTCGTAGCGAGCCGTGTAATCGAAGGCCAACTCTCGCTCCAGGTCGGTCTGCTGAGTGAGGAGGTCCTTTTCCCGGTACATCACCTTGGGAAGGATAACGTCGGCAAAGCGGAACAGGCCGCCTGGCAACGACTTTATGTCCAGGCCAGAGATGCGACGCACATCGCGGCTGATGCCACCGGTAAGGACAGGAATGGAAAGGTCGTACTGCATTTTGGCTTGGTCAACACGCACAATGTTGGCCGGTTCGTAGGCTTGGCGGGCTTGGGTGATCTCGATGTCCAGCTCTTCGTTCTGGATCTCGGCGTTCCACAGGTCACGGAAGCGAGGATGGTCAATCACGATGAGTTTTTCTTCCCATTGCAAGTGAGGCGGGCTTATGCGCCGCAGGCCCCGGCCTAGGGTTTGCTCCGCCAGGATCGCCGACTCATAAGAGCGCAAAGGCACGATGACGCAAACGTTTTTCACGTCCCACCCTTCTTTGAGCATCATTACGCTGACGATTGCCTGGTACTCGTTAGTGTCAATGGTACGTGCGGCTTCCCGCGCTTTTTCCAGGTCCTTTTTGGTGATGACTCCCGCTGTGTCGGTGTGGATGACCAGCGTCTTGAGCCGTTGTTCGCGCTCCAGATACGCCC
>Ga0116202_10002332_pt1 | contig 11327 bp, 6 predicted proteins | sample LakKivw325mmetaG_FD_94479 | JGI IMG/M metagenome (GOLD analysis project Ga0116202, IMG submission 94479) | Anoxic lake water microbial communities from Lake Kivu, Rwanda to study Microbial Dark Matter (Phase II) - Lake Kivu water 325m metaG | ecosystem: Environmental > Aquatic > Freshwater >... | reverse complement strand
CTGGTAAAATTGTCGGTAGCGCCCGGCTTGGGGACGGTCATAGCGGAACATGGGTCCCAGATAATAGAGCTTGGTGGTGGGAGAGCCGATGTCCAGATGGTTTTCCACATAGCTGCGCACCACGGGGGCGGTTCCTTCCGGCCGCAGGGCGAGGACGCGCCCCTTCTGGTCTGTGAAGCGGTACATTTCCTTCTTTACCACATCAGAGCTTTCCCCGGAACTGCGTTCGAACAGGTTGGCCTGTTCAAAGATTGGAGTGCTGATCTCGGCATAGCCCCAAGCGGCAGCCAGTTCCCTGAATACCGAAATAACCTTCTGCCATTTATGGCTTTGCGGCGGTAGAATGTCGTAGGTGCCACGCGGTATTTTGTAATCCATATTCACCTCAGTTCATAGTGCCAGACAATTTCAGGGGCAATAATCGTCAAGCGCGGGATCGGGATACTTCACGCCGCAGAGATACAAACCTTGGGGCGGAGCGGTGATCACCAGCGTCTGGCGGGCGTATCTCTCCTCCAGGATGCGCTGTAGTTCCTCTGCCGGCAGCTCCAGATGGGAGAAATTCACCAATGTGCCCACGATCCGGCGCACCATGTGATGCAGGAAACGGTCGGCTCTGAACCAGAACTCCAAATAGTCGCTCCTGTCCTGGATGGTGAGTTCCTTCAGCGTGCAGACATGGTTCGGCACGGCAGGGTTGTCCTTGCTGAAGGAGGAGAAATCGTGGCAGCCGATCAAAAGCGGAGCGAGCTCTTGCATGGTGTCCACGTCCAACCGGTAATGTGCCAGAAAGCCCATGTATAAGCGATTGAAGGGATTCTTCCCCTTGGCCAGCAGATATTTATAGCAGCGCTCACAGGCCAGGAAGCGGGCATGAAAATCATCCGCCACCCGCCAGACCCGGAGTACCCGCACATCCTCATCCAGCAATGAGCGGAAAGCCAGCACGAGCTGTTCCTCATTCATCGAACCAGCATAGTCGAAGTGGGCATACTGCGCCAGGGCATGGACTCCAGCGTCGGTGCGCCCGGAAGCGATCACCAGGGCGGGATTGGCACCGAAGTGGCGCAAAGCTTTTTCCAGCTCATTCTGCACGGTGCGCTGCCCAGGTTGGAACTGCCAGCCATGAAAGGCGGTTCCGTCATACATCAGTTTCATCAGAAAACGCGGCATTTCAGAGTGAATTGATCAATACGATCAAGGTGATCAGGCTAAGTGTGATCAGGTTGGCGGTTACTGCTGAATGTGATGAGGGAGCAGCTGAACTGAGGCTGCGCCTGATAATGTATTCCACGGTCCGGGAGCGGCCAAAGACCTGGTGCCCGGCGGCGATCAAGGCATCGATCAGAGATCCTACACTGTTGTTGGCTTTCAGGTTGTTGTCTTTGAAATACTTGGCATAGTAACGGATGAAGAGTGTGGTCGCCATCAGGTAGTGCACGGCTTTGCGTCCCCAGCGGCAGCGGCGCAGGCCTCTGGTATCCTTAAGCAGTAGGGCGAAGGACAGGTTTGAGAAGGCATAAACACTTGCCAACAGGAGTGTTATCAGCTTCAGGGAAAACAGCAGCATCTGGGGAAAGGCGGTGCCAAACAGGGTGGCAAACACCCAATAACCTGCAAACAGGGGTAGCATCCTGCGCAGGGCGGAAAGCAGTCTGCTATAGGCAGGGAGGTCGAGCAAAAAGAACACCAGGAAAAGAACGATCTGGGCCAGGATCTGGCGCAGAGAGGCATCCAGCGAGCCCACCAGCGTTATCAATAATACCAGCAGCCTCAGATAGAAGTTCTGCCCGCTGAGTAGGGAAGGATAAGTCATCGGGGAGCTGGATCATCTGAGAGCGAAGTTCCGGGCGGGCTGGGAGAGGGATTGGGTTCCTCCGGTTCCTCCGGGCTGTCTTCCTTTTTCTCAGGAGTCTCCGGATCGGGGGAGGCTGCTCCGGCATCGGTGTCAATTTCTTCAGGGCTAATGACTTCCGGTTCCTTCTCCGGTTCTTGGGTATCAGAATCTGTTTCCAAGCCCAAGCTGTCTGGTTCCGGCGGAGGCAGCTTTTCAATGTCTAAACTGTCCGGCTCCGGTTTGGGCAGCTTTTCTACATCCAGGCTGTCCGGTCCAGGGGGAGGCAGCTTCTCGATATCGAATGTATCTGGTTCAAGAGCAGGTTCTTCCGGTGCCAACCCCTCCTCCAGTTCAGCCGGAAGATCTTTGTCTGTGGATACACTATCTGCCGCTGCCAGAGTGTCCTTTTCCACAAAGGTGCGGGGAAATTCAAATTCAGAACCGTTGAAGAAGCGCTGGGTCATTGTGGAGTAGTCTCCAGTCTGTTCAAGGTTCAGAACATTCTCCAGATAAGGCTTTGCCTGCGTGGTATCCGCTGCTTCAAAGGTGTAATACCAGCCCAGGCGGAAACTGGCTTTGAGGCGGATCGAACTATAATCCGAGGCAGCCAGTTCCTCCAGGATCACCAGCATGGAATCCGGGGCTGTGGCTGCCAAACCCAATGCAAAGTCCAGCCTTTGCTCCTGGGCTTCCTCCACCGGATCGATCAAGCGGATCGGATTACCGGCACGCATAGCTTTCAGAGCGTTGGTATATTTGCTGTCCGGATATGTCTCTGCCATCAGGTCATGGATGCGCTCGATCTCTTCGGAGGCGTCCAGATTCTTGTTATAGATACCGGCTTTGGCGAAATAAGCCATGGGCACGATCTCGGTGTCGAAGCGTTTCAGGATGCCGTCCAGATTCACGATCCGGGATTCCAGGGCAGCGATGTCCGTATCAAGCTTGCCGAGCTGGCGTTCCAACTCCTGTCGTCGCTGAGCGGGTGAGGGTTCTGTTGGTTCGGTTTGAAGATCAAGGCTGTCAGCCGGGGCGTCCTGATTTTCTTCGAAGACCAGGATTGTATCTTCTTCTTCCAGATCAATGCTGACAGGTTCCAAAGCAATGTCCGACAAATCTATAGGAACTTCTTCACTACCAGTATCTTCCGTTAACTCAACCGGGGCCGGGATCATCGTACTGTCTGCCTCAACCTTGAGGCTGTCAGTGAGAGCAACCTCCATATCAATCCCTTCGTCCAAGAGCACAATGGTGCTGTCTGCCGGAGCCGAAATACTGTCTGCAGGAGCAAGTTCCGCGCCGATCTCTTCAGTTGCAGTACCCTCAGCTATTTCAACAACCACTGCCAAACTGTCTTCAACGGCAGCCAGCGAGCCGATCTCTTCATCAAAACCACCAGCAGTGCTGTCGGAAGGTGCTGATTCGCTATCTTCTTCTTCATAAAGAAGTTCCAGAGGTATTTCCCCAAGCCCGGTGTCACCGGTTTCCTCAATCAGCTCATCAAGTTGCTCAGCATCTTCCAGAATTTCCGGGCTTTCCACTTCCGCCGGAGGAAGTTCATTCAACCGCAGATTGAGCGAATCCCGCTGGCTGTGCAGACCGTCCAGGTTCAAAGCCAGGGTATCCCTTTGCGCCGCAACCGGCTGCCGGGCGGAAATCAACCTCTGATACATGAGCAGGGCCGAATCGGGAAGGGCGAAGGTATCGAGGTAATTCTGAGCGGCCTGGGTGTAGTAGTCTAGAAACAGTTGCAGATTGCTTTCCGGTTTTTGGGGCGGAGGCAGCTTCAACTGGTTGAGAGAAGTGATCCTGCGCTGGGCAGGCTCCACCAACTCTGAGGAGGGAAACTCGCTGCGCACTTTGGTATAGGCGGTGATGGCCTGATTGATGTCCTTCAGCTGATAGAAATAGTATTCCCCCAGATGATAATTCGCCTCAGCGGAAGCTGCGGTGCGCGGGCTGGCTTTGCCCAGATCGGTTACCTCTTCGACGCCTTTCTCACCCTGCTCTGTGGCGAAGAACAGCCTTGCTTTCAAGACCCTGATCTGGGCAAGCTTGTCGGGGCGTGCTTCATCGTTGATCAGGCTTTGCACCAACCTGTAGCTCTGATCATACAGCTGCAGGTGAAATTGATTGAGGGCAATATAGTAGCGGGTGTCAAGCTTCAGTTCCTTGGGTATCCGTCGGGTGGAGAGCAGCTTTTCAAATTCCCGCAGCGAGGCTTGATAATCCTTCTGCACATAATAGTTTTTCCCGAAGAGGAAGAAGGCCTTGCGGTATTCACTCGCCTTGGGATAATCGGTGAGGATCTTTTCCAGCCAATACTGGGCGCGGTGATAATCCTGGTCGGAAATCTCAAATTCCGCCAGCGTTAGCAGGGCTCGGGGATGGTGTTTCGAATAGACCGGATTACGGATGAATTCTTCCAAAAGCTTTTCGGCGTCGGGAGCCCGGTTGATCTCGCGCAGCACTTTCGCCAGATAGATGTGGGCTTCCGGGATGTGTTTGCTGTCTGGGAAACCGGCGATCAGTGCCTCGAACTGGTCTTTAGCCTGAAATGCGCTGTTTCCTTTATAATAAAGTGCCCGCGCCATCAGGAACAGAGCATCGTCGGCGATCCGGCTGTCCTTCTTTTCGGTCAGAATGATGCCGCATTTCTTGATCGCCTTGGTATATTCATCCACAGCTTGCGGCGTGGGACGGCCATTGGCGTTCAAGGGGCGGGCCTGGGCTGCCTTGAAGTAATTGCGGGCGTTATACATGGTGTTGTCTATCCCGCAGGAAAGGACAAGCAGCAGCAGGGGCAGCAGGATCGGCAGATATGGTCTCTTCATAGGGTCATGCCTTGGTGGGGTGCGCAGAATTGTCAATTTAATTCTATCCGGGCGGCCTGCACCGCCTGCAGGAGGGTTTGACTGTCGATCAATTGCAGGGAGCTGTTCAGATCGGGATAGAGGATGCGGTCATTCTCCAAGGGCGGAACCACCTGGCGCAGTGCAGCCTTCATACTTTCTACAGCCGGTGAGGAGGCTATGCCACGCTGCTCCAGCGCCTGAACCGTGATCAAAAGCTCGATCGCCAGGATCTGGGCCACGTTTTTCACCACCTGCAGCAGCTTGAGAGCGGAAACGGAGCCCATACTCACATGGTCCTCCTGATTGGCGGAGGTGGGGATCGAATCCACGCAGGCGGGATGGGACAGCACCTTGTTTTCCGATACCAGTGATGCCGCAGTGAGCTGAACGATCATATAGCCGGAATCGATGCCCGGCCGCTTGGCCAGGAAGGGAGACAGGCCACGATTGAGCGCGGGATTCAGCATCTGCTCCATCCGGCGTTCGGAGATGGCTCCCAGTTCGCTGAGCGCCATGGCAAGCGTATCCAGCGCGATGGCAAGTGGTTCGCCGTGGAAATTGCCTCCGGAGATAACTTTCCTCTCCCGGGCAAAGATGAGGGGATTGTCCGTGGCGGAATTGATCTCGATCTGAAGCACGCGACGCACATAAGCCAGCGCATCCCTCACGGCACCATGCACTTGAGGCGTGCAGCGCAGGCTGTAGGCATCCTGGATGTTGCCGCAATTGCGGTGGGATTCCCGCAGCGGGCTGTCCTTTAAAAGATTACGGATATTGGCGGCGGAAGCCAATTGCCCCGGATGCGGGCGCAGGGTGTGGATGAGTTCATCAAAGGCACGCGGAGTTCCCTTCAGGGCATCGATGCTGCCGGCGGCGATGATGTCGGCTTGTTTGCAGAGGCGCTCCGCTTCCAGCAAACTCAATACTCCCAAAGCCGCCATCACCTGGGTGCCATTGTTGAGTGCAAGCCCTTCCTTGGCTTGGAGTAGAACCGGCCGGAGACCCGCCTTGTTCAAGGCTTCCCCGCCGGGAAGAATTTTCCCCTGATACTCCGCTTCGCCTTCTCCGATCAAGGGCAGCACCAGATGGGACAGAGGGGAAAGGTCGCCACTGGCGCCAACGGAGCCACGCCGGGGGATGACGGGATGGATTCCGGCATTCAGCATATCCACCAGGGTCTGCAAGCTCTGGAGCCGGATCCCGGAAAAGCCCTTGGCCAGCACATTGATGCGCAGCAGCATGATGGCGCGGGTCTGTTCGATCGAATAGGGTTCACCCACATTGGTGGCATGGCTGCGGATCAGGTTAAGCTGCAGTTCGCCAATATGTTCAGGCGGTATGGTAACCGTGCTGAACTTGCCAAATCCGGTGGTGAGACCATAGACGATCTCGCCTTTGGCGATCACATCGTCCACAAAGTCACGGCATTGCTGCACCTTTTCCCGGCAGGTGTCGCTCAAGGCGATGGGCACCTTCTGCCGGGCGATTTGCTCCACCTGTTCCAGGCTGAGGCTGTCTCCGTCTATGATCACTGTTTGCATGCATTTCCTCGCGCAATGGTATGGCCCGGGTTTCAAGCTTCCCTGCCATGAATCTGTATCCAACTATTTTTCCAAGCTGTTTTTGTCAAACCTCTTGTTTTTTCCCGCAGAAAATGTCTGGTGGACAGCCAGACCAGCAGGGGGAAACAGGGAGCTGTGTTGCCATTTTTCCGGTCTGGCTCCCGTTAGCAATACGGAATCATTACGGAGTCATTACGGAGTTAATCCGTAATGACTCCGTAATGATTCCGTATTGCTAACGGGGGCGAAGTAGGGGCGGACGCCGATCCGCCCAACGGAATTCTGCCTGGAACGCTGGATGAAAAAGCCTGTCACAGAGGCCCAGGATCTTTACGGGAAAAGGAAAAGGCGGAAACCAGTCCCGCCTTTTCCAGAATCAGTTTTGGTTCCTTCTCCCCACCAGAGGGAGCAGATCGCTGCAAGTTATTCCAGCACTCTCACTTCCACCCGCCGGTTCTTTTTGCGTTCCTCTTCGTTTTTGTTTTCGTTGACGGGCCGGGTGAGGCCATAACCTTTCCAGGTGAGTCGTTCTTTGGCGATGCCCTTGGCGATCAGATGGTCGACGATCGCCTTGGCACGCCGTTCGGAAAGCCCCTGGTTATAAACTGCGGTTCCGATATCACAGGTATGTCCGGAGATTTCCACATTGATCTCCGGATTGCTGAGCAGCGTGATGACCAGGTCGTCCAAAATGGGAACGGATTCGGGCTTGACCCTGGAGCTGTCGAAGAAGAAGAGGATGTTTTCAAAGACGAACACCTTCTTCACTTCCAGTTTTTGCAGGATGATGTTCAGCTCGACGGGGGAGCCGTCTTCCGGGATCGTGATTTGGTCAGAATAGAGCAGGTACCCTTCCTGATTGATCACCAGGTTGTATCTATCGGTGAAGGGCAAAATGATGCTGAATTCGCCATCCTCATCGGTGGTGGTATAATCGGTATAGCGTTCATCGTCCACGATCCCGGAGAACTGGATCTCGGTCTGGACAGGATCACCCTGGTCATCGATGACCCTGCCTGTAATGGTGATAAAGGAAGGTTTCGGAATTTCAGGTTCCACCGGTTCCTCTGGTTCCTCTGGTTCTTCCCAAGCCACCAAGGTATCCGGAGGCACGGGTTCTTCCTCGATGATATCTATGGAAATGTAGGTGCCGGTGCTGTCCTCGACCACATAGGAGGGGGGGATGGTGAACACGAAATTGATACCATAGATCTTCTCAAAATTCGCGCCCGCCCGGTAGGAACTGATGAAGCCTTCATTGGTGCCGGGGATGTGATAGAAGTAACGGTCGTTGCGGATCGAATTGGCGGGCAATCCCAGATTTTCGGGGATGGACCAGTCCTGCCAGCTATCACCCTTGCGGTAGGCTTTGAACAGGTCATAGCCGCCAAAACCGGGATGGCCGTCGGAGGCGAAGAACAAGGTTCTGCCATCATAGAGCAGAAATGGGGTCTGCTCGTTCTGGGAGGTGTTGATTATGGGCCCCAGGTTTTGCGGCTCGGTCCAGATGCCATTCACCTTTTCGCTCACATAGATGTCCATGCCGCCAAATCCCCCCTCGCGGGAGGAGGCAAAGAACATCAGCGAATCGCCAAAGGCCATGGGATGGGTTTCCACCTGGGGGGAATTGAACTGCCAGGCGTTTTCGGGAGCTGACCATTTTTTGCTGGATTCGATATGATAGATGTCGCCGTCGATCTTGCCGGGTTCGAAATTTCCGAAGATCCAGGCGCCGATGCCATCCACATCGAAACTGCCAAAGGCCTCATTCTTGTCCGTGGCCAGTTCGGTTACCAGCTCCGGCCTGCCATAACCGCTTTGAAAGATCTCCGCCCGCCAGATGTTTTCCTTGTCAAAGCGGGAGGGACGCAGGGAGGTGAAATAGACATACCTGCCGGTGGGATCCACCACGGCGCCGTAATCCGAATTACGGCTATTGAAGTAGCTGGGCATGGGGCGGACGTTCATGCGTTCGAAGATCTTGTCCTGGCGGTTGATGATGCGGATATAGTCATCAACCTGCCGGCGGAATTCCTGATCTCCGGAACGGACATACTGGTCCAGCCAATACATGGTGTTGGCAGTGTCGGCTTCAGCGATGTAAAGCCTGCCCAGCCAATAGTGGTACTCCGGGACGCTGCCGTTGGCAGCTTGGTCCGCCAGCAGGAACTGGTTGATGGCCTTCTTGTATTCGCCCCGGTGATAGAAGTCCATACCATCCAGGGCATAGCGCTCCCCTTTCATGCCGATGGTCAGGGCTGCCAGACCGCCAATAATGATCAGCAGGATCAGGCTGAGGCAAAGCTGTTTCGTCACTTTCTCCCCCTCGCTCAGAACCGGAGTATCATGGAAATGATGTGATCGTCACCAAAGATCTCATGATTGTTCAGGCGGAACACATAGTCCAGCTGGAAGTTGCGGAATCTGATGCCGGTGCCGGCGGAGAACCTTCTCTGGTTGAAGCCCACCCGGACTCCGGTCTGGGCATAAGAGAATACGTCTCCCCAGGTGCTTTTTTCACGCACCGAGATCACCGAGAGCTTGGAATCCGCTTCGGGGTCTTTTCCGATCGAGGTCCAATACTCCGCTCCCAGGCAAACATAGGGATTTTCCGCCTGTTCCCATTTTAAATCGGCAGCCAGGGTCACCCCCATCAAAGGATAGGCAGCCAAGCCGGCGGAAAGCTCTAAGGGAACGCGGTCTCCGGCATAGGTGCCATAGAGGTCGCGGATCATCAATCCGGCTTCCAGATACTGGTTGATGTCATACCTGCCGCCGATATCGAGCCCGAACCCGGCTTCCGCCTCTCCATCCATGGAGCTGAGGTAGAATTTGGGCGTGACGCCATAGCTGATCCTCTTGTGATAGTTGGCATAGCTGATGGAGATATTGTGCTCATCATCGGAGAAATTTCCGGTGGGATTTCCAGCCGGGTCGAAACCCTCGATATCCGTTACACCGGCATTGATCCAGGATAGCGCCAGGGCGCCGAAGTTGAAACGCTTGCCGATGGCGGCATACTTGTGGCTGCGGTCGTGGTCCAGGCTGAAATTGTACATGGTGCCCACCTCGATATCCTTCATCATGGTGAGCCCCGCGGGATTCCAGTAGCCGGAGGTTACATCGCGGGTGATGGCAGATCCGGCTTCACCCATGGCCACAATGCGGGCGCCAATTCCCATCCGCATATAAGCGGCGGCGGAGTTGTTGCCATCGGCAGCCAGGACGGGAAGAGCTATCAGCAGCAATAACGCGCTGAGGATCATATGGTTAAGAGTAGAGTGGCTGAGTATGTTCGTTTTCATCTTTGCCTCCTTATTTCACCGATATCTTGATGACTTTCTCGGCACGGTTCACACTGTCATTTGCCACGATTCTGGCAAAATAGGTGCCGCGCCCCACCTTCTTGCCACCGGAATTCTTCAGATCCCAGGGGATCTCGATCAGGTTTGAATTGGTGGCTGGAACGGTTAGGGTTTGCACTTTCTTGCCGGCAAAATCATAGATCGAAACGGCGATCTGGACGTTGTCGTTACGGGTGAGCACCAGTTTGAGCCGGGTGGAGCTTTCCGCCGGATTGGGATAGGCATAGGAAGCATCGCTGATCTGCAGGCTCTGGGACTGATACTCGACTGTGGTGGTTACGCTGGGCAGGCTTTCCACGCCATCGTAAACCGCCGTGATGTAATAGACATAGGATACATTGACGGTTATCGCATAATCGTCGTAGTAATAATCCGGTCCCAATTGTGTGGTAACCAGGGTGGTGTTCAATTTCTCGAAGCTGGATTCCGTGATCCGGCGGCGATACACATTGAAGCCTTGCAAGGCTTTGCCAGGAGTGGTGGAATTCCACAGCACGCGGATGTAACCTCCATAGGTGAAGGCCCGCACGTCATAGGGCAGAGGCAGCACCGTATAGGTGTGGCTGACTGTGGCGCTGGCGATCCAATCTGTCTTGAAGGCTTTGGCGGAGATCACCCGGTTCAATACCAATTCCGGAATCACAATTGGTTCCGTGTAGAGTTCCGAAGCCTGGGTGGGCTCGGTGCCATCGAGAGTATAGCGGATTTCCGCCCCCTCGGTGGCAGTACTCAACGTGAGCGTAACCGGATCGGAATAGTTTCCGCCCGGAGGTGAGAACACGGGATCGGCAACGGTTCCGGTGATGTTGTAGACCCCGGAGATGATCTCGCTGGGCTCCCAGTTCGTGGCAAATCCTCTGATCCTGACGGTGATCAGGGAGTTCAGAGGTAGCGTTACCGGAGCGGTATAGGCCGGCGATTCCAAGGTGGGTTCACTGCCGTCCAGGGTGTATCTTAAGGTGGCTGTGGAGGGCAGAGTGGGAGCGGCAATACTCAGGGTCTGGGCTGTGGTGTACGTCCCCGGTGCCGGTGTGAAGGGCTGTGCCGCAAGCTCCACCTGGCCTGTGATGGTGTAGGATCCGGTGATTATCGCACTGGGATTCCAGCCTGCTAAAAACGCCCTGATCCTGATCTGGAAGTCCGGTGTGTTCAATGGGATCGTGATCGGCTCAGTATATTCCGGGGATTCTTCAGTTGGCTCATCTCCGTTGATGGTATAGCGGATGGTGGCAGCGGCAGGATTGGGAATGGAGACCACTGCAACGGACTGGGCTGTGCTATAGATTCCGGGGGCTGGATCGAACACCGGTGTGGCCAGATCCACCGTTCCGGTCATGTGGTAGTCGGCAGTATGCACTGCACTGGCGATCCATCCCGGGGCGTAGCCTCTCACCTTGATGGTGATATCCTGATTTAGGTTAAGGGGGATCGGCTGGGTGTATTCCTGGGACGTTTCCGTGGGCTCATCACCATTGGTGGTATACCTCAAAGTGGCACCCAGAGGAGTGGTATTGGTATTCAGAACCAGGGTTTGCGCTGTGGCATAGGTTCCCGCCGGCGGTGTGAACACCGGATCAGGTATGATCACGGTACCTGTGACGGTGTATTCGCCCAGATAGAGCTCGCTGGGGTCCCAGTTCGTGGCATAGGCACGGACTCTGATATTGGCGGTCGAATTCAAGTTCACCGGGATCGGAGTGGTATAGAG
>Ga0116202_10002331_pt1 | contig 11332 bp, 9 predicted proteins | sample LakKivw325mmetaG_FD_94479 | JGI IMG/M metagenome (GOLD analysis project Ga0116202, IMG submission 94479) | Anoxic lake water microbial communities from Lake Kivu, Rwanda to study Microbial Dark Matter (Phase II) - Lake Kivu water 325m metaG | ecosystem: Environmental > Aquatic > Freshwater >... | reverse complement strand
TTCCTCTCCACAGGAAATTCATCCACTACTACAACTGGGATCGCCCACACATGGCGTTAAACTATTCAACTCCAGCCGAAGTCTATTTTGGAGATGTGCAAGATGTCCTGTGATAACACACCTGTCGAACTATTCCGCAAAACCTTATAGTTCGCAACCGGGCGTAGGGCCTGAAATCTTCGGACAGGAGCAGAAGCAATTGGAGCTTGAGAAACAGAAGCTACTGCTGATGTACCGAAACATGCTTCGGATCAGACGATTTGAGGAAAGGCTAGCAGAAGAAAGCGCTCGCGGCAATATTCCAGGGCTGCTTCACCTCTACGTGGGAGAAGAAGCAGTTGCCGTCGGGGCGTGCTCGACACTCAGGAAAGACGACTACATCACCAGCACCCACCGTGGGCACGGTCACTGCATTGCGAAGGGCGGCGACCTCCGAAAGATGATGGCAGAGCTGTTTGGCAAAGAAACGGGATACTGCAAGGGCAGAGGAGGCTCGATGCACATCGCAGCACCCGACATCGGTATTGTTGGATGCAGTGCCATCGCGGGAGCCAACATCCCAATTGCAGCAGGAGTCGGACTGTCAAGCAAACTCAGAAAGACCGATCAAGTCTGTATCTCGTTCTTCGGTGACGGAGCATCAAACACAGGCGCATTTCACGAGGGAATGAACCTCGCAGCACTCTGGAACCTTCCAGTCGTTTACGTTCTCGAGAACAACCTCTACGCAATATCTACGCCGGCGGTAAGATCCTCCAAACTGAGAAACATCTCAGACAGGGCTGCGGGGTACGGCATGCGAGCGGCTGTCGTGGACGGAATGGATGCCCTCTCAGTGTACGAGGTCGTTTCGGACGCTGTTGCTAGGGCCCGAAAGGGAGAAGGCCCGACGCTTGTAGAGTGTAAGACTTACCGTTTCAGAGGACACCACGAGGGTGATCCCAAGAAAGGAGAGATTTACCGTACCAAGCAAGAGATGGATGAATGGGAGAAACGCGACCCAATCATCCGTCTGGGCGAGAAGATGGTCAAGGAGCACAAAGCAGCACAGGCTGAACTGAACGCTATCAATCAAGAAACGATGAGGGAAATCGAGGATGCCGTTGCCTTTGCGAAACAGAGCCCATCACCAAAGCCTGAGGATGCGTCAACATACCTCTTCGCTTCTTAGAGGCGACCAAGAATGAGCGAAACTCGAGAACTCGACTTCGCGGAAGCGATCCGTGAAGCGATTCGTCAAGAGATGCTGAGAGACAAGACTCTCATCCTAATGGGTGAGGATGTCGGAAAATTCGGCGGCATATTCGGATGCACGAAAGGACTTCAAGCTGAATTTGGTGAAGAGAGAATACGCGACACCCCAATCTCTGAGACAGCCATATTGGGAGCCTCGATAGGCGCAGCCCTTACCGGGATGCACTGCATTGCAGAGCTCGAATTCATGGATTTCATTGGATGCCCCATGGATCAGATATTTAATCAGATGGCGAAGATCCGATACATGTTTGGCGGCTCCATGAACGTTCCGGTGGTGCTAAGGGCACCTGCCGGATCACGATATCCAGTCGCATGCGGGGCCGCGCAACATTCCCAGAGCCTAGAGGCGTGGTTCATGCACGTACCCGGGCTCAAGGTAGTGACACCTTCAATGCCCTACGACGCGAAGGGCTTACTCATTAACGCCATCCGTTGTGGAGACCCAGTGCTCTTTGTCGAGCACAAGCTCCTCTACTATGCGAAGAGAATGGCGAGCCTACGTGGACCTTACCCAACGCTCATACAGAAAGTACCTGAGGAGTCCTACGTGATTCCATTCGGCAAAGCTGACATCAAGCGTCCCGGCGAAGATATCACAGTCGTTGCTACGATGATGATGGTTCACAAGGCCCTCAGGGTCGCAGAAGAACTCGCTAAGAAAGGAATAAGCATGGAAGTGATCGACCCTAGGACACTCGTCCCCTTGGATAAGCAAACGATCGTTGAATCTGTGAAGAAGACTGGAAAGGTTGTGGTTGCGTCTGAGGATGCCAAGACCGCAGGCGTGGGGGCTGAGATTGCTGCAATGATAATGGAGGAAGCTTTCGACTACTTGGACGCACCAGTCAAGCGAGTTTCTGGCCTAGATGTTCCTATCCCATATGCGCCGATCTTGGAAAGCACCGTGGTGCCTCAAGAGAGACACATCAGAGAAGCCGTGCTGGAAGTCCTGGGACAGAAAGAGTAGACTCCCAAGAAGGGATGTCCGATGGCCACACCAGTGTACCTAAAGAAAATGACGTGGACAATGGAGGAAGGCCTAATCTCAAAGTGGCTCAAGCGCGAAGGAGACAAGACCTCAGAGGGCGAAGGCCTCTGTGAGGTGGAGACAGAGAAGACAACCGATGAGATCCAAGCCCCAGCCAGCGGAACGCTTCTCAAAGTACTCCACAAAGAAGGAACCGCCGTACCGGTGAACGCACTCATCGCAGTAATCGGATCACCAGGAGAAGACATCTCCTCAATTCCCGTGTCAGCTGAACCCACTGTCGCGACCGGCCCTCAACTCGTTCCGCTTGAGAAGGCCCAGCAGGCTCGTGTTTCCCCCACGATATCTGAAGCCCCAGAACCTTCTCTCGAACGAATCCGGATATCTCCTTCTGCTAGAAGATTGGCGAGAGAACGTGGAATCGACGTCACGAAGATCAAAGGCACGGGACCTAGCGGCCGCATAGTATCGGAGGATGTGCTGACATTCTCTGGAAAGCCAGAGGCAGGGCTTCCTGCTGAGGAATACAAGTCAGCGCCCCTGGCGGGCCATAGAAAAGTCATAGCAGACCGATTGTCTCTCAGCGCTCGAACCGCCGTACATGTTCCCATCACAATGGAAATCGACATGACACCAGCTGCGAAACTGAAATCTGAAAAGGAGAAGACCGGTCTTCAGGTTTCCTACAACGACTTCATAATCAAAGCAACTGCAATGGCGCTGAGAGAATTCCCTGCAGTGAACACGATGCTGCTCGGTCAGGAACTCAGGACCATAACTGAAGTGAACGTGGGCTTCGCGGTCGTATCAGGGGAGGACCTTCTCGTGCCGGTCATCAGAAACGCAGACCAACTGTCACTTGAAGACATCTCAAGAAACGGGAAGACGCTCGCAGAGCGAGCTAGAAGCGGTTCCTTGACAACTAGGGAAATGTCTGGCGGAACGTTCACAGTGAGCAACTTGGGAATGTACGATGTCGACCTCTTCGCGCCGGTGATCAATCCCCCCGAGACAGCGATACTCGGCGTTGGCAGGATAGTTCCGAAGCTTGTGGTTCTAGGTGAGAATACTGTGATTAGGCAGATGATGACGCTAACGCTCGTCTTCGATCACAGAGTCATTGACGGTGCCAGAGCCGCCAAGTTTCTGCAGAGAGTCAAGCAACTCTTGGAAACCCCCGAGAAGCTGGTTTCCTGAGGTTACTTGATCGAGCTAAGGTATGAAGAGGACTTTTCCGCTCTGTCCTTTCATGACGCGCTGAAAGCCTTCGTCAGCCTTGTCAAGCGGCAGTCGATCCGTTATCACTCCAGTCAGATTGATGCGTTTGCTCGCTACTAGCCGGGCCATTCGTTCCCATGTTCCGAACATCAATCTGCCAGTGCTGCCAGTGACCGTTGCTTCTTTGTAGATGATCATGGTCGTGGCTTCTATCTCCACGGGTTTCGCCGGAAGGCCAACTAGCCCAACGCGTCCAGTTTTCTTCAATGCCTGGAAGGCTTGACGAACAGTCGTTGGATCTCCAGCGAGCTCGATCACGACGTCGGCTCCTCTTCCGTTCGTCAACTCAATGGTGCGTTTGACTATGTCATCACTCTCTGTACTCAAGAAGACATCGGCTGATCCAATCCTCCTCGCGAGGTCCAACCTGAATTTTCTCCGCCCTGCGGCGATGACCATTGAGGCACCGGAAGCCTTTGCGACTTGCTGCGCAAATATTCCAATCGGCCCCGAACCAAACACAAGTACGACATCTCCAGGCTCTATGCCTGTTCTCTCAATTCCGTGTACGGCTACACCGAAGGGCTCCAGCAAAGCACCCTCCTCATACGATACACCTAGCGGCAGTTTGTATGCGATGATATCAGGAACGGCAGCATATTTGGCGAAGGACCCCTCTTTTGTTTGCAGTCCATAGATCAGCATGTCCTGGCAGATGTGCATGTTGCCGGTCCTGCAGTAGTAACAAATCCCGCACGGAATATGTGATTCGCCTGCCACATTGTCGCCTGGTCGAATGGACTTCACTTCCTTTCCAACTTCGACAACTTTCCCTGAGAATTCGTGGCCCACAGTCATTGGAAGTGGAGTCTTCCAACGTGTGGTCTGCTCGTCCCATCGGTAGATGTGAAGGTCCGACCCGCATATCGCAGTGGCCTTGATCTCGACGAGAACTTGGGAGGGCCCAATCCTCGGTTCCTCAACTTCTTGAACAACGATGCCGGGTTTCGGCTCAATCTTCCTGACAGCTTTCAACTGAATTCAGCTCGCTTTACCGATCCGGTCTACTGCAATAGGAGCCCAACTAAAAAAGCCCTCACAAACCCTGCAGAACAGTCATGGGCACGGAAGAGAGTTGTAAAGCAGAGAGAAACCCCGAGACCCCCGCAGTATTGGTTTAAAACCAAGTTCCGGCCAACACAGTGTCTTGATCAATCATGCCGCAATTCAAGGACGTTGCAATCGAAGCCTCCAAGAAGGCTGGAAAGATCCTGATGGAGAACTTCGAGAAGAAGAAGCAAGTTCATCACAAAGAAGCAAAGGAACTCGTCACGAATGTTGATATCGAATCTGAAGGCGTCATCGTGAAAACCATTAGAGACAAGTTTCCAAGCCACAAGTTCGAATCCGAGGAACTCGGTAAGGAGAAGTACACCGAAGGAGACTACGTGTGGATTGTGGATCCGCTCGATGGAACACACAACTACACGTACGGAGTTCCGTTCTTCAATACTTCGATTGCACTGGCTCGCGGCGGCAAGCTGATTCTCGGTGCAATATACGATCCAGTTCACGACAAGATGTACTATGCAGAGAAAGGAAAAGGCTCATTCGTGAACGGCCAGCCAACTCATGTATCGGACAGAAGTAAGCTGAGCGAAGCTCTGGTCATGTACGATAACCAGTTCCACAAGAGAGACGACATGTTCCCCAACCTGGAGAAGCTTTATCCGAAGATCTTCACAGTCCGAATCTCAGGCTCTGCCGCCACTGACGCGTCACTAGTTGCGTCCGGAATCGCGGATGCTAGGATATGGCACAAGACGAAAGTCGTCGACGTTGCAGCAGGAGTCGTGATAGTCGAGGAAGCCGGAGGTAAGGCCACTGACTTCAAGGGTAACCCCCTTCAGCTAGGCGGAACGGAGGTCATACTCTCTAATGGAAAGATCCTTCCGGAACTAGTCGCTACGCTAGAGGCCTAGCAATTCTCGTCGAGCGCGAAGGACGCGGACACACGAATCAGTGTTTCGATGCCATTTTGACTTCAGCCATTTTGGCTGCGAGCTTGATAGCCTCAACCATGCTCATCTCGTCTGCTATTCCCTTGCCGGCAATATCGAACGCTGTGCCGTGATCAACGGACGTTCTGATTATTGGTAGCCCTATCGTAACGTTGACGCCTGATTCGAACGCAAGCAGCTTGATAGGGATGTGTCCCTGGTCGTGATACATGGCTACGACGGCGTCGAATTCGCCCTTGTTGGCCCGCACGAACACGGTATCCGGCGGAATCGGACCGAAGGCTTTCATGCCTTCTTTGTTCGCAGCTTCCACCGCGGGCGCTATCTTCTCTTTCTCTTCTGGGCCGAACAATCCGCCGTCGCTCGCATGCGGATTTAGTCCTGCAACCGCGATCCTAGGGTCGGATATTCCCAGACTACGGAGCGAATCGTAAGCCAGCTTGATTGTGTCGAGAACCGACTTCTTAGTGACTAACGATGCAACTTTGCTGAGTGGAACGTGTATGGTGACGTGAAAGACGCGTATGTTCCCTGAGATGAGCAGCATCGTGACATCCTTTGTGTTCGTAAGATTAGCCAGGATCTCGGTGTGCCCCGGGACCTTCGCGCCTGCCAGCCTGATCGCTTCTTTGTTGATTGAAGCTGTGCAAAGCGCGTTAATCTTGTTCTGCTGCGCCAACTTCACGGCAGTCTCGATGTATTCCAGAGCAGCTTTTCCGGCCATCTGCTGAACTTTTCCGATCTGAAGTTTGCTCGCATCAACGTTATGCAGGTCCAGCACGTCGATTGTGCCATATTGATACTTGCCCTTGGCAGGATCATCAACAGACTGAACATTCAGATTCTTCTTCGCGATCTTAACAGCGTTCTTCATCACAGAGGAATCGCCCACGACGAGAGGAGAACAAACATCGTAGACTTCCTTGTGAGCGAGAGCTTTCGCGATAACTTCAGGGCCAATACCGGCCGCGTCACCCATAGTGAGTCCGACGATAGGTTTCATGCGGGTCTTCCTCGTACCTTTGGTCGCCTTCCTTGTCAAGCTTCTATAAAATCGCTTTGTTGAAAGGCGTAAGAAGTCATCGGAAATGAACCTATTGACCCGGGCTTGTCTCATCTAGACACTATCGCCCGCAACTTGGATAGATTGAGTTCTTATATCCACAGAATGTTAGTGTGCCGCGGACTCAGCTATGAAGCTGCGAATCGGATACGACTGTTGTATGGAGTTATATCATCCGAATGTGTTCCTTGAACTCGCCCCTCTTGCTGAGAAAGCAGGTTTCGATACAATCTGGGCGAGCGATCACTTCCATCCTTGGCAGGACACGGATGCATCCTCGTGCTTCACCTGGGCCTGGATTGCAGCAGCTGCAGAGAGAACGAAGAAGGCGCCAATCGGAACCGCAGTGACCTGCCCGACGTTCAGATACCATCCTGCAATCGTTGCACAGGCATTCGCTACGCTTCGGGCAATGTACCCGGACAGGATCTTCATCGGCCTGGGCACCGGAGAGGCGCTGAATGAAGTCCCTCTGGGATACACTTGGCCTTCAGTGAAGGAGCGTATCGAACGCTTCGAAGAGTCAATACAGATAATGAAGAAACTGTGGACTGGGGACTGGGTTGACTTCAAAGGCAAGTACTACCGTCTGAAGCAAGCGAAACTCTACGTGAAACCCACTACTCCCGTGCCGATCTACGTGGCCTCATTCGGGCCGAAGGTTGCGGAGATTGCTGGGAAATACGCAGACGGCTACATTACGACCCTGGTCTCGGAGGACCATCTTCGCAATGTACTGATTCCTGCCGTCGAACGCGGTGCAAAGCAAATGGGACGCGACCCCTCGAAAATCGAAAGAGTCATCGAGCTCGGCCTGGGCTATGACAAAGACTACACGAAAGCCTTGAAGAAAGTTCGCTTCTGGACAGGCTCGATGTTCCATGTGACCTTCAAGTATGGAATAGCTGACCCACGAGAGATCGAGGCCATGGGAAGCCTCGTCGGTGATGAGCAAGTTGCAAAGGGCTTCGCAATAGGGACGAAGGCGGAAGACTTCATTTCCAGAATAGAGAAGCTCGTTAAGGTGGGGTTTAATCACATCTATCTACAGAGCACCAGTCCGGACGAGAAAGCGTTCATCGAACTCTGCGCGAAAGAAATCATTCCATACGTAAAGGAGACTTTCGGCCGGTGACCCTTGACTGCATTCTCAATGGCACAAAGGTGAGTTCGGAGGCGAGAGTCGTTGAATGCTGAATCAAGATCGCTCGGCAAGGAGATCATTCAAGTTGGCATTCTCGTGAAAGACGTAGCAGAAGCCGCAAAGAAGCTCGAGAAGTTGATCGGAGTCGGTCCGTTCGAGATACTCGAACCCGAATATCGCGATCTCACTTACCAGGGAAAGACTGGCAAATTCAAGGTGAGAATAGCCCTTGCGAAAGCAGGGTCGATCCAGATTGAGCTCATCCAACCTCTGTATGGGGAAACTATCTATGATGAATTCGCCCAACGCAAAGGATACGGACTCCACCACTTGGGGATCAAGACAGACAACATGGAACTAAGTGTAAAGGAAATGGAAGACAGGGGATTCAGAGTAATCCAGAGCGGAAACCGACCGGGCGTAAAATGGGCCTACCTAAGCACAGAAGAACAAACTGGCGTGCTCTTCGAACTCCTAGAGAAGAAACAAGCCTCACCGTGAGAGGCCAGCACATGCGATTAGCCCCCCTGAGGGGCAGAAGAACAGACTCAGATGGTCGTGGTTCTCTTCACGACGAACGATTTCTTCTAGCTCCTTCCGAACGCCTCGTTGGAGAGGACACAGCTCATGCTTTGATAGCATTGCCTGCACCCCCTTTCTTTGCTGCTATCAGGTGGCTAGGGCAGTTCGATTCTACTGCATCCGTGATACGGGCGATTGAGGACATTATCATTTTGGAGTACTCTTATGAACCTGCAGACCCAACTCTCTGGTAGGTCGTGACGTGACGAGATGAAATATGTCAGACTTGGAGACAGCGGCTTGAAAGTCTCGGAGATTTGTCTTGGCACCTGGCACCTTCCACGGTTAACGGTAACCGATCCATACGGATTACCCAAGGTGGATACTGAAGAAACAAGAAGAGTACTAGACTTGGCATTTGATCATGGCATAAACTTCGTTGACACGGCCAACCGATATCACGGAGCGAGCGCTCCAGTCGATTTGAATCACGTTGGATATGCCGAAAAAATCTTGTCAGAAGTACTCAGAGACCACGAGAGGGAGAGCTTTGTATTAGCAACAAAGGTCGGAGAAGAAATGGCCCCGTGGCCGAATGGACGGGGGTTGTCAAGGAAACACGTACTCTGGCAAGTAAGCGAAAGTTTGAAACGATTACACTTAGAGTATGTGGACGTGTACCTCGCCCATTGCCCAGACGAGGAAACTCCGCATCTGGAAACTCTCCATGCTTTCAATGACTTGATTAGAATGGGGAAAGTCCACTATATCGGTTCTTCCAACTTCACGGTAGAACAGATCGCAGATTTCATGCGACTTTCCACGGTGCACGAACTGGTCGGCTTTGTTACGCTTCAGGAATCCTACAGCTTGATTAACAGAAGCATCGAATCTGATAAGTTGCCCTTGGCCCGCAAATACGGTTTCACAATTATGGCGTATTCTCCACTAGCTCAAGGGTTGCTATCAGGCAAGTATCTGCGTGGAGTCCCAGGTGGATCAAGAGGTACATATTCAGGGAATCTCAAGAGGGTACTATTTGAGAGAAATCTTGATGCACTGAAGGGACTATCGACCTTGGCCAGTGAGAAAGGCATTTCGTTGTCTCAGTTCGCTATTGCTTGGATACTCCACAAGCAGAGAAATCGGGGGGTCAACATAATTCCGATCATTGGAGTATCGAGTAGCGAGCAGCTGCTTGAGAATCTTCAAGCATTGGAAGTCCGGCTCTCCGAAGATGACATATCGAGAGCAGAACAGATTGCATCTCCCGTTCGAGTCTCAGACATCCTAGTATGAATCGAACCACGTATCTGTCCACCACTTCAGACGTGGCTCTTCATAACTTATTCACGTGCTAGCCTAGGAGACATCGTGATTTGAACCGTCGTCCGTCGTAGTTTTTGGTATTCTGTGTGTGGGTCAGCTGGCGCGCACACACACAAAACTACTCATTCCATGAGGGTTCAAATTACGATGCTCGCACCAGCTGCTTCCCATTGGCGTCGGAGACACTTGTCAAGTGGCTTTGTCAATCAGTATTCCTTCTCGAAGTTCTTCAGAGTGTGGTAGATGACGACTGGATGTCAGGTAAACAAATGCTGAGAAGGGACAGCACAATACACGCGATTTGAAGACGAGATGTTCTCGCTTATTGGACGGAGCGAGATGCTCGTGCGAGAAAAGTTGTTGCTACCTTTTCAGCAGCTGCTATGATATCATTCAACTCTTTCCGTCTGAGTATTGGCAAGGCATCCGTTAGCCAGAACACTTCCTTGTCAACGGCTTCTGCGACAGGGAATCTCTGAGCCTCGTAATCTATCTCATTCGCGCGATGCGGACAACTGAACGGGCAATGCGTTGCACCGTAACCGATCTTCTTTCTGAACAACTCAGTCTTTGGCACGAGCGGAGTGGATCTACTAGGAGTGAGCGGTATGCCCTCCGCGCTCAGCGCCTTCTCAAACAGCTCTCTGCTAACCCCTAGAATCTCGGTATCAATTCTCATGGCATAGTAGTAGAATGCGTGCCTCGCCCAAGATGCCTCACTAGGTGGTGCTATTCCCTCGATCTGCCGTAGGTACTTTGTCAGGTAGGTCGCGTTTCGTCTTCTCGCCTCAACCATCCTATCAAGTTTCTTCAGCTGCTCTCTGCCAATCGCTGCTTGGAACTCAGTCATCCTATAGTTGTAACCTATTCCATAGAATTGATGGATATTGCTGGTGGCATGCGCCCAGCAGAAGTTGTGAATAGAGCCCATCTTCTCGGCGAGCTCATCATTGTTCGTTAAGCAGAAACCCCCTTCACCAGTGCTCATTATCTTGCCGTCGACGGTGCTGAAGGTCCCAACATCTCCAATAGTCCCAGTAGGTTTTCCTTTGTATAGCGCGCCGCTGGCCTGAGCTGTGTCCTCGACTATCCAAAGGCCATGCTTCTTGGCAATTTCGCAGAACGGGTCCATGTCAGCCGGGTGACCCGCCAAGTGAACCACCACGATTCCCTTGGTGCGAGTAGTTATCGCTTTCTCAGTCTGCGCTGGATCCAAGTTGTAAGTGTTCGGCTCTATGTCAGCAAATGTGGGCACCGCGTTCTGGTAAAGCGCAACGGTGGCACTTGCCACGAACGTGTAGGGCGTAGTTACGACTTCGTCGCCAGGTCCAAGACCCAGCGCTGCCATCGCGACGTGCAGCGCTGCAGTTCCATCCGAGACAGCCAATGCATGCTTCACACCAAAGTACTTCTCCAAATCGCGTTCATACTGCTCGACGACAGGCCCTCTTCGCCACGTATCAGACCTTAGGACCTTCGTGACGGCCCGAATTTCCCTTTCGTCAACAACTGCGTGGTAATCAGGGAACTTCTGCAGCCTGACTGGTTTGCCACCTTCCAGCGCGAGCTTTTCAACCATCTCGACTTGCCTCGACTTGCAATAGTCTTCCGGAAGCCTATTTCTGCTATTCGGAGCAGGCGGCTGTGGAAAGTTATCTGCTTTAGCCTTTGAGGCTTGGTGTTGCTGGCGTCTGTTGTCTCTGCTAGGATGATTTCTTGAGAAGAGCGTCTAGGGGGATGTCTTGTTCTGGGATGAGTTTGCAGGGGTAGTTTGGGCATTGCTTGCAGAT
>Ga0116202_10002329_pt1 | contig 11333 bp, 8 predicted proteins | sample LakKivw325mmetaG_FD_94479 | JGI IMG/M metagenome (GOLD analysis project Ga0116202, IMG submission 94479) | Anoxic lake water microbial communities from Lake Kivu, Rwanda to study Microbial Dark Matter (Phase II) - Lake Kivu water 325m metaG | ecosystem: Environmental > Aquatic > Freshwater >... | reverse complement strand
GCTTTGCACACGACTTCTCTATTCGTGGTAGTTCGAGGTGTTAGAGTGGGCCATTTCGCGGAGAGTTTTAGAGAGCGTTCGCGAGGAGTGTTCGTGATAAGGTTCGCGAGACTTATCTCCCCGCCCGCTTTTAATATGCTATCCTTTTATATCCTCGACATGCGACTTTGGGAACAGAAGATACTGGATGCCGTTGCCAAAATACCAAGAGGCAGGGTGTCCACCTACGGGTTGGTAGCAAAGGCGTCGGGCGTCAAATGTGCGCGCCTTGTGGGAAAGGCCCTTCACCATAATCCGGACCCGCTGCGCTATCCCTGCCACCGCGTCGTCTTTTTGGACGGAAGCCTTTCTAAAAACTTCACTTTTGGAGGCAAAACGGGGCAAAAGAACCGGCTTGCGGAAGAAGGAGTCTCTTTTTTGGGGGACAGGGTTGATATGTCTATTAATATGGACAGTTATACCGGGAATCCCGGTATATTGACAAAAAGACCATATTCCCGGTATAATATGTGCAATTATGCATATACATCTGCCAAATAGCGCCTTTTTAGGGAATATTGACCCATTTTTGAGGGAATTTGATAATTCTGATTCTGATAGACTGGAGATAACAGCCAATAAGAAATGGATATCTGTTCACCCTGTGGTTTTGTCTATGATTGCTGCTCTTGGGCAGACAGTAAAACCGGCAAATATCACCTGTGAAAAACTAGAAGCGGCTTCAAAACACTATCTGGAAAGAATGGGCTTGTTCAGGGCGTTGGGCATTAGATCAGGCATAAATATTATGGAGCATGAATCTGCGGGACGGTTCATCCCGATCACTCAAATAAAGGATTCCGGAGCTTTAACGACATTCATTACGGAAATGACTCCGCTGCTGCACCTAGACCCTAAGCACGCGGAGCCGATACGATACATTGTCAGCGAACTGGTCAGGAATGTGCTGGAGCACGCTTCTTCGAGGCAGGGCGCTTTTTTGTCGGCGCAGTACTTCCAAAAAAGCAATACCATCAGGATCGGGATAGCGGATACAGGCGTGGGGATAAAGCAAACCATAAGCAATGCCTATCCGGTCAAAAGCGATCTTGATGCAATTCAGTTGGCCTTAACTCCGGGAGTTACGGGAACGACCCGCAGGGAAGGCGGGACGGAATATAATGCGGGAGCCGGCTTATTCTTTATTAAATCGATCGCAGATGTTAACCGTGATTTTTTTATGATCTATAGCGGCAAAGCTATGTATAAATTGTTAAAAAGAAAGCTCGGTTCAAGGGTCAGGCTCTCCATAGATCCGTTCAGCGACAGACACTCAAAAGAAGACCAATTCCCTTTTTGGCAGGGTACCGTGGTAGGCATTGATATCTCATTAGATGCCACAAGAGAATTTTCGGCCCTTTTGGACCTGATCAAAGACACATATACAAAAGCGGTCAAGGAAAGAAAAAAAGCTAAATATAAAAAACCGAGGTTCATATGATCCACATAAAACTGTTCGATCAGAGCGGGAGTTTTGCTGAGAACAAGGATATTGCTAGAGAGATCCGCCTTAACAGCATTGTTCCGGCTTTGGAAGGCGATCAGGAGGTCGTTTTGGATTTTGAGGGCGTTAATTCGGCAACGCAGTCATTTATTCATGCCTTGATCAGCGATCTGATCCGCAAATATGGAAGCGCAGTGCTTGATAAGCTTGTTTTTAAGTCGTGCAATGAGACAGTTCAAAAAATAATCTCTATTGTGATCGAGTATATGCAGGAGAGCGCGTAAAGGAAGGCAATAGTTTTTATGAGGCTTGACGCTGAAGCAATAGAGACCTGGCAAAACCTTCTCGGCCTTCCTGTGCAGGAGAGGGCCTCCTGGATAAAGGACAATCTTTCCATAATTGTGCGCACGCTTGAGAGGAGCGCTGCTTCCTGGTCTGAGGTAAAAGGGCAGGGGCCGAGGGACCTTATCATATCCCAGTGCCTTGGAGCAGGGCTCTATAAAGAAGCGGAGCACGTTCTTGATACTGTCATTAAAAAGGTCCGCAGCAAAACTTCGCTTACCGCGCATCTTGATTACTACAGAGGCATAGCCAGGTTCCTTCAGGGAAGGTTCAAAGACGCCTACGAGGATTTTAAGTCTTCCCGCAGGTTGGAGCACCTGCAAAAAGAGTTCAACACCGATTCTCTAAAGGCCATCTCCTACATGGAAGAGACCATCTTTCCGATGATAGAAAAAGTGGCGCGCTCAAAAGAAAAACTGCGCCATGACCTCAATGTTGCCCGGTATGTTGACAGGGCGGTGGGGCCCAATGTGCTAAAAACGCTGCACAAGTGGAACTCTTCTTCTCCTCTTTATTCCACGGGGATAAGCCAGGGAGGTGGCTATCTGTTGACGCTCAAGAACAGGCAGGGAGTTGTGCGCTCCATCGCGATCGATCCGGGCTACGGTTTCCTGGAGCTGTTCAGGGACTGCGATCTTTCTATAGTGGACCTGGATGCGATAATAGTTACCCACGACCACGATGACCACACCGAATCGATAGAGGCTATCCTTTCGCTCCTTGCCAAATACAACGACAATGTCCCGCACGACAAGATCAAGGTGCTGGATGTGTTCGGCTCTTCCGGGGTCATGCTAAAATTCCAGGGCCTCTTTGACGCGGTAAGTCCTCTGGGCTCAAAAGAGATAAACTTCAAACTGCTTGTGCCAAACACTACTATAGACCACGCGGGAGGCGTCCGGTTAAGGGATAAATACGGCTGCGTCATTCATGTAAAAGAGGCCTTTCACGAAGAGCTGTGGACGCACGAAGAATCCTCCGTGGGGTTCGTGATAGAGACGAATATAGCCGGCAAAGACCAGCGCCCCGTCAAGATAGGGGTGACGGGAGATACCAGATATGAGAGCGGGCTGGGGGAGCAGTACAGGGGCTGCCAGATACTGCTCATGAACATAGGATCTTTAGAAAAGGAAGAGGGAAAACTATTGAAGCAGCACCTGGGCCTTATCGGGTCCATCAATGTGATAAAGCAGGCCATGCCCGAGGTGGCCGTCATAACCGAGTTCGGGGAAGAGTTCCAGGACAAGAGGGCAACGGTGGCCTCCGTTATCGAAGAATGGGCGGCTCCTTTTAACGGGGCTTACGGCGGCAAAAGAACAAAAGTGTTCCCCGCGGATGTAAGGTTCGAGATAAAACTGGAGGATCGCAGCATCAAGGAGACTTCTACGGGCGTCTTTTTACCTGCGGGGATGGTGGAAGCCGGAGAAAGCGTCTCCGAAACTATTTTGTACCAGCTTAAAGAAAGCAAAAGCCCCGGCCAAATGACCGGGGCCCGCAAAAACCTTTTTCCCTGTTAGAAGCCGATGTGAATATCCGCCAGCATCTGGTTGTTGCGATTGTCCTTGTTGTCAGTGACGAACGCTATGTTGACCGTGTCCTTTAAAATGCCCGCGCCGTAGGTGAACATGTCGACAGTGCTGCCGTTTATCTTGCCCAGCCTCAGGTTGACCAGCCCCATTGCCACAGGATATTCCAATCCGATGTGGGTCACGGAATAGGGGGTGTTGCCTCCTATTGTGTCAAGGTCAACGGCCAGTTTAAGTCCGACAATCGGTATCTGTCCCGAAGCTCCCAGTACCAGCGTTGTGGGTATCGAAGTTCCGGCTATCGGTCCGTCCGAAACGGTGGTCATCGGGGTGATCTCGGCTCCTGTCAGAGTGTTGAAAGTCCCGGAAGAGATCTGCTGCGTCCCGTTAAGATTGGCGGCAAAGTCTTTGTATACCAGCGCAACCGAGATGGGAGCGGTAGGTATCACATCCAGCGTTCCCTGCAGTCCCAGGTCAAAGCCCAATCCGTTATACTGCGTTATCGTGTTGGTGATGTCGGTGGTGGCTCCCGAAGCCGCGACCGCGGCGGTGACAAAAGCATTATGAATGTACTTAATGTTTGCCCCAACGCCCGCCTTGGCCAGATAAGGGATCCCGATCCCGTAGCCAAAAGTCAGAGCAGAATCAGAATGTCCAAACCCCAGTATAGTTCCGTCCAGGGTATTGGCTGCTTTTGAGAGGTTAAGGCGTCCCGACGGGACAACCGAAAGGCCGAACTTGCCCACCGAAAGGCCTATGATACCTTGCACATTGCCGTTGATGTCAAGAGATTTTGAGAAATTATCGGAAAGGAATTTTGCCGGGTTGCCAAAATTAGCTGCCATACTTATAAGCTGATCGGAGCCGTCGGTGGCCGCTCCCGCGCCTATCTTTAAGTCTGCTCCGCCCGAGCGGTACATACCGGCGGGATTATAGTAGGCCGAAGCAATGTCGTCCACCAGCGAGGCGCCGGCTCCGCCCATGGCGGCATACTTGGCTCCGACTCCGTAAGGCAGTACTCCGCTGGGAAGTGCAAGCGAACCTGAGGCAAGCAGTCCGATCATCGTCAGGCAGGCAAGGAACTTTCTCATGCTGTTCTCCTTTCAGAATGCTGAAAAAATTATAGCACAAGAACCTATTTTAGGTATTCCCTGAGTTTTCTGCTGCGTGTGGGGTGCTTTAATTTGCGCAGTGCCTTGGCTTCAATCTGCCTTATTCTTTCTCTGGTCACCTTGTAGAGCTGTCCCACTTCCTCAAGCGTTCTGGGACGCCCGTCCTCAAGACCAAAGCGCAGCCGAAGCACGGTCCTTTCCCGCTCTGACAGCGACTGCATCACTTCTTCAAGGTCGTCCCTCAAGAGGCCGTGCAACACCACCTCATCGGGATGCGCCACGGTAGAATCCTCGACAAAATCACCCAGATGGGAGCTTTCTTCGTCCCCGATGGGGATCTCAAGCGAAAGCGGCAACTGCGAGACCTTGACAACTTCTCTTACCTTGTCGGCTGACATGCGCGCCTTTTTAGCTATTTCGGACTCGGTGGGCTTGCGGCCCAACTTTTGCAGGAGCCCCCTGGAGATCTTTCTGAGGCGGTTTATTGTCTCAACCATATGCACGGGGATCCTTATCGTCCTTGCCTGGTCTGCTATGGACCTTGTTATGGCCTGCCTTATCCACCAGGTGGCATAGGTTGAGAACTTATAACCCATTCTGTAATCAAACTTTTCTACGGCCCTGATAAGGCCGAGGTTGCCTTCCTGTATAAGGTCAAGAAAAAGCATCCCCCTGCCGGTGTATTTTTTTGCAATGCTGACAACGAGCCTTAAGTTGGAATTGACCAGCCTGTGCTTGGAGGTCATGTCCCCCTTCTTTATCTTTTTGGCAAGGTCTATCTCCTGCGGAAAGGTCAGCAGCGGATACTTGCCTATTTCCCTCAGGTACATCTTTACCGTGTCGTCGACCCCGGCGCTTTTTATCTCTTCAAGTTTTGCGCCCGAGCCAAAGCTGGCCGCCATCTTTTTTACGGAACCGAGGCTTTTTAAAAAAGCTTCGGCCTCGTCGTGCGGCTTTTCGGTCTCTCCAAAGGAGGTCAAGAGCTCGTCCGGGTTAAGGTACCCTTTTTTGTCGGCAAGGGTCTTTAACTGCAAAAGCTCCTCCTCCCTCTTTCCGGGAATGTGTTCCAAAGTCTTTCCCCTTTCTGCGAGGCGTCATCCTATAATGTATCGGACAAAACCCCCTCAAATTTCACAAAGACATCAGCCTGCCGTGATGTTCAAGATACTGTGCCTGAAGGCTGTTGAGTTTTTCCGTGTCCTTTGCCTCCTCGGCCTCCTTCATCTGCTGTCTTAACTCTTCTATATCTGCCTTGATAGAGTTTGCCTTGAGCACGCAGGAGCAGTCCTTAAGCATCGCGCTGTAGTCCACTATCTCGTGGCGGTCAAGCGCGATCTGCGAAAGCAGCTTCTTTTCCTCCTCTCCATTCAGCATATCGGTGACCGAGGAATACGGCTTTTCCTCTTCAAGCCCCTTAAGAGTGAGCAGCAGTTCAAATATCTTTTTTGCCGCAGGGTCAGAAAATTCCTGCGCAAGGACGGAGCCTTCCAGATCCGCTCTGATAGCGGGCACTTCCATCCACAGTTTTATAAGCGCCCTTTCGGCCTTGAGCACTTTTGAGCCGGGCCTCTTTAAAGGAGCGGAGCTTTTTGAGGACCTGCCTCCGTAAAAGGAAACTCTTTTTATCTCGGCAAGCAGGCTGTCGGAGTTTATCCCGAGCCTCTGGGAAGCGTACTTTATGTATTCATCCCTTATGATCTGGTTCTTTTCCTGGGACAGGATGGCTGCGCATTTTTTTGCGGCCCGGGCTTTGCCCTCGGCCTCTTTAATATTGTGCGCCCTTACCGCAGAATCTATCCTGTACCGCGTTGCCGGGACCGCTGCCCTGAGCAGTTCCCCGAATTTTTCCGCTCCCTCTTTCCTTATCAATTCGTCAGGGTCCTTTCCTCCGGCAAGCGTGACCACTTTGGGATAAAGGTCCATGTCCCTCATCAGGTCTATGGTCCTGCGAGAGGCCTCGGCTCCGGCTTCGTCGCTGTCAAACACCAGGACGAACTCTTCCGCAAGCCTGCCGAGCGCCTTTATCTGCAGGGGCGTCAGCGAGGTGCCGGAAGAAGCCGCGATGTTCTTTATGCCGTGGGCGTAGCAGCGGATAAAGTCCATATAGCCCTCTACCAGATATACTCTTTTTTCTTCCTTTATCCTGTCCTTGCTGAAGTTAAGTCCGTAGACTACGGAACCCTTGCTGTAAACAGGCGACTCCGGCGAGTTTATGTACTTTGGAGAGCTTCCGTCAAGCGACCGTGCTCCAAATCCTATCACTCTTCCCTGAATGTCCCAGATGGGGAACATCAGCCTTTTCCTGAAACGGTCGTAATAAGACGAACCGTCCTCTTTTCTGATGATCAGGCCGGCCTTTTCTATGTCCGAAACGGAAAAGGAGGCCTGCGTAAGGTGTTTATAGATGCTGTCCCAGCTGTCGGGAGCAGATCCTATGCGGAAAAAGTCGAGTATCTTTTGGGTCAATCCTCTTTCGGCGGCATATTTGTTTGCGGCCTCGTCCTTTTCCATGTTGGCCTGAAAAAAGTCGGCGGCTTTGTCGAGTGCCGCATAAAGGGCCCTGTTGTCCTGTCTAAACTGCTTTCCCGCTGAGGCGGCGTCAAGAGTAAACTCTATCCCGACCCTGTCGGCGGCCAGCTTTACCGCTTCCGCAAAGGAAAGGTTCTCTATCTTCATCAAAAAAGTAAAAACATTTCCTCCCTGACCGCAGCCAAAACAATGAAAAAGCTGCTTTTCCTGGCTTACGGTGAACGAAGGCGTCTTTTCGCTGTGAAAAGGGCACAGGGCAAGATAATTCTTGCCTTTTTTCTTAAGAGCGGTATAGCTGGAGATCACCTCCACTATGTCCGCTTTTTCCCTTATCTCTTCTATCCTGGAGTTCTCTATCACAGGTTCCATTCCGACGGCACGAACAGGCCCATGAAAACCGCTATGGCATACCTGTCGGTCATCCCGGCGATGTGATCCCTTATGAGAGCGGCCAGAGCTTTACTTCCCGTGCCTTTTTTATATCCGGGGACAAGGCCCGGCTCTTTTACAAAACGCGTGAACAGACATGTAAGAACATGCTCCACTTTTTTGTTCTCTCTCATCGAAGTCGGTGAAGTATAGACCTTTTTGAACATGAACCTGTAGAGCCCGTGCAGAACGCTTTCTCCCTTTTTGCTCATTCTTACCGTGCTTTTTCCGGTGCTGGTGAGCACAAGGTCTTTTACAAAGGCATTAACCGTGTCGCTTGCTATGAACTTTCTATAACCCGAAGGCAGGTCCTTCTTTTTTATGATGCCCGAGCGTATCGAGTCGTCAATATCATGATTGATATAGGCTATCCTGTCGGCGTAGCGCACTATCGAGCCCTCCAGGGTGCTGGCGCTGGGAAAGGTCCAGGGATGGTTCAGTATCCCGTTCCTTACCTCGGGGGTCAAATTGAGCTTTTCTATATTATCTGCCACATGCAGGCTCTGGATATTGTGGTCAAAAGAAAGGCCGTACTTCTTAAGCAGTTTATCAAGGACTGCCTCTCCGGCATGTCCAAAGGGCGTGTGTCCCAGGTCGTGCCCCAGAGCTACCGCCTCTGTCAGGTCTTCGTTGAGCCCAAGGGCCCTTGCTATCGTCCTTGCAATCTGGGCCACTTCCAGGGTGTGAGTGAGCCTGGTCCTGTAGTGGTCCCCGGTCGGGGAAATAAAGACCTGCGTCTTGTGCTCAAGCCTTCTGAAAGCCTTTGAGTGAACTATCCTGTCCCGGTCCCTCTGGTAGCAGGTCCTGATAGAGCAGGGGGCCTCGCTTTTTGCGCGCTTTCCCCCCTTTACGGACAGGGAAGCCCTTTCGGAGAGGAACTTTTTTTCCCTCTCCTCCGTAAGCCGGCGGATATTTTGCATGCGTTCTTCTATTATTTTAGAACAGCCCTTGCCGCTGCGAGCCTTGCAATGGGCACCCTAAAAGGAGAGCAGCTGACATAGTTCATTCCCGCTTTGTAGCAGAACTCTATGGAATCAGGGTCGCCGCCATGCTCTCCGCAGATACCTATCTTAAGATCTTTTCTTGTCTTTCTTCCCCTTGTGATGCCGGTCTTAATGAGTTCGCCTACTCCGTCGGCGTCCACGCTCTGGAACGGGTCAACTTTCAGTATCCCTTTTTCCAGATAATGTCCGAGGAACGAGCCGATGTCGTCGCGGCTGAACCCAAAGGTCAGCTGTGTCAGGTCGTTGGTGCCAAAAGAGAAGAAGTGCGCGGCTTCGGCTATCTTGTCCGCTATAAGGGCCGCCCTGGGGATCTCTATCATAGTTCCCACAGAGTAGTGGAGGTTTTTTACCCCGTGCTTTGCTTTTACCTCGTCATAGACCCTCTTGATGATCTCGTACTGGTCCTTGATCTCGTTAACACAGGAGACCACCGGGACCATTATTTCCGGCAGAGCTTTTTTGCCGGACTTGATAAGTTCCGCGGCTGATTCAAAGATGGCCCTTGCCTGTATCTCGGTTATTTCAGGATAGGTAACGCCCAGCCTTACTCCGCGGTGACCCATCATCGGGTTGCTTTCGCGCAGTACCGAGGCTCTCTTTTCCAGGTCTTCCATGTTTATCGAAAGCGCCCTGGCCAACTCTTCCAGTTTGGCCTTTTCGTGAGGGACAAATTCATGCAGCGGCGGGTCTATAAGCCTAATGGTGACCGGAAGACCGTTCATCGCCTCAAGCGTGGCCTTGATGTCGGACTTCATGTGAGGATAAAGGTCCTTTAGCGCGGCCTTTCTCTCTTCCACTGTCTTAGAAAGGATCATCTTGCGCAGTTCAAAAAGAGGAGCATCGGAGCCCTCGCCGTAGAACATGTGCTCTATCCTAAAGAGCCCTATACCCTCGGCCCCAAAGTCCCTTGCCTTTTGCGCGTCTTTCGGCGTGTCGGCATTGGTCCTTATTTTGAGCTTTCTTACGCTGTCGCAAAGCTTAAGGAATTCGTTAAGCAGTCCGCCTTCCTGGCTGGCGTCCACCATGGGGAGCTTTCCTTCGTAGATATTTCCCTTGGTGCCGTTTAGAGTGATCCAGTCGCCTTCTTTAAGCGTCTTTCCCGCGACTGTCATTGTCTTGCTGGAATGATCTATGCTGATGGCGGCGCAGCCCACAACGCAGCACTTGCCCCAGCCTCTTGCAACGAGAGCGGCATGGGAGGTCATTCCGCCCCTTGCGGTAAGAACTGCCTGGGCGGCCCTCATGCCTTCCACATCTTCCGGATTGGTCTCTTCCCTTACCAGGATCACCTGTTTTCCTTTTGCAGCCCAGTCAACTGCGTCCTGCGAGGAGAACACTATCATCCCGAACGCTCCGCCGGGGCTTGCCGGAAGGCCTTTGGCCAGCGGCTTGTTGGTTTTTTCCGCCTTGGGATCCACTATCGGGTGCAGCAGTTCGTCCAGCTGCTCAGGGGTCACTCTCATGACGGCCTCATCTTTTGTGATGAGCTTTTCTTTTACCATGTCAACGGCCATTTTTACCGCGGCAGGCCCGTTCCTCTTGCCGATGCGGCACTGGAGCATAAAGAGTTTGCCTTTTTCTATCGTGAACTCTATGTCCTGCATGTCGCGGTAGTGTTTTTCGAGCCTCTTTTGAAAACCGAAAAGCTCCTTATAAAGATGGGGCATGCCTTTTTCAAGAGATACCAGGGCTTTGTTGTTCTCGCTCTTGCTGACCTCGTTGACCGGGGCAGGGGTCCTTGTGCCGGCAACCACATCCTCGCCCTGTGCGTTCACCAGGTACTCACCGTAAAAATGGTTGTCGCCGTTGCCGGGGTTCCTGGTAAAGGCAACTCCCGTGGCGCAGTCGCTTCCCATGTTGCCGAACACCATTGTCTGTACATTGACCGCGGTCCCCCATTCATCGGGGATATTCTCTATCCTTCTGTAAGACACGGCCCGCTTGCCGTTCCAGGAAGAGAACACGGCCCCAATGCCGCCCCAAAGCTGTTCCATCGGCTCGTCCGGGAATTCCCTGCCCAGGACCGCTTTTACCCTCTTCTTGAACTCTTCGCAGAGGTCCTTGAGGTCTTTTCCCGTCAGGTCGGTATCGGTCTTATACCCTTTTTTCTCTTTTACCTCGTCCATTATCCTTTCAAGCTGCTTTCTGATCCCCATCTCGTCCTTGGGCTCAATTCCCGTGGCTTTTTCCATGACGACATCGCTGTACATCATGATCAGTCTTCTGTAGGCGTCATAAACGAACCTCTCGTTGCCGCCGGTCTGCTTGATCAAGCCGGGTATTGTCCTTGTGGTAAGTCCGACATTAAGGACTGTTTCCATCATTCCCGGCATGGACCTTCTGGCGCCGGAGCGTACCGACATAAGAAGGGGGTCATTTTCGTCCCCAAACTTCTTCCCCATTATCTTTTCAACTTTTTCCAGCGCGGCTTTTACCTGGGCTTCAAGAACCTTGGGGTATTTTTTTCCGTTCTCGTAGTAATAGGTGCAAACATCCGTTGTCAGCGTAAAGCCTGGAGGGACAGGGAGCTTCAATTTTGGATTGCCTGCCATTTCTGCCAGGTTGGCCCCCTTTCCTCCGAGCAGATTTTTCATCTTTTCGTTGCCGTCCGCCTTTCCTCCTCCGAAAAAGTAGACGAACTTTTTGGACCCCGAACTTTTTTTAGAAGCCATTTATCTGTTTCCCTTTCTTGTTTTATTTTGACCAAAAAGCACAAGGGTATCCCCCTCATTTACTTGTTTGGGTTGTGCGGATTTTTCGCACGCCTACATTATAACACAGATAGAACTGGACCTGAGGGGGGTCGAACCCCTTACCTCTAGTATGCCATACTAGCGCTCTACCAGTTGAGCTACAGGCCCGCCTCGACTCCTCGCTGCGCTCGTCGCTCGGCGTAAACCTAAAACCT
>Ga0116202_10002327_pt1 | contig 11334 bp, 8 predicted proteins | sample LakKivw325mmetaG_FD_94479 | JGI IMG/M metagenome (GOLD analysis project Ga0116202, IMG submission 94479) | Anoxic lake water microbial communities from Lake Kivu, Rwanda to study Microbial Dark Matter (Phase II) - Lake Kivu water 325m metaG | ecosystem: Environmental > Aquatic > Freshwater >... | reverse complement strand
GTCTGACCCCGGTCCGAGGTGTGGATAATCGTGCCGTTGCGTCCGCACGCCCATCCGTGGTCGCCGACGAAGTCAAGCCCGCGCAGCAGCATCGCCCCGGCAGGAACTGTCTGCTCCTGCCAACTCGTTCCGCCATCGCTCGTGTGCAGCACCGCCGCGTTCATGGTGCGGTCGTTACCACCGACAACCCACGCCTCCTGGCCGTTCGCGCACTTCACGTCAAAGAAGTCATAGACCGTGTCCTTCAACTGCAGGGTCCAGTTGTTGCAGTTGTCGGTAGTCTTGGTGATGTAACCCTGTCCGCCGGCAAAGGTATCGCCTTCAGGATACCGGCCCGCGACCAGCCAGCCCGTATCAACGCTGGCAAACGCAAGGCCGTAGAAGTCAACCGTGTCCGATGGGTACGGCGGGTTGTTGAAGAAGACCATGTTCCAGTCCGTGCCGCCGTTAGTCGTCTTGAGCATTATCGCGGCACCGCCCGCGGCCCAGCCGTTCTGCTCGTCGAGGAACTGGATTCTTGTGGCGAACTTCGGGCCGCCCAAGTTCTGCCTTACCCAGGTGTCGCCGCTATTCGGAGTGAACCAGATGTCTGCCACTCGTCCGCAAGTCCAGCCTTTGACCTCATCAAGAAAGAATACGTCGAAGAAGTCGCGAACCGTCTCGACGTACTGCCCCTGCCAGTTCGAGCCGAAGTCCGGGCTGTGATATACGCCGGTTGATTCGATAGTCACGACCCAGGCGTCCTGTCCGTTCGGCGCGACCGCTACGCCGTGAAAAACCTGGGCGGACGTGACGCCGGCCAATGCGAAGACGATGAAAGCGAACGCTGAGAGACCCCTCGACTTCGCTCCGCTTCGCTCGGGGTGACAGGAATTCTGAGTTCTAGCTTCTGGCTTCTGACTTCTGACTTCGATTGTCATGCACTCTCCTCTTGACTAATCCCTCAATACAACAACGGCATTCCTGCGTTGCGTCATGTCACTCTCAAGGAAATACACTCCTGCCCCGACCCGCTTGCCGCGCCGGTCGCACAGGTCCCATACCGCCTGATCCGGCAGCGCAAGTTCCCTGACCTTGCGGCCGAGCGCGTCGTAAATCCTCACAACGCCCTGCCCGCGCAGCAAAAGAGCGCTTCTCACCGGGTTCGGCCCGAAGACAAGTCGCCCCGGGCTGACGGAGCGCGGTTCTTCGACCGCGGTGAAAGTGTCGGGCGGGTTGGTAGTGAACTTCACTGCCCGGCTCGGACCGACCTGGGCCGCGGCGGCCGGATATGCGCCGGCAAAGGTGTACTCAAGCCCGTCGTTGTGGTCCGGGCTCATGATGCCGACCGTCGCGAAGTTGTGCGAGTTGCTCCACGCCGAATCATCGTTCTGCACCGCCTGATACTGCACGAGAATCGGCCCGTCGCCGGTCACGGTTGAGTAGTACTGCGGGTCAAGGAGCATCATCTGGAAGCTCTGCTGCTCGGCGATTGTGGGCGGCCGGAACCCGTGCACGTGCAGGCACCGGCTCCACTCGACGATGAACCGGTGGTTACCCGCGTCCGACCATGTGTACACGCCGCCCGCAGTCAGGGTGTCGGCCCGGAAGTCATCCCAGAACGGAGCGATAAGCCCGTCCGGCCCGCAGGCGGAAGGGATGTGCCAGTTGTAGATGTCCGAATACGTCCGCGAGTCAAAACCGACATACCCGTTGTCCCCGACCGAAAGCGAGTTGAACTGCCGGCCGTAGAACATGAAGTTGAACGGCAGCCCGACCACCTTGGCCTCATCATTGACCAGCTCGACCTTTGTTCCCTGCCCGCCCAGCCCGGGGTCAATCTCGACCCAGTCATAGGTCGGCCTCTCGCCATACCCGGCGTCGGTGTCGTCGTACGCGTAGTATCCGTGTCGGTCCGGCCCGAGCGGCGCGGTGGCAACCGGCTGGCCGACGGTGACCGGAAAGTCGTAGAACTGGCTGAACCCGCCGTCGCCGGACAGAATGAGCCTGAGCGTGAACTTGCGGCCGATGCCGATACCTGAGCCGGCCCGGACCTGGAACCTGTCTCCGGTGTTCTGTGCAGAATCGCCGGCCGCAATCGTGCCGAATGAGGCGAGCGAGTCCAGCACCTGCAGCGCCGCATCCATTGACCTGAGCTTGGCCTGGACGTTGGACGCCCCCGCGTCGCCGGTATTCGCGACCTTGACCGAAAGCTCCGCAGCCTCTCCGGGGTCAAGCCAGCCATTGCCGTCGTGCACCTGGTAGCTCCGCGCCACAAGCGTTGGGCCTGAGACCGGCAGGTCGAAGGCGGCGGTCCAGTTGCTGTCGCCGCTGGTGATGGCTATGCGGAACCTCAGCGCCGTTGCGCTGGTGCATCCGGCCGCGACCCGAACACCGAACCCGGCCGGCGTATTGCTCGCGCCCGGTGCCAGGTCGCCATAGCTCCGCACCGAGTCCGTTACCACGGCCAGCGTGTCGAGCGAGCGCAGGACGGCCTGGACCGCGGATGCGGTCTGGCTCGAGCCGAAGTTCTTGAGCGTTACCGCAAGAGTCATCGTCTGGCCCGGCGCACCATTCGCCGGCGAATGAGCCAAGTGACTGACGAACACTCCCTGGGCCACCGCGTTCGCGGCTCCAAGATACGTCCGCAGGTTCGGCCCGGTCACAGTCACAAACATCGAGTCAGCGCTCGCGCAGGCGATTGCGAAACGGCACCAGCCTGACGCATCGGTCCGCTTCGCGACGTGCACCTCGCCCGACTCGTCGAGCCCGACCAGCGCTCCCTCCACCGGCCGCAAGTCACCGTCTTGGACCCGCACGTCGAAGGAGCTTGAGCCGACCGCGAACGTCGCGGGGTGCGATACGACAATCTGCTCAGGCACATTGGTCCACATCTCAAGCGACGGGTCGCCCAAGAGGTTGTACACCTGGAAGTACACGCGCAGGTCGAACGAGTCCTCAGCCAGCGGGAAGTTCTCATACTGCTCCAGCTTCCCAAGATACATCGCCGGGCCGCAGGTGCGCACCCCGTGGTCCAGAATCGCGTGGTAGATGCCGAAGTCCATGCAGTTGTTCCAGCGGGTCGAAGTCCCGGTCCAGGAGCTGCCGAAGAACGCAATCCCGCCCTTGGGCGACTGCGGCGTCCCGGCCCGCAGCCACGCCTCGCCGAAGCACGGGTTCCGGGCATAGTTGCCGGTGCCGCAGTAGATGCTCGTAATCACCGGTAGTTTCCAGCCGTTGTTCAGGGCATACACGTCATTGGTCAAGTACTGCGGATAGCCCCAGCCGTCGTAGTTGCCCCAGCCCCGGCCGTTGATGAACGACACGCCCCGGTTCACCGCCGAGTCAACCGGCCCGCGGCCGGAATACGTCGGCGGGTAGAACACCGTATCCACCTGTGTGAACCCGTTGGCCAGGAGCTGCTCGCGGATGACCCGCTTGGTGATGATGGCAGTGATGGCCGGAGTCCCGCCTTCCTGGTAGCTCGTGCCGACCGCGAGCGCCCGGCGATACCAAGACGTGTCAGCCACGTACGGCTGGGACTCATACCCGATGCACTTGGCCACCATGACGTCAAGCTCAGACGTGTTCGCCGCCGGCAACCGGCCCACGAACAGGTCCGCAAGATAGTCCGTGCCGTCAACGCACGCATACGGATGGTCGGACACGTGCTGGGGCACTGACGAATGGAACGCCGGAATCTTGCTGATTGCGCCGACCAGCAGCACGTAGCTCGGAACCGGGTCCCAGGTCTCGTATGCGGTGCGGATGTAGTCCTGTATCTGGGTGTTGGTGTTCCCGGTTTCGGACAGCTTCTTGACCCAGACCTTGAATCCTTTGCGCTCTTTCCATGCCGCGAGCGGCAGGATGTTTGAGTAGAAGTCATCCGGCACGATGATGAGATAGCCCGGCTGGTCAACCTGGTATTCGGGCATCCCGTTACCGGCCAGCGAGCTCATCAATCGCCCCATCACGTTGTCCGGCACGGGCTCAGGCGCATGCGCGTAGTCAAGTTCAAGCCCGATGCTTCGGCACTCGGCTCCCGGCATCACGCGCAACGGCGCGAGGCTGACCCCGCCGGCTCTGACCGGCGTGCCGACGCTCACCCATGACCGGCCGCCGGCTTTCACCTCGGGCGCGATTCCGCCCGGCGCAGGCACCAGCCGGCAATACGCCTGGCTCTGCTCTTCACCCGGCTCAGGGAACGTCACCGTCATCTCAATCTTCCGGTCGGAAACGCGTTCAGCCCGCCAGACCGGCTGGACGCCGGCCACGGCAATGGCAAAGACCACGAGGATGGTCATGCAGTTATTCTATCACTTCTTCTTGATTACGACCAGACCCAGGTCGCGGTCGCACCCGAACACGTAGCCGTTGCTCTCGACCGCCTGGCGCGTGTACCCGCAACGAACCTGGGCGACAAGCAGCGGGTGGACCGGGTCCTTGACGTTAACTATCGCGACGCCGCCATCGCTGCACCCGACATAGGCCAGCGTGTCAGCGAGCGATACCCGGTTGGCATACCCGTCCAGCGCGAGCCCGGCCACAAGCTCAGGATGCGCCGGGTCGCTTATGTCCGCGATGGTCAGCCCTTCCCTGCCGTCGGCAACGTACAGGAAGTCGCCGGCAGCCGCACAGCCACGGGCATTGGACCGCGTATCCATGCCGCCCAGCTCGACCGCAGGCAGCCGCGCCACGTTCCACACCGCGACCCCGAGCTGCTCCAAAGCCAGGTAGCAGAAGCTGTCCTTGACCGCGACCCCGCGGCAGCCATACGGATACCGATACTGGAACACGAGGTTCGGATACTGGGCCTGCTTGACATTGACGATGATGAACTGGGCGTCGGCCGCGATGTAGGCGAACGTATCCGCAAGCGCCACGTCGTACCCGAACCCCGGCTGAGGATACTCAAGCTCGCCGGTGCGCTTCAGGGACTCCGGCTTGCTCACGTCAACCACCATCAGCTCCTTGTACCCGTAAGCCACGTAGGCGTAATGCCCGTCGGATACGACTGAATAGGCCTTGTTCAGCGAGTCCATCACCCGGCCCACGGCCACCGGCGCTTCCGGATTGGATACGTCGAATGCCGCGAGCCCGGCCTGGTCGTCGGCGATGAGCGCCAGGTTGCCGCCCACCCAGATGCCCTGCGCGTAGCCTTGAGTCGGCACGTTCGCCACGAGCTCGAACCGCTCAAGCGTCACGCTCCGCGCCGAGCTCCACTCGCTCCACACTTCGCTTGAGTTCTGGATTCTCACGCGCCAGTAGTACGCGCCGTCGGTCTGGACCGCAAGCTCGACTTCGGTCGTGTCCAGCGTGTCGCTCACCGTCATCTTCTTGAACTTCGCATCCTCGGCCAGTTGCAGTTCATACTTCACCGCGTCGCTGGCATACTCCCAGACGAACTTCACCGGGCTGGCACTGGTCTTCGCGCCGTCGGCCGGGCTGACCAGCGCGACCGGCAGGGGCAAAGGCAGCGGCCGGACGCAAGCCAGCAACAGGGCGACCGGTCCGGCAAGAAAGAGTTTCCTCATCGCACACTCCTTGAACCATCGTATCTGACGCCGAAGCCCAGCCGGTTCTCCTGGTACCGCTTCACGTCCTCAATCTCCTGCTCATAGGGCGAGGCCACGTACCGCCACTCACGCTCGTAGGCGAGTTCCAGCCTGACCTGGCCCAGCCGGTACGACGCGCCGACGTTCATGTTCTCGATGCGGTCGAACCGGCCGGCGTGGGACGGGTCAACCGACGGCGGGTTGGCCGTGGTGTAGGTCCGGTATTCGACTCCGTACCCGCCTTCGAGGCTGAAATCCCTCATGCCTGACGGGCTGGTCCGCACCCGGCCGGAAATGCCGTGCTGGTCGTAAGAGATGTCCGGCACCGGCCCGGCCGCCTTGGCGGTCTTGAACGCATATTCAGCGGCCACGACGAGCGCCGGCCCGGGACTGAACGAAACCTCGCCGCCCAGCCGGTGCGCCTTCGTGTCATAGCAGTCGAACTGGCGGATATAGTCGTCAACCTCGTATCCGTATTCAGGCCGGAACGCGAAACCGCCGACCTTCTGCGCCAGCCCGGCCCGCGCCAGGTACTCGGCAAACCGGCAGGCAATGTAGTTGGTTCCCGACGGGTTGCGGTAGTACCTTACCAGATACCCGGGCATCGTCAATGCTCCGGCCGAAACCTCGCCGCCGGTCCAGAGGTTCTGCCGCAGGTCGAGCCTTGCCAGGCCGTAGCTCTTCTCCCAGTTCGACGCGTATGCGTGCAGCCTCATGTCCAGCCCGACCCGGCCCGGCCGGCCGGAAAGCGCGTATCGCATCCCGAGTTCAGCGGACAGGTTGAGGTCCAGGTCGTCGGCCGAGCGAATCGGGAACTTTGCCGGATTCACCCTTGCTACGAAACTGTCAATGTCCTCGGACGAATAGCGGAACGGGTTGTCGTCATACACCAGCCTGACCCCGAACGAGGTCACGACCCGCGGCTCAGCGCGAATGATGCGCTGGGCGTGCGCCGCCGAGAACACAAGCAGGCTGACAGCTAACAGCTTACAGCCAACAGCCGAACGTATTTTGGATTTTGGGTTTTGGATTTTGGATTCCGGATTCGGTCTGCCCTCGGTACTCTTTGTGCTCTTGGTGTTTCGTTCGCCCACTTCTGCCTTCTGCATTCTAGCTTCTGCCTTCTGCCTTCGTCCTGTCCTCACTCGGCCACTAGACCGCTGGACCACTGGGCCACTCTCCTCATTCGTACTTCTCTTCCCCCAGCTTCTCGACCCTGATGACTCCGCTCTTTGCCAGCGTACCGTTGAGCATCAATGACAGCGCGTGCTCGCCTTCGCCCAGCCTGAACCGCAGTTGCGCCTGGGTGGATGGCACCTGCCCGCCGCTGCCCAGATACGATGCCGTGCCGGACTGCGTGACCCGCAGGTTGTCGCTCGCAATCACCTTGTCGCCTTCGCGCACGGTCAGCACGAGGTTCTGCGCGCCCAGCATACTCGGGTCATAGTCGAGCCTGAGCCTGACCCGAAACCTTGCCGGCCCGGAAACGGTGAGCGCTGCCTGATTGCCGCGCTGCACGCGCGACCAGTTGCTCGTATCCGGCCCTTCGGCCAGCCGCACCGCGGGCAGTCCGGGCAAGGCGACCGGCTGCCACGGCCTCGGACCCTCGAACCCGAACCTGACTCCCACGGTCCCGGCCGGCGCGTCGTTCAGCGCCAGCCGGTACGGGTTGCTGCCAGCGGGCACTTCCACGAAGAACGACCGCCACGCGCCGACCGGCTGCCGGTTCGGCCCGTAGCTTGACTTCGACACCTCGGTCGAGAACTCAATCGGCCGCTCCACGTCCTCTTGCCAGAGCGAAAGCCCATATGCCTGAGTTCCCTTGGCATCTTTGGGCAGCCACGCGCGGGTATACACCCGAAGCCACGTCGGGCCCGCGACCGTGAACTCAAGCGGCGCAGCTTTGGTCAGCAGATGATAGTCAAGGTCAACTCTTCGGATGACGCTCACCTTCGCATTGCCCCCGGACTTCGTGACCTTGACCTCCGCGGCGGTGGCGGAAGACGGCAGCGCGACCAGTGTAGCGAGTACGATGGCAGTCCGCGCGAGCAGCCTGCCGCCAAAGGCTGTCATTCTGAGCGAGTCCGACGAGTCGAAGAATCTCGACTGGAATCCGAACGAGACCCTTCGACTCCGGCCCTGCGGGCCTTCGCTCAGGGTGACATTTCCGGCAATTCTGCAATCTGCAATCTGCAATCTGCAATCTGATTTCTTCTGCTTCATACCGCCTTATCCTCCTCGCGCGGCCGGCGGTCGCCCAGATACCACTCCACGTCATAGCGCACCACAAGCCACAACAGGGCCAACAGCACCGCGGCCATCGCCGCCGCCAGCCCGACCGAGTATTTCTTCACAAAGAACAACCGGCCTCTGCCCGGTTCGGGCAACGGCTCAGGCGCGACCGGCAGGCCGTAGTCGTGCGCGACCGCGGTCGGGTTGCCGATGCGGATGACCGGCACGTGCCTGCTCAGGAGCGCGGCCAGCACGCCGCTTGAGTCGGCCCTTGACCATGGCCGGAAAAGAACCTTCGACGGCGCGCGCACCAGCGGCCCGCCCAAATCAGCGGTCACCCAGCCGACCGATACCAGCGCCTTGACGCCTGCAAACTCCCGCAGCCGCGAGCTTTCAGCCACCCGGAGCGTGGCCGGCACGACCAGCGGCACCCGGCACGATTCCGCGACCGCGGCCAGCATCATCCTCGCGTCCGGGGAAAGCGCCTGGCCCGCATCGTCCGCGCCGCCGAGCGTCGCCATCGAAGTCCGTGCCTTGAATACTCCCCGCTCATACAGCGCCCGCTCGAGCTCAAGCCAGTCGAGGCCCGGCACGTTCGCGCCCCACGAGCCCGCGCTCATCGCGGTCACGATTCTCGGCTCAAGTTCCATCACTCGAGCCGCTGACAGAAGCCCGGCATTTACCGCCGGGAACGTGCCGTCCCAACTGAACCCCACCGCGTCGCCCTTCTTCAGTCCCGCTTCGTGCAGCATCTCGACCAGGGCCGCGGCGAAGTTCGGGTTCGTCGTGGTCAGGGCGTCGCTCAAATCTGTCCGGCCGTATACGAGCGGAGTAAACTGCTGGCCGATGAGCCCGGTCCGGTTCGGGTCGTTCACCGTGTCCACCGGCACGCCGCGCTGCTCGCGCAGGGTCGCGAGTTCGCGCAGCGCGGTCCGGGTCAGCTCGACCGCGGCCCGCTTCTCGTCAAAGTACCGCGCGCGGAAAGTGTGAACCGAAAGCGTGAGGAGCCACGCGGCCGCCAGCGACAGAAGCGCAAGCGCGGACAGCACTGCTCGATTGACCTTGTTGTGCCTGCGCTTCACTAGAACGCTCCGCCGGATATGACCGTGATAATCAGCCGGGTCAGCACCGCGGCAATCGCGAGCGTCGAGAGCGTCTCGACCACGCCCTGCCGCATCATCCAATAGGAGACAAGGCCCGGAATCACGTACCCGATGACGCTCACGTCAAGATGGTTCGCGCCCAAGGACAGTGCCGGCGCGGACTGGGTGATGTACCCCAGCAGGTAGCTCACAAGAATCGCGAGCACCAGCATCCTCCGGCCGAACACGAGCATCACCTTGGACAGCAGCCTCAGCACCACGTAGGAGACGAACGCCACGAGCAGGGTCGAGATGACGCGCACCGGCTCGTGCAGGTAGAGCGCGAAATACCCGGGCACCACGATGCCGCCCGCGGCGAGCCCGACCGTCTCGGTCATAAAGAACGACGCAAGCATCCCGATGCCGATGGATTCGATTACCACAGACAGCTCACAGCTAACGGCTTACAGCTAACAGCCGAACGTATTTTGGATTTTGGGTTTTGGATTTTGGATTCCGGATTCGGTCTGCCCTTGGTGCTCTTTGTGCTCTTGGTGTTTCGTCCGCCCACTTCTGCCTTCTGCATTCTAGCTTCTGCCTTCTGCCTTCGCCTGCTCGCCTCTTGTCCCCGTCCTTATCAGCTCGTCTGTCAGCATGTACCCGTATCCTACGGTGTTCCCGCACGCGAACAAGAGCCCTGACTCAGGCGCGAGCTCGAACAGCTTGTCCGCCACTTCTGCTGGGTCCCGGTCTTCCCCAAGGTCCACGAGCTTCTCGCGCGGGATGCCGAGTTCGGCCGCCCGGTGCAGGAACACGCGGGTTGTCCCGCCGGTGGCGATATACTGCTCTGCTGGAAACCCATGCACGAGCTCGGCCATCTGGCGCGACCGGTCGGCCCGGTCGCTCCGGCAGTTCACGAGCACCATCCGCCGGCCGCGCCGGCCCGTAACCATCCGCCAAATCATCCCGATTGAATCCGGGTCATTCGCGGCCAGCGCGTTCACAAAGTCCAGCCGCTTGCCCTGATGCGCCAGTTGGTGCACCCGCAGCACGCCGGAGTCCGGCAAGGACCGCTTCATCCCGGCCAGGGCCGAGCCGCGCGCAACGCCCAGATCCTCGCACACCGCCAGCGCCAGCGCCACGTTCTCCTTGTGCTCGACGTAGCTGAACCCGGCCATCTCCTCGTCGCTCACGGTCTCAGGTCTTGCCTGCACCGCGGTAACCTTGCGGCCCTTGACCAGCTCGTCGAAATAGTGCTGCTCCGCGGTAAAGAGCTTGTGCCCCTTGCGCAGGGTCGCGTTGAACGCCTGCGCGATGTCCCTGACCGTCGGGCCCATCACGTCAAGATGGTCGGCCCGGACGTTCGTCACCACGGTGTGGGTCGGCCGGTTCAAAAGGTGGTTCTCCACCCGCTGAAACATCGGGTCGAGCGACATGTTCTCGATGACCAGCGCCTGGGCCCGCTGCTCCCGCGCCAAGAGCACGATGCGCAACTGCTCGGCGATATTCGCCTTGCCCAGCCGCCGCACCGCGACCTCCTCATTGTCGCCGGTGATGAAACGCGGCTTGGTCCCGGTCACCTTGGCAATGGTCCGAAACCCGCCGGCCCGCAGTCCCGCGGCGATGAGCCGCGTCACCGACGACTTACCGCGCGTGCCGTTCACCTGGACCCGGACCGGGATGCTATTCAGCCGCTTGAGATGGACGAGATATTCCACCAGGTTGTACCCGGTGAAAATGAGGAGCAGGACGAGGACTGCGAGCATCTACAGATAACCTCAAGGAGGGGGAAAAGTATAGAAACCGGCCTCCGAGTGTCAAACCGTCCGGGCCGGACGGAGTAAACACAAAGACACGAAGAGCACAAAGGAAAATGGGGACAGTCCTGCTCGGAGGCCTGTCCCCGTTTTCCGCAGGCTCGGAGATTCACCACCCAGGCACCAAGAGGAGAAGTCGTGAGTCCGACCTTGTCCTTGTCGCTTATCGAAAGTTGTTAGCTGTAGGCTGTTAGCTGTCAGCGGTCGCGGCTCGCCCCAACCGCCAGCCGCTCTTCCGCTACGCTCCTCCTCGGACTACCGCGTGATGACGACTTTGCGGCTTGGACCCTCGAACCCTTGACCCCTTGCACCCTTTGCCCGAATGAAGTACACGCCCGGACTCAGATGCCGCACGTCGTTCGCTCCCGGCACGAGGTCCGCGACCTTGCGGCCAGCGGGAGTGAGCAGTGAGTAGTGAGCAGATGACAGTCGAGCCGGCAGAAGCAACACACCGCGCACGACGGTCGGGCCGACGCTCATCACTTCGCGCTCATCGTTCATCGCTTCTTCGGTCCCCACAATGTCCACGCCCCTCGCCAGCCAGACACCATTGCCTGGAACATGGTGGCGCGGACTCAGTACAATGGTAACAGGTTATTATCAGGACATAGGTGACACTTTTCTACCAAAGGAGGTGCCTTATGTCCTGGTCGGAATCAAGTGTCGTGC
>Ga0116202_10002326_pt1 | contig 11342 bp, 6 predicted proteins | sample LakKivw325mmetaG_FD_94479 | JGI IMG/M metagenome (GOLD analysis project Ga0116202, IMG submission 94479) | Anoxic lake water microbial communities from Lake Kivu, Rwanda to study Microbial Dark Matter (Phase II) - Lake Kivu water 325m metaG | ecosystem: Environmental > Aquatic > Freshwater >... | reverse complement strand
GGGAATATCTGCGAACGGCCCACCTGTGGTAAGGTTTTCCAGGAACGAATGAACATCACCGCCACGGGGATCATCGAGACAAGAAACAGGACGCCAAGAATGACCACAAAGGCGGCATTCTGCCAGAACTGCGTCTTCCTCATGAGCCTCAGACCTCCGTCCTGGAAGCGCGCAACACGCGGAAATTAAAAACGGTAATAATCATGATGACCAGGAAGATAAAGACGCCAATCGCCGACCCAAAGCCCATCTGCGGGGCACCGTCTGCGGGCATGGCCACGTCGTACATGCGCATCGCGGGCACCATCGTGGAGTATCCCGGGCCTCCTCGCGTCAGTACCAAGATATTCTGGAAGCCTTGCATGACGCCGATAGTGCCGGTGACAATGATGAATCGCACCTGGCCAAAAATCATCGGCAGCTCGATGTTCCAGAACATGCGCCAACCCACGGCACCATCCACCCGCGCCGCCTCGACCATTTCGGTGGAGATGCCCTCCAGGCCGGCCAGAAAGATCAGCATGGTCATGGGGCTGACCCAGGGGAAACCCATGAAGAGGATCGCACCGAGTGCGGTATTCATGTCCCCCAGCCAGGAACGCGGCGCACCCGAGGCCGTGACGGTCCACTTCTCAAGCCCGACGAGATTGAGAATGGTATTGATACCGCCACTTGGAGTGTACATAAATATCCAGATAAGCAATACGACGATCCCCGGCACCACCATTGGGACTGTGTAGAGCACGCGGAACCAGTAGCGCAGGTCAGCGTTCTTCAAGCGGTAGATCAGGTAGGCAACAAAGAGGGGCATCGTAGTGCCGACAACCAGTGAGAAAGGCAGAATGATGGCCATGTTCAGATAGGATTGCACTAGGGCCGGGTCCTGGAAGATGCGCCGGTAGTTCTCCAGGCCGATCCAGAAGGCGTGCATGCCGTCATAGCGACAGAACGAGTAGTAGATGCCCATGAGAATCGGCCCATAGCTGAAGACAAAAATGAGACCAAAGGTCGGGAGGATGAGCAGGTACAAAACGCGGGCTTCCCAGATTCTCCTGAGCAGATCGCGCAGTGCTGCTTTCGAGCTTCCTGACACCAGCGGGCGGGTCGCGCGAATTGTGGTCACCAAGCTATCCTTTCCTTACGTTCGGTCTTGCGATGTGCCCTTAGCCTGATCGCTGGACTCTCGCCACAGGCGTCGTCCGGTGAGGACCAGGAGGGGCAGGGCAGGGGCAAAGAGATAAGCGATGCATCCAGTCTCCACGCGATCGCTCTTTTCAGGGACGAACTTATACCCGGCGACGGTGGTCGCCCGGGCCACTCGCGTGGCCTCCATATCCGCTGCCTCAGCCTCTGCCGTGGCCTGCGCGCCACCGCTCTTGGGGGCCGCGTAACGAAAGATGCCGTCCTGGCTGGAGACATACACCTGTGGGTTGGAGGCATAGTCCGGTGGGAAGGCGATAGTGTCCACACCATAGTTGAGGAGGGACTCTGCGTTCAGCGACGTGAAGGTTTTGCCCATGTCATCACTGAGGTACACCTTGCTATCATCTGTGCTGAAGGCGATGGAGCCATAGGTCTCAAAATCGCCAATGACGGCCATAGCCGTGATCGAGGCACTTCCTTCTGGGGCGGCGATCTGCTTCCAGGTTGCGCCGGCATCCTCTGAGGCAAAGAGGCCCGGTAGCCCATAGCAGAACATGCGGCGGTCTTTGGCAAAGTTCTGTGAGAAGGCCACGCCACGCACCCCGCGCATGCCCTCGGGCAGGCCCTTGCCGCTGGAGACAAAGGTCTTGCCGCCGTCGGTGGAGATCATCACCTGCTGCCCGGTGGTGGCCAGAGCAAGGAACGGCTCGTCGGGGAAGTTAGGTGGAGCGTAGACGCCGAAGACGTCCTTGACCGGGTCAAGGAGCTCCCAATTGCGGCCCTTGTCCTTGCTGCCATAGACGCCCTCACCAGCGGCGGCAGCAACCATGATCCCGTCTTGGGCGATCCTGGACGAGATCGCCATACCGATGATGGTTTGTGACACGCGGGTGGTCATCTCGCGATAGGGGAAGCCCTTGATGTCGAGCTCGGTCCAGGTCTTGCCCCCATCGGTGGACTCAAATAAGCCGCCATAGGCTTCCCCAGGCTCGAGGCCCGTCTTCTGCCCGGTGAGCCAGATGGTCTGGTCCTGGGCAAAATCCGAGGAAAAGCTGATGGTCATGTAGTAGTGACGCTTCTTGGGGATCAGCCCCTCAGAGGAGTCAGCCCAGGTATCTCCATCATCGGTGGAGCGGTAGACGCCGCGCACAGAGAGTTTCTCCCCCGCATTTGTGGCCAGCAAGGCGAGACGGTCAGTGGCATAGTTGGGGGAAAAGCCCCAAACTGCCGGATGATAGCGCCCGATCGAGGTCCAGCTACGGGGCGGTGGCTCCTGGGCCTGGGTCACGAGCATGGCCGTCGTCGCTACTAGCAAAGGAAGGAGCAGGCAACAGCAAAAAACGCTGACCAACGCCTTCGGACGGCCACGGGCTTGGCTGGGAAGCAAAGTACTTGGCATGATCCTCCAGGGTCTCTGATCTCTGGTTTGGTCCCAAGCGCCCCATGATTCACCAAGGTGGGCCGCTTGCGGCCCACCTTGGTGCGGGAAACCACGAACTGCAAGGCTAGTCTAGCTTGCCCGCGTCCTTGAGCTCCTGGCAGAACTCCCAACCCTTGATCTTTAGCTCCAGGTTGTGCTTGCACTGATCCTTGGCGTTCTGCACGATGTCCTTCATCATGGAGTCAATGAACGCCTCCTTGGACATCTTCTTCTCATGGTACTCGGTGAAGCGGCGGTTGAGCTCGGAGTAGCTGCCCGGCAGCCACTGCACGGGGTTCATGAGGCCACGCTGCACGATCTTGCCGTCGCGCGGCGGGTTGTAGAAGCCGTAGAGCTGCATGCGCGTCGCCTCGTCACCGGCCACGACCTCCTCGAAGCTGGTCCCAGGCTCAGTGCACTTGACCGTCTGGTACTGGCACCAAGTCGTGTTGCCCTTGGGAGAGGTGAGGTACATGGCAAAGTCAATGGCCGCCTTGAGCTTGTCCGGGTCCTTTGCGCCGGTGGAGGAGACGGCCAGGTGGACCATCTCGCAGGTAGCCGGCGACTGGCCGATATCCGGGGCGAGGCGCTCCGTAGCGGTTGGGAGGAAAGCCTTGTCGGGCTTGGGGTAATACACCGTACCCCAGGTGAAGGGCAACTCGGGGTAGCGGGAGACCGTGCTCACGCGCCACACGCCGGCCCAGCAGTAGCCCACGTTGCCCTTGAGGAACTCGGTAGGAGTCTCGGCCACGAACTCGGCCGGGGCCGCATAACCGGGCTCCAGGTAATTGAAGAGCTTGTCACTGGCCTCAAAGAAGCCGAAGCAGCGCGGGTCCTTCAGCGTCCACTTGCCCTCGATGACGGCGCGCACCAGCTTCTGGCCAGAAATCGTGCCCTGGGGATTCTCGGTGCCGTCCTCCATGACCGTGTAGATCTCCTCAGCTAGGTCGCCACTGAAGAAGTCGCCCATGTCCCAGACCATCCAGATGGACCACTCCCAGGAGGTGTTGCCCGCCAGGGGGATGAAGATGGGGATCTTGCCCATCTTCTTGATCTTCTCAAAGATGTCGAACCACTCGGTCCAGGTCTTGGGGACGACCTTGTCCTCGGGCACGCCGGCCTCGAGGAGCAGGTCGCGGTTGTAGAACCAAGCGCGATAGCCGTTGGAGCCGGGACGAACGCCGGGACGCACCCAGTAGGTGTGGCCGTCCGTGTGCGGCACGTAGAAAACCTCGGGGAAGAGGAAGTCATCCCACCAGGTTGCGTTCTCAGAGTAGGGGTTCTTCTGCTTAAAGTACTCTTCCAGAGGGATGACCCAGTGGTTCTCCGTGCCCGCTTGCTGGGCGTTCACCCAGGTGAAGACACAGTCGGCATGAGTGCCGGCGGTCCAACGCTGCACAGCGATCTCGGGCGAGGGCCCTTGGGGCACGCGCTGCACCTGCATATCAATGCAAGGCTGGATGGCCGCCCACTCGTTCATCAACACGCCCACGCCGAAGAGCGCGTCCTGGTTACGGGAGAAGTGGTCGCCGTGCGTGGCGACGGTGAGCACGACCTTCTTGGCACACTTGTTGGCCGCTTCGTCCCAGAAGAGGGGCAGAAGCTTGACCTCTTTCTCGACCACCTTCTCGACGACCTTGGTGACCTCGACCTTCTTCTCCACCTGTTTCTCGACGACGACGGTCTCCTTGACGACCTTCTCGACTTCCTGGGTCACAACCTTCTCCACGACCTTCTCGATCACCTGTGGCGTCGGAGCCGGGGCGCAGGCGGTGATGATCATCGCGAAGATGAGGATCAGCGTGGAAACGACTACGACACGTCTCATGTGTACCCTCCTTGGTCTGATGGCACTACTCTGCATTGGGTAAAGCGAGATTCGAGGAAGGATCTACAAACGCAAGGTCTGGCTTCGCGGGTACCTCCTTTCCTGGTCAATGGGAGCGGCGGGGCCGACAGGGAGCGACCTCATGTCTGACGGGAACGCGTCGCCTCTGGCCTCTGCCAGACTGCCCCTGTATCAAGAAAACCGGTCCAAATCCACGTAACCCTGACAAAGCCCCCTTGGCAAGAAGGGGTGCATCTACTATAATCATACCCGGCAATCGGCTATTGTCAACCGGTTTTTGCCAAAGACCTGACATGAACCTGACAAGAGGCCAGGACAACCAGATGCTCCCCGATGAGGGCTTTGTGGAGATGGTCCGTGACGCTCTGGGACATCTCTATGACTATCCCCATCTGCAGACACATCCCTTGGTAGACCGACTTGGGCCAAGGAGGTCACTGGGCGTGCAGCAGCGTGGGCGCTTTCTCCATACCGCGATCCTGAGAGCAGTTGAGGAGTTGCACCCTGGCGCCGTTCCATTCCGCTCCGCCCATGCACGCACTTACAACGTGCTTAACCTACACTACGTCGAAGGATTGACCATTCAGGAGGTAGCCAGGGAGCTTTCCATCTCGGAACGCCAGTGCTACCGTGACTTGCGCAAAGCCGAGGAGGATCTGGCGGCAATGCTTTGGGCGGGTCATGTCTGGTCCGGCCAGACAGCTCGCGAGGAGGAGAACATTCCGACCCGTGAGGACCTGGTACTGGAAGAGGCCGGGCGCCTATCTCCTGAGTTGGAGGAGGTCGAGGTAGCGTCGCTAGTCGAGGGGGCTCTGGACTCTGTGAGGGCACTCGCGGGACAGCGGGGAGTGCAGATTGCTGTAGACGCTGGGGAGGGGTCGGCTGTGGTACGCGCAGACCGTCTGTTGGCGCGGCAAGCCCTGGTAAGCGCCCTGAGCCATGCTGTCCAGAAGGCACCCTCGCACACGATCGTGCGCTTGAGCGCGCGCTCGGGTGCAGACGGCACGCGGATCGAGATCCAGTTTGAGGAACAAGACCAGGGGCTGGCTCAAGAGCCGCTTGTTGTGGCCCAGCAACTGGTCAGGCGAGCCGGCGGGGAATGGTCAACCGGCAAGAGCGAACAGGGCCAAACAACGCTTGTGTTGGTGCTGGGACAGGCCTCACGTGCTCGTGTGCTTGTGATTGATGACAACGCGGGGCTGATCGAGCTGTTCCAGCGGTACCTTGTGGGTGAAGACTATGAGGTGCTTTGCGCCCGGGACGGCCAGGAGGGCCTGCAACTGGCCAATGAGTATACCCCGGATATCATCGTGTTGGACATCATGATGCCCCAGCAAGACGGCTGGGAAATCCTGCAGAGGCTCAAGAACCAAGATATGACCAAGTGCATCCCGGTGATCGTCTGTTCCGTGCTCAACGATCCAGAGCTGGCTTTCTCCTTGGGGGCCTGCGAATTCCTGGCTAAGCCGGTGACCCGAGACCTATTGCTGACGACACTAAGGCGCTGTCAGTAGAATACCCCGGCTGGGTTGCGTCCAGCAAGGCTTGGAGATAGTGGATCACCTCGGCGGGGCGGAGCCCGCGCCGTCGCGTGAGTACGAGGGTCGAGTTGCTTTGCGCCAGGAGCTCCTCTCCATAGTCTCGAGCGGTTACGATCAGGACGGGAATGCTGCGCAGGCTCTCGTCAGCGCGCAGAACGTCCAGCACTTGCCGGCCATCCATTTCGGGTAGTATCAGATCGAGCAATATGGCGTCAGGACGTTTTTCCCGGATCTTTTCGAGCGCTTCCTTCCCCTCATAGGCCCAACGAACTGTGTAGCTGCCGCTGGAGCTACTTAGAAAGCGGGTCATCAGTTGCACAAAGCCCCTATCATCGTCCACGACGAGCACATCCTGAACATTTCCGATCTCCGCGAGCGCCTGAAGAAGACGTTCTCTGGTGATGGGCTTGGTCAGACAGCCTCGCGCGCCAGTCTGTGAAGTCATCCAGGCCTGGCTTGGCAGTGAGCACACCAGCATGGGCACTTGAGGAGGGACCAGACTGAGGCCCTCCAGCGGCTTGCTCTGCCATGGGCGCATGTCTGGGGCAACATTAAGCACTACCGCCTGTGGGCGCCACTCTGCGACCAGGGGCTGTGCTTGTTCGAGGTCATTCGCCTGTAACACCCGGACGTTCCTCAAGTAGCGGGTGAGCACTGTGCCCACAGCGGGGTCGCTGTCCACCACCAGCACACAGGGTTCATAGGCACTGGGCGGACGTGATGACGTTTTTCCCAGCTGCAACTGGCCAACCATCACTCCCTCGCCGGGCAGGGGCAGTGAAAAGTGAAACGTGCTTCCCTTGCCCAGCTCGCTTTCCGCCCAGATGCGTCCCCCATGTAGCTCCACGAAGCGTTTGCTGATCGCCAGCCCCAAACCAGCTCCCTCTTGCCGACGGCGCAAGGACATATCCACTTGATGGAATTCGTCAAAGATGCGAGTCAGCTCGCTAGGCGGAATGCCCACGCCCGTATCTGCCACGCTGACAATCACCTCTCGCTCCTGGGCTTCGGCCGTTACCGTGATTGTTCCACTTTCAGCGAAGCGTGCGCCGTTACTGAGGAGGTTAAGCAGGACCTGACGTATCCGCGTGCGATCAAAGTGGAGCAGGGGCAACGTGGGGGGTAGACAGGCACGAAGCTCAAGGGCTTTGCCCCGCAAAAGGTCACTGACTGTGCTGGTGGCCTCGAGGATCACGGCGCGCAGATCAGAAGGCTCCTTGCGTACGGGCATCTGTGCCGCATCAATGCGCGAGAGGTCCAGCACATCGTTAACTAGATCCAACAGTTGCTTACTGCCCTGGTATATCTGCCGCAAGTCTCGTCTCAAAGTGGGTGGCCATTCCATGTCACCGTACACTTCCGGCGAAAAGTACATCATCTCGCTGAAGCCAATAATCAGGTTCAGAGGGGTGCGCAGCTCGTGGCTGATGTTGGCAGCAAATTGCTCCTTCAATTGGCGGGCCTCGTCAGCGCGCATCCGGGCGATGGCCAACTCCTGGCCTACGCGCTCCAAGCGGCGTGCCGCCTCGGTGAGTGCGGCCAACGTCCGGTTCAGCTCCCCCTGGCGGTCTCGGAGTCGCTCCAACAGATCGTTTGCCCGTCGCTGGCTGTTCCAGGCCCAGCCCATCACGGTGTAGAGCCCCTGAGAGGAAATCCGTTCCACAACAACTGTCAGCCAGAGCAGTGTCAGCGAGGAAACCAAGATCGGTCCCCAAGGGATAAGGCGGATCATGGAGATAGTGTTCAGGATAGCGGCAAGAAGGCCCATCCGGGGAGTAACGGCGCAGTTGGCGATCACAATGAGAATGGCGAAGAAGGGCACGATCCCCCTATCAAACACGATAAGTGCCAGCGAGAGGCTCAACCACGGCCCCAAAAGCAGCGCCCCACGGGACACTATGGGGAACTTGGCGCGGGAGAAATAGCTCACGATGCCTGCGATGCACAGGATAAAGAAAACAGCAAAGCGCAGCCATTGCGCATCAGGCTGGAAGACGTTGATCGGGAATAGCGCCACCCACCACCCCAGGCTGCTTGCGGCAATCAGCGGCAGGGCCAGCATGGCGATCAGGTCCTGGCGCAGCTCTTCCAGGTCGAGATGGCCACTCTCCTCTCGATCACGGCCGGCTTGGTGCCCTTTTACCATCGCTCTCACCCCCTGTCTATGCCTAATGATACCATAAGTGCGGCTATCTGGGGAGCAGAAGCCGCGCATAGGTGTGGTACAAGAGCTGGCGGGGGAGTTTGGGTTGTGCTGCCAAAGGCTTGTGGTATAATGCCTCCTATGCGGGGAGGGCAGGACTATGAAAAGTGAGTTTGTGCGCAAAACCGTCGCCGGGAAGCGTCTGTTGCTGATTGACGGGCACGCTCTGGCGTACCGCGCCTACCATGCCATACCGCCCTTGACCAGCCCCACCGGTGAGCCGACCAATGCCACCTTTGGCTTTGCCAACATGCTGCTCAAAGCGATCCAGGACTATGCTCCCGACTATGTGGTCGCCACCTTCGATGTGGGGCGCACATTCCGTCATGAGGAGTATGCGGAGTATAAGGCGAAGCGCGCCGAGACGCCGGATGATCTGCGGGCGCAGTTTGGGCGCGTGAAGGAGATGGTCGAGGCGCTGGGCATACCGATCTACACCAAGGAAGGGTATGAAGCCGATGACATGCTTGGCACGCTTTCGCTTCAGGCGTCCCGTCTCGGCCTAGAGACGATCATCGTCTCCGGCGATACAGACACTTTCCAGCTGATCGGGCCTGGAGTCTCGGTCTTGACCCCGCAGCGCGGGTTCGGAGAGGTGATGCTTTATGATGAGCAGGCTGTGCGGCAACGCTATGGCCTTGAGCCAGGGCAATTGATTGATTATAAGGCCATGGTAGGGGACGTCTCGGACAACATCCCGGGTGTTCCTGGCGTGGGCGAAAAGACGGCCAGCGCGCTGCTGCAGCAGTATGGGTCTCTTGAGGGCATCTATGCGCATCTTGGCGAGATCAAACAGGCGCGCTTCCGCAAGGCACTGGAGGACGGGCAGCAGTCGGCCCTGCAAAGCCGTCATTTGGTTACCATCGTGCGCGATGTGGGCGTCACCCTCGACCTTCAGGCCAGCAAGTGGGGGCGCTTTGACCGCAACAGGGTGATGAAGCTGCTTCGCGACCTGGGCTTTCGCACGCTGGTGGGGCGCATTCCTCAGGAGAAGCCGCTCGAGGCGACTCAGTTGGACCTCCTCAGTGGCTCTGGCCAAGGGGCGGTTGAGGTGCGGAGAGGCGAAGCGCTAGGTCAGTATGAGATTGTAGATACACCAAGCGCTTTGGACACGCTGGTGGCACGTCTGCGGGGGCGGCCGCGCATGGCGTTGGACACTGAAACTACGGGGACTGATCCGATGCGTTCGGCCCTCGTGGGGATCTCGTTGTCTGACGCGCCGGGCAAGGGTTATTACCTGCCGGTGGGTCACGATGAGCGCCTCCGGGTGGGCCAGCAACTGCCACTGCCGTTAGCCCGAGAGAAGCTAGGGCCATTGTTGCAGGACCCAGCCATCGCCAAGGTATGTCACAACGCCCAGTTCGACATCATGGCCCTGGCACGGCAGGGCATGCCCATCCAAGGGCTCTGGTTCGATACCATGATCGCCAGTTGGATTCTGGAGCCCACCGGGCGCGGCATTGGCTTGAAGAGCCAGGTCTGGCAACGGCTGGGCATCGAGATGACCGCGATCGAGGAGTTGATCGGCAAGGGGAGCAAACAGGCCCGCATGGACCAAATCAGCGTCGCCAAGGTGGCGCCTTACGCCTGTGCCGATGCCGACATGACGCTGCGCCTGGCCGACGTGTTGCAGCCGGAGCTGAAAGAGCGCAACCAGTGGAGCCTCTTTACCGAGATTGAGATGCCGCTCGTGCCCGTGCTCGTGGATATGCAGCTTCACGGCATGGTGGTGGATTGCGCATACCTTCAGGGGATGGCGCAGGAAATGTCCCAGCGCCTGGCGGAGCTGGAGGCCCAGGTATTCGAACTGGCGGGACATCGTTTCAACATAAACTCCACCAAGCAACTGGCTACTGTGCTATTCGATGAGCTGGGCTTGCCGAAGGTGCGGCGCACGGCCACCGGCTACTCCACTGACGTGAGCGTGCTGGAGGAACTCAGGGACAAGCATCCGGTCGTAGCTGCGATCCTGGAGCACCGCCAGCTTGAGAAGCTCAACAGCACTTACGTTGAGGCGTTGCCCTTGTTGGTGAACCCCGACACAGGCAGAGTGCACACCTCATTCAACCAGACCAGCACGACTACGGGGAGGCTGTCTTCCAGTGACCCGAACCTGCAGAATATCCCCGTGCGCACCGAGCTGGGACGGCGCATCCGTGGAGCCTTTGTCGCGCCGGGGGGATGCCTGCTCCTCGGCTGCGATTACTCCCAAGTTGAGTTGCGTTTGCTGGCGCACCTATCGCAGGATGCAGAGCTTCTAGGAGCGTTCCATCGAGATGAGGACGTCCACGCCAGCACTGCGGCGGCAATATACGGCGTACCCCTTGCTGAGGTGACGCCACAACAGCGCGCGCTGGCGAAGACGATCAACTTTGGCCTGATGTATGGCATGGGGGATTATGGCCTGTCTTCGCGGACCGCTCTCACCGTCTCTGAGGCTCATGCGTTCATCGAAGCCTATTTCAAGCGCTTCAGCCGGGTTAAGGAATACCTGGACAATACTGTGCGCGAGGCGCGCCAGAGAGGCTATGTAGAGACCATTCTTGGCCGCCGGCGTTACTTCCCGGAGCTTTCTTCGCACAGTGCCGCGAACATGGGGCTGCGCCGGGCTGCCGAGCGTGCGGCCGTCAACATGCCCGTCCAGGGGAGTGCGGCGGACATTATCAAACTGGCCATGATCCGCCTCGACCGCCGCCTGCGCGAGGAGAAACTTCGGGCGCGAATGGTCCTTCAGGTGCACGACGAGCTGGTGCTTGAGGTGGCCGAAGCCGAGGTGGAGGCAGCTAAGGCACTGGTAGTCGAGGTGATGGAGAATGCCTATGCGCTTAGCGTCCCGCTGAAGGTACAGGCGTCGCTGGGCAAGACCTGGATGGAGATGAAATAGGTGAACATGATTGATGTCGAACTGCGAAAGGCACTCGTCAAGGCGCTGCGAAAGGCACAGGAGCGCGGGGAACTGCCGCAGTTTGAGATTCCTCAAGATATCCCCGTCGAGAGGCCAAGACAGGACAGCATGGGTGACTATGCTACGCCCATTTGCATGCAGTTGGCCAAGCTCGCGCGAATGGCTCCTACCAAGATCGCTGAGGTCGTAGCCCGACACCTGCCAAAGCTGGAGGCCATAGGCGGTGTCGAGGTGGCGCATCCGGGGTTCATCAACTTCGGCCTCAGCGACGCCTGGTTGGT